>BNJS01003978.1_pt1 | contig 153585 bp, 259 predicted proteins | sample 8540461 | NCBI WGS metagenome assembly BNJS01 (sample SAMD00202454, study PRJDB9452) | human saliva metagenome | isolation source: human saliva | place: Japan | reverse complement strand
TGCGAAATCAATGCACAAATAATGCTTATGGAGTAGCTTATGTCTCATGAAGATGAAACAGTTAAAATGGGAGATACATTAGGGTTGGTATGCAGGTATAGTTCATAATACATTTAGATTTAAAGATATTGGAAACTCAAAAGAAGAGCAATTACAAGGAAAAAATAGGTATATTTAAATCAATACCATTTAATCATAATAATAGCCTAAATTGGACAATATCAGAGATATCTTTGCAGGATATAATAAGATGCACAGAAAATTCTTTAGTTGTAGATGAAGTATTTAATGCAAAAGGTAGATATCATACTTATGGTCTAGGTCTCAAAAGAATGAAATATCAAAAAGAATTTAGATTGAGTGAATCATCTCACATTCAAACCATATGCAGCTCTAGGTTTAGAATATGGAAGAGTATCAAAAATAAAAGAAAATCAGGAGAAATTAAATTAGATGTTAAATCAAAATGATTATTTCAGTAAGACCAGAAATTGGAGCTGGAAACTAGGATTCAAACATTATTCTCGATAGAAAAACAGTAAGAGTAGGGGTACAGTGGCCTAAGAAAATGAAACTCTGGTAGAGTAGCTAATGGCATCCCAGCTGAAGTAGCTGGAACAAATGCTGATTACTTCAATAATAGAGGGTGAGGACGACAGAGCAGGAAATGTTAGAGATAGATCTTAATATTGAGTAGATAATCAAAAGAGTAGAATAACAGCCAAATATAGGCTGATACACAGAAATAATGAGCTGGAGCAGGACTAGAGTTATATTCTAAAAATAGAATTAAAGAATTTTGAGAATAAAAACTTAAGAATTCTCTTTTTATATCTATAAAATATATATTGCTAAATTGATGTACATGTTATTTTAGTTTGTGCATGGTATAGGTAGCTATATTTCACATTGATAGGAAAACTTATAACATGGACTTTCCGCTGTTGGAGCTGTGTTTATGAATTATACCAGAATACTCGTGACCCTAGCACTTTGTAGGGTGTTAGTCGAGGATGAATCGCATGTGTGCAGTCGAAATAGTTAAATATATATAGTATAATAAAAATGATAATAAAAATATCAAATATTAATTTTGGAAGAGGATATGTATTCAATTAATATCATATAGTGTGTGTAAAATATGAAGATATATTCAAACTCAAAAGAAAGATGAGAGGAGGAACTATGGCAGAATTATAGTATTGACACTTAGCTTTTAAAAACTGAACTATGGCAAGAACATATTTAGAAAAGAGACTAAACATAGCTAGAATGATATATAATTCTTGCCTAGTGAAATTCTTAAAGACATAAAAATGATAAATTCTTTCTGAATATAAAGGAATCAGTAATTTAGATAAAAAGAGCAATCTAAAAGATATAAAGAATTAGATAAAAAATATTTAATATCTAAATTTGAATTAAATAAGTATGTGAAAACCTATGACACAAAAATTTAAAAAGAATATAGGTTCTCAAATGGGACAAGAATTAGCTGAAAGAGCTTTTTGCAACTTATGAAAAAATTTAAGTATGGTAAAGCTAAAAGTATATTTTTAAAAGTTATGAAAAATTTTCTATTCTGTTAGAGGAAAAGGTAATATTACAGGGACTTAGATTTTTTTAAAGAAGATTGTTGCATATCTTGGTTAGGATTTAGCAAGATTCCTGTAATAATAAAAAATGAAATGATAAATATGCACAAAGTTGTTTTTAGATAAGTTATTGTATTGTAGATTACTTAGAGAGTTGTAAATGGAAAAATAAATACTACGTTCAAATAACTTTTGAGGGGACACCTCCTAAAAAACATAAAGTGTGGTGGAGAAACATGAAATTGAGATTGATATAGGAACTTCAACAATAGCAATCGTTAGTGATAATAAAGTGAGAATTAAAGATTTTAGCTGAAAATATAGAAATAAATGAAAAAGAAAAAAATAAGTGCTACAAAGAAAAACTAGATAGACAGAGAAGAGCAAACAATCCTAATAAATATAACAAAGATGGCACAATTAATATAGAAAAATAAAGAAAAATGGAAAAAGAGCAAATCATATGTAAAAACAAAGTTAAAACTTTCAAATTTACAGAGAAAAATCGCAGAGAAAAGGGAACAATCTCATAATATTTTTAGCGAATAGTATACTAGAAATTGGAACAATAGTAAAAAGTTGAAAAATATGAGTTTTAAAGCTTTTACAGAGAAGAAGCAAGAAAACTGAAATATCTGAAAAACTGGAAAATTTAAAAAGAAAAGAGATTGGAAAATCTTTATCAAATAGAGCACCAGCATTATTAATTGAAATAATAAATAGAAAATTAGAATATATTGGAAAAATATAATAAAAATTGATACTCTTTTAAAGTAAAAGGCTGAGTCAACTAAATCATAGTACAAATGAATATGAAAAGAAAAGTCTATCAAAAAGATGGGTAGAAATATTAGGAAATAAAATACAAAAGAGATTTGTATTCGCATTTTTAATAAAGAATGTAAAAGAAAAATTTAGAAGAAGTAAATATAGAAAAAGCACAAAAAGAATTTAAAAATTTTGTTAAATTGCATAATGAAGAAATTGAAAAGAATAGAAATGTAAAAACATTAAAGTGTATGAGATTTTAAAAATAAAAACTGGTTTTTGAACCGAGCCAACAGGACGTAAATGTTCTCAACGGAGAGCTTGTCCATTAAAAGTCTTAAGGAAATTAGCTAGTATTTGGATACTAGATATTCAAAAAGAAACTAAATAGTACTTTAAGAACCTCATGACTCTAGCACTCGTAGGGTGTCAGTCGTGAGAGGTTCAGGATAATAATAGCGTACTTTTGTTGTGTTTAGAATACTTGGAGCTAATTATGATGCTGCAGTTATGTGTTCAGGACTATGTGGACATGGACTTGGAGCAACACCTTCTGCAATAGTTAATATGACAGCGATAAATGAAAAAGTATGGTATGTCAAGAAAAGGCTATGATGATAGTACCAATAGTTGGAGCATTCTTGGTAGATATAATCTATCAGCCAGCAACCGTTTGGTTTATAAAAACTTTTGTACAAAAATTATGTAGGATAGATAAAAAAATTTAATGTAGTTTATGAAAGAGGATTAACTTCTAAAAATAGGAGTTAATCCTTTTTAATTTTTAATAGTCATTTTAGTCAAAAAGTATTAATATCATTGACAAAAAGTGTTTAATAAAGTTATAATTATAATAGATAGTATAACAAAATCATCTATACTCAAATTGATTAAGAAACAAATTTATTACATTATAAAAATTTAAATTATCTAATTTTCAAAAATTTATAGGGGAGGATAAAAATGGGAAATAGTAATTTAGAAAAGACGGAAAAACTCTACGATCACTTGCTAAAGAGATATGAAAATGTAAAATATTCAGTTGGACTTGCAGTACTTTTTTAATGAAGGAACAAGTGCATTTTCTGATACTAATATGATACAAGAAGTAGAAAAACAAAAAGATATTGTAACAGATATTAAAAAAATGAAAAAAGTTGAGCTAAAAGGAAACAAAGAAAAAGCACTCAGGCAACAAAAATTGAAAAGCTTCTTGGGTAAAGTATGCAATTTGGAGCTAATGATATGTATAGCAATCTTTTTACTAGCTCTAAAAACTAAAAGTAGAAAAGACTTCAATTGTAAAAAGTGAAAAACTGTTCTAGTAGCTAGTGCAGATAATAGTACAAGTTTACCTATGTTTGCTAAAACTTTTATCAGATATAGAAGAAAACTACAGAAAATAGAACAGAAACTTTGAGTGCTATATCTAATAAAGAAAATATACCAAGTGAAACACAAACACACACCAATAAATAGAAGAAATAAAAGCAGGCAAAGAAAATTTAAAAACTCAGTTGAAAAATTTACAAAATAAAATAGATGTAGCAAGAAGAGAAAAATAATAAAAGAAATCAAATGGATTAAGATTAGAATTAATTCAATTGATGGAACAAGGAAATCAAGTAGTTAAATCACCTTGGTCATCATGGCAATTTGGAGCAAATTATTTCTATGATGATTGGGGATCTTCATATAAAGGAAGAAGGAGATAAGAAAGAAAAAGTATCCATTTTGAAGGGTGTATATACAAGAAGTGATGATTTATTTCTTTAAGAAATATATCTCCACTTGACAGTGATACTATGGAGATATATATGAAAAATATAAGTTCTAAAGATGATGCAATCAAACTCAGCATTGTCATCTACTTTGTTACAAAAGGAAAGAAGTACATCTTATGGTTTGGCAAGTAATAAGTATTCAAGAACCAATAACTACAATAGAATTAGATGCTTCTGTAAAACCAAAGAAGATAAGCAAATCACCAATAACAGTATCAGCTCCAGTAATTTCAGTGGCTGCTGTTACTCCTTTGCTTACACCTGAGCCACCTGATGACCAACACCACCAGCTAATAGAAAATACCTGTATTTAAATCCAGTGGCACCAGAAACAATAACTGTATTGCCAATACCACCAACTTTTTAATATTAAATTGGGTTCATATCGTAACTATATGACTCAAAATTTCTTAGGGATGTTGATGGAGGAAGACATTCAGGAGCTGGACAATCATATAATGCAAGTACTGACTCAAAAGCAATAGACGGAGGAACATTGAGTCCAACAGCTATATATGCTTGGGCAAGTCAAGTGGCTATGTTGCAGGAGCAAAATTTTGACTCAGCACTATTAAAAAGCCTATTTTGATTACTACAACTCACTCTAATTTAGGGTGGAAATGCAGGTGGAGGAACTTAACTGTAACTGGAAATATGTCAATAGATTCTATTAGAGGTTCTATCACTGATCCAGATCCAAACTGCAAGACCATGGAATAATCAAGACTTTTTCTTGTTGGAGGTTCAAGAATAGCAACATTGGATAATGCTAGAGGTGGAGGAACAATAAGAAATGAAGCAACAATAAATATGGTTGGGCCTCTTGTAGTAGGTTATGAAATACAAAATGATAATGCTGGTACAGGAAAAAGAGAAGTACTAAATGTAGGAACTTTGACAGATGATGCTGAAAAAGGTTATAGAGGAGCAGATGGTTTAGGAGGACTTGATGTAGGGATATCAAAAATACTCCGTCTAACTCTAAAGAAATATATCTTGCTCCAAACTTGGGAGGAGGAACATACGGAACTGGAAAGATAGTTGTAACTAGAACTAAAGATGAGAAAAGAGATGAACATGGAGATCCAGTAGTAGGAAAAGAGGGAGGATATGTAGGATATAAGATAGGAATGATCCTAACTCATGAATTTGATGATAGAAAATACTGATGTAAACTACTATAGACTAGTAAATGGAACGAGCACAGATGTAGGAACAATTTCATTTAAAGGTAAAAAGTTCTATAGGGTATACAAGTATATGCTCCACATCAAAATGCTATTAATACAAGAGTAGAAGTGATAAATGATACTAAAGGGAAGTATAAGCTTGAGGAGGAGTAGAAAGTTATGGTTTAAAACTTTCTTCAAGAATTTTAGATAAATCTCCTAATGGAACTAAATCTGTTTTTGAAAAATAGAGGTTCTATATCAATAAGTGGAAGTGGAGCCCTTCTCTTTCATCTGGTATGGCAGTAATAGAAGATAATGCATTAACTGGAGTAAAAAGGAATAAGAGCATACACTGATCTAGTTAAAAATAAAGGAACTATCTCTGTTTCTGGTGGACAAGGTAACACTGGAATATTCTTAAAAAGTTAGAGATGATGATGATATTACCAATGTTGCAGGTGGAACAATTTCTGTTTCAGGAAATAGAAATATTGGTATGAGAGTAGATTTTAGGGAAGCGTAGTAACTGATAGTAATGCTGCTGGAGGTTCTCCAAAAGCTATAAACGATGGAAAGTATTAATGTAGGTAATGGTGAGCAAAATATTGGTATGGTTGCCAATAATTCCAGAAACTTTAGGGTATAAAGCTATAGCAACAAATAATGGAACTATAGCCTTTGTTGGAACTGCCTATAAAAGGTATAGGACTATTTGCACAAGATGGAGCAAGTTGTAAACTCTGCGACAGGAAGATACAGGTCCAACTGCTGGAGGACTTAATGAAACATTAGGTATGGTAATCCAAGGAAAAGTAGCACCTAAAAATGTTGCTTCAAGTGGAATAAATAATGGAGAAATAGACTTAGCTGGAACAAAAGTTACTGGAGTATATAACCAAGTACATTTACTATGGAAAATGGAGCAACAGGAACTGCTAAAGTAACTACTTCTGGTGCTGACTCTATCAGCTTGTATGCAAAAGGAAATTCTTCAACAACAAATATTAATTCAGGTAAAATAATAGGTAAAAGATAAGGCATTAACTATATTTGCAGATGATCAAAGCAACTGTAAACTTAGGAACAGCTACAACTGCTCCTGAATTAGAATCTCATGGTAATGGAAGTTTATTATTCTATAATTACACTGAAAGACTACTTCAGGTAAAACAACAACTTATACAGCTGATGGAATATTTAAACTTAACAATGCTGGTGTTAAGGCAACATTAACTAATGGAGCGACAGCTTTACTTTAAAGATACTACCCAGCTGCAGTTGGGAGTAACTGGCTCAACAGCAGATAAACTAAATGCTATGTTTGCTGGTTCAGGTACAAAATAAAAATTAAATTAAAATTAAGTGATAAAGATTCAACTTTATTTGTGTAGAACAATACAACTCTAACATAAATCCAATAAAGATATCTGAAGTAGGAGACCAATACTTCTACAGTTTTAGGAAGCTATGTGAAATAGATAAGAGCTTCATCACAAAACTATAAGGCATATAAGGCAACAAAGGCAACTTTAGTATAGATGAAGATGTTGATTTGGATAATCATAGTGGAACTACAATTAGTAAATACTATAGAATAGACTTTTTAAACTCTGCTGTAACAGTAGAAAGCTGGTAAAAAGATGGTAGGAACTGATGCAGCTCATATTACAGAAGTTAGTGCTCAAACTAACTATGCAGATGCAAAAGAACTATAATCATGTAAAAGTTACAAACAATGGAACTATAGAGTTCTGCTAAAAAGAAATGGTACTGCGAATAGCTGTAGACTATGGACAAGCTATAAATAATGGAATAATTAAAGTAGATGCAGCTAATATAGCACCACCTACTCCAGGAGCAAAAAGGAGAAAACAGTATAGGTCTATTTGGGTGCATCTGGCTCAAAATTAACAAATAGCTCAACAGGAGAGTTTCATCTTGGAACTAGAGGAGTTGGATTTGGGGAGCTAATGAACTTAAACACATCTTTAGGAACTTGGGGTAAAATATAGATATTACAAAATGCTGGGTAAAGATTATTGGGACTCTACTGATAAAGTCAGTATTTGGTATCTATGCTGATAATGATACAACAGCATCTAGTGCCACATCTACTATAGTTCATTCTGGAGAAATAGATTTGTCTCAAAATAAAAGAGAGTGTAGGAATCTATATGAAGAATGGAGACTTAACTTCAACTGAGAATATATCTGTAAATGAAGGAAGTAGTTGTTGTAGATGCTATAAATTCAGATGTAACAATAAATGGTGGTACTTATACAGTTGAAAAGAATCTGTTGGATTTAAGTTAACAAATATACCAACAACTAAGAATTTCTTTAGGAAACTCAGGAACTATTATATATAACTGATGAAAGGATTCAGTTGCTTATTTACTAAATAATTCAGTTTTAACATCAGGAACTAATTTTAAAGATGATTTAACTTTTGAATTCAACGAAAGCTATACATATATTAATACAAATGCTAGTACATTGAATTATCTGAAAACTACTAAGATTATAGCTAATGATGATTCTGATGTTTATAAATGCAAGATAATTCTACAATTAATTTATTGTCTAGGAACTGATATTAGTTCAACAAATAAAGACAATAACAGGAGTTTATTCAACAAGAAGTACTGTAAAAATGAAGGAATTATAGCATTGACAGGAGATAAATCATCTGCTCTATATGCTGAAGGAAGTACAGTATCAAATGAAAATTCAGGAAAAATAACTGTAGCTAAAGATGGTTCAGGAATCTATGTTAAAAGCTTTAACAACAGCACCAGTTGCTCTAGGTTCAGGAACTAACTATGGTGAAATAAATATAGGTGAAGCTTTCAGTTGGAATACGTGCAGAAGATGCAACAATAATAAATGAAACTACTGGTAAAATTCTAAGTACAGCTAAAAGTGCTACAGGAATGTCAAGCAAAGTGGTGGAAGTCAAAATATTGTAAATAAAGGAACTATAACATTGACGGAGATAAATCAACAGCTTTTACACTCTGAAGGAATAACAACTGCAGGACATAAAGTTATTAACACAGGAGATATAACTGTTGGAGATTCTTCTAATGAATTGAGTCCAAGTGTAGTATCTATTCAGCAAATGGATTACAACTAGTACAGTAGAAAAGTTCTGGAAAAGGTTGTTGCTGGAAATAAATCAACAGCATTTATGCTGCGAAATGTGACTTAGTAGGAAAGTTCTGAAACAACAACTGGTAAATGGAGGAATAGGACTATATTCTAAGGAAGGAACTGTTAATATATCTGCAAACTCAAAAATAACAGTTGGAAGTACATTAGAACTGGAAAAGAAGGAGTAGGAGTATATTTAGCTGAAATAACCAAATTCTTAATAGTGATACTGATGACTTAACTATTGGACATGGCTCATTTGGATATGTAATGCCAGGGCAAGGTAATACTGTAAGAACAGGTATGCCAGGAACAGTAGGGAGAAGTAAGTCTATCTAAAGATTCAGTATTTATCTATTCAGGAGATAAGACAGGGACTATAAGAAACTATACTAATATAAAAATCAACTGGAGATGAAAACTATGGTATCTATGCGTTAGGGTGCTGTTGAAAATCGTGGAAATATTGATTTTAGCCAAGGTATAGGAAATGTAGGGAGCATATAGCTATGTAGAAGGAGCGACTACAAGACCTAATGCTATAAAGAACTATGGAACAATAAAAAGTATCTAAGACAGATATAAGTGATCCAGACAATAGAAAATATGGTATAGGAATGGCTGCAGGATTCACAGAAGAAGTTCCAGCAGGATCAGGAAATTTTTGTTACAAGAGGATGGGAAATATTGAAAACTATGGAACTATTCAAGTTACAACTCCTGATAGTATAGGAATGTATGCAACAGGAAGAGGTTCAAGAATATACAATAATGGTAGAATAGAGTTAAGTGGTGCAAAGAGAAATATAGGTATGTTTGCTGAACATGGAGCAGAACTAATTAATGATGTGAATGGAGTAATTACAACAGTAGGAACTGGAAATGTAGGACAAATAGCTATAGCTGTAACAAAAGGTGCTACTTTAGAAAACAAAGGAACTATTCATATAGATGCATCTAAAGGTTATGGACTTTTCTTAGCAGGAGCAATAGTTAAAAACTATGGTGAGCTAGAATAACTGTTGCTAATGGAGCAATGAAAAGAAAAAGAAGTAACAGCAGCTGATACTCAAAAAGAAATGCAAGATACACAAGGAAATATGAATAAAATAAGAATCCACTCTCAGCAGGGTGTAGCAGAAGCTAAAATAATAGCTAATGGAGTAGTACAAACTCAACTGTTGTTCATCGTACAAGCAATACCTAATAGAAAACCTAACGATATACCAACTTCATCATTAGGTATGTATGTGGATACATCAGGAATAAACTATACAAGACCTATAACTAATATTGGAGCTTTAAGTAATCTTGCTGAGTCAGATTTAATTATAGGAACTGAAGCAACAAAATATACAACATCTAAGTATATTCAATTAGGTCAAGATATAATTGAACCATACAATGATATGATAAGAACATCAGGAATAGAAAAATGGAATATCTATTCAGGTTCATTAACTTGGATGGCTTCAATAACTCAATTACCTGACTTTACAATAAGAAATGCTTACTTGGCTAAGATACCATACACTGTTTTTGCTGGAAATCAAGCATCACCAGTTGCAGTATCAGATACATATAACTTCTTAGATGGATTGGAACAAAAGATATGGAGTTGAAGAAATAGGAACTAGAGAAAAAATAAAGTTTTCCAAAATTGAACTCTATAGGAAAACAATGAAGAAATTTTTATTCTCATCAAGCAACAGATGAAATGATGGGACACCAATATGCTAATGTTCAACAAAAGAATCAGTAGCAACTGGAGACTATCTTAGATAAAGAATTTAACTATCTAAGAAATGAATGGAGCTAATCCAAGTAAAGATTCTAAATAAAGATTAAAACTTTTGGAGCTAATGGAGAGTATAAAGACAGATACAGCAGGAGTAATTGATTATACAGAATAATGCTTATGGAGTTGCTTTATGTACATGAAGATGAAACTGTAAGACTTGGAGAATCAACAGGATGGTATGCAGGTATAGTTCATAATAGATTTAGATTTAAAGATATAGGAAATTCAAGAGAAGAAATGCTACAAGCTAAATTTGGATTATTTAAGTCAGTACCATTTGATGAAAAATAATAGCTTAAATTGGACAATATCAGGAGATATATTTGCAGGATACAATAAGATGCATAGAAAAATTCTTAGTTGTAGATGAAGTATTTAATGCAAAAAGGTAGATACCATACTTACGGGAGTAGGTATAAAGAATGAAATATCAAAAGAATTTAGATTGAGTGAATCATTCACATTAAAACCATATGCAGCTCCCAGGTTTAGAATATGGAAGAGTGTCTAAGATAAGAGAAAAATCTGGAGAAATAAAACTAGATGTTAAAATCAAATGACTATTTCTCAGTAAAGACCAGAAATTGGAGCTGAACTAGGATTTCAAACATTATTTTGATAGAAAAACAGTAAAAGTAGGAGTAACAGTGGCCTATGAAAATGAACTTGGTAGAGTAGCAAATGGTAAAAAATAAGGCTAAAAGTAGTCTGGAACAGAAGCTGATTATTTCAATATCAGAGGTGAAAAAGATGACAGAAGCAGGAAATGTTAAAGACAGATCTTAATATCGGATGAGATAACCAAAGAGTAGGAGTAACAGCAAATGTAGGTTATGATACTAAAGGACATAATGTAAGAGTAGGGAGTAGGACTAAGAGTAATATTCTAAAATTTTAATAGAATTTTTAAGAAGAAGATTGAAATTTTTCAATCTTCTTTTTAGTTAGAAAAACAGTTTTAATATGGAGAATTTCTAGATTTTATAATTGTAATTTTTTTGACGAAAAAGCATTAATATTATTGACAAAATAGCATCTAAAAAGTTATAATTATAATAAATAAAAATAACGTTATCATATCTACAAAATATATAAAATAACTTAGATATAGTGGAATGTTAGCTAAAGGAAATTATGCTTTAAATTTTTAGGGGAATCAAAATGAACAGTAATAATCTAGACACTATGGAGAAAAATCTACGATCAATTGCAAAAGATATGAGAATGTTAAGTACTCAATTGGACTTGCAGTACTTTTTTAATGAAGGAACAAGTGCATTTTCAGATGATAATCATGTACAAGAAATAGAGAAACAAAAAGATATTTTTACAGATGTCAAAAAGAAAAGTCTGAAATTAAAGAGAAAAAGTCAGTAAAACAGGCAAAGCCAAAAGATAAAAAGCATCTTGGGCAAATATGCAATTTGGTGCTAATGATATGTATAGTAATTATTTTTCTGTACCTAAGATCAAAAGTAGATAAGGACTTCACTTGTAAAAAAGTGAAAATACTGTTTTTATTAGCTAGTGCAGATAATACTTTGATACTTTTACCTATGTTTGCTAAATTATTAACAGATATAGAAGAAAACTACAGAAACTAGAACACAAGTACCTACAACTAGCAGAAATAAAAACAAGCAAAGATAACTTAAGAAACTCAGTCGGAAATTTACAAAATAAAATTAACTCAGCAAGACAAGAGAATAATAAAAGAAATAGAAGGTTTAAAATTAGAATTAACTCAACTTATGGAACAAGGAGATCAAGTAGTTAAATCACCTTGGGCATCTTGGCAATTTGGAGCTAACTATATGTACAATGAATGGGGTGGTGCATATAAAGGAAGAGGAGATAAAAGCAGAAAAAGTATGCTTTTGAAGGAATATTTACTAGAAGTATGACTTATTTTGAAAGATATATCTCATTTGATAATGAGATATATATGAAAACTATAGAGTCTAAAAGATAATATGATCAATTCAGCAATAACATCTACTCTAGCTTACAAGAGGAAAAAGTATCAGGGTTATGGATTAGTACAGCTGAAATAGAAATACAAGAACTACTAGTTTCAATAGAAATCAATGCAGCAGTTAAAGCCTAAGACTGTACAAAAGACTCCACTGACATTGAGTATAAATTGATATAAGTGTACCTAATGTACCTATACAACTATTGAGCCAGTTGAAACAAGAAACTTTAGAATTACCTCACCCTAATACACCTAGTAAAGTGGTTGTTATTGCAAAACCTAACTGCAGAACCATTTACAGGATTTTTATTTTGATAGTAGATGGAGCCATAGAGAGCATTAAGAAATGGTATTTCTATTTATTCAGGGGATAGATCCTGCTTCTTTAATAGGAAATATAGATAATAGAAATCCAACTCCTGCAGCAATGATCAGGTTCATATAATGCATGAACATTTGAAGGAACACGTATAGTAAATGAAAATAATAGATATACTAATGCTATACTATATAGGGCAGATCAAACTGGTGCAGATAAAATGACAAAATAATACTTTTCTATTTAAGAGGGACATTATCCTACAGATACCTATGATGACAGTAATACTAGAGCACATTTGGGAATATCTGATAATGGACAAAAGAGCATATAATGATCGGGCATGGACATGGTATTCCCGGATGAAGGTGTTGTTGGAGTTCATGCATTAAATAATTTAAAATTTAAAAATTTAATATTTAATCTATATGGAAGAGCAGGGCAATGACCAATGAAACATGGAGACATGGAATACTAGATTTAGATAATGTAACTGTAAATATGTATAATAGTGATAATATGGGATTCTATAATATGCCAGTTGCTAGATACACATATAAGTATTGGATTATAGGAGATGATGGAGTTAGAAGAGAATGGCGTGTTTTAGCTGGAGGATTTTCTGGAAAAAGCTAATGTAAATATGTATGGAAGAAATAACTCAGTTTATTTAACAACAGGAATGTCATATATGAAACATTGGCAAAATGAAGGTTTGATACAATCGGATGGAGCTTCAAATATAGTATATTCAAGTTTTTCTTATGCTCCAACTTTATCAAAACTTATAAGTCCAACAGATCCAGGATATCTTCACAATACAAATATGATAAAAATTATCAAATATTAAACTATACATGGGGGACGAAAATATAGGTATGTACTTTTGGTAGTAGAATCAAAGGAAATGCTGCTAAAAGTACATATGGAAGGTGCCAATGAACTAGAAAGTGTATATGGATATAACAATAAGGCAGCTCATATAGGACTATACCAAGGTGAAATAGATTTTTCTGCAAAAATTGGAGAAAAATTAACAATAGATAATCAAAATCAACAGACAGCTGAAGGAAATTTAAATAATACAGGCTATACTGATAAAACAGTTGATGGAGCTGTAGGAATTTTCTCAGAAAGTGGTCAAAGAGTTGGAATAGTTGCAAGAGGAGATGTAATGGAGGGAGTCCCACCAACTGCAGCTGAAATAAATGCTCATAGAACTGATCCTGCTTGGGATAGATGGTTTTTGTATAAATGGAATAATACAACACAAAGATTGGAAGTAGATAAGAATAATATTGGACCAGGATATGGTTTCCCAATGGGTAATGATTTTTCAAAAGACCCTATACATAATCTAGAAGTTGCTAAATTAGATATTAGATTTGGGAAATATTCTAAAAATGGAATTATGGTTTTGGCAAAACAAGGAACTGTAATTGATGTAGGAAAGAATACTTCTAACTACCATATTACTGGAGTAAGTTCAGATATTACTGACGGTATAAATGGTGCTAATACTCTTGAAGCAGATGCTTCAACTGGAACTATAGTGGCTATATGCAGAAGGAACTTGGGATCAATTAAAACATAGATATGGAAGTGAAGATGCAAGAATTGCTCAAAATGATGCTGATGCAGTCGCTATAAATAATGGAGCAGCTAGAAAAGCATTGACAGATACAACAGCTACAACAGCTGCTAAACTACAAGGTCTAGGTTCTGAAATAAATATTAATCCTAATGTAGTGCTAGCTTCAAAAGAAGGTATAGCATATATGGGGAGATAATCAAGGTATAGTTAATGCTATGGGAACAACAGAAGCTGTTAACTATGGTTCAATAATTGCCTATGGTAAAAATAAGGGATTGTTACTGTAAATGGTGCAGTAAAAGCTGAAGATAAAAATACAGTTTCTGAAGCTAATAAATTTAAGAATATAGGAGCTTTTGCAGAAGCTGGAGGAAGAGCTGAACTAAAAGGGGCAGTTACTATAAATGGAATAGGAGCCTTTGCTAAGGGAGCAGGTTCAGAAGCAATATTATCTTCAACAAATAATGATGTAACAATAAATGCTGGAACTGTTGGAGGAATGGTTGCAACAGATAATGGATATGCTAAGTTAAATGGTGGAACTATCAATGTAACAAAAGATAATTCTAGACTTTTCTATGCAGATGCAACAGGAAAAATAGATTTTACTGGAACTACAAATATAAATGTTTCAAAAAGGAATAGTACTTCCTCATAAGAAAGTAATCCAGCTTTCTATAATAGTAAAGGTTTCAACAGCAGCAGGAGTGACTCCTACAAAAATATAATGGTATGGAAAATGTAACAATAAATCTTCTAAGTGATGATGTTGTTTTAAGAACTGTTGATAATCATGCTCCTGAAACTTGGAATGGTGGGAGCAAATTTTTGAAACTAATATTAAGAATATAATGAAGTATTCTGCTTTAAAATAAAAATGGTCACACATATAAGGCATACTATACTAATGGAAAATTTAAAATTGCAACAAATGTTAATCTTGATGATACAACAGATATTTTTTAATGGTATAGTTATGGGAAATGAAGAAGTTACAATTGATAATGGAATCTCTATTACATCTAATGCAGGAAAAGGTTTTAGCACAAGCTGCCTTAAAAAATACTGTAGATAATAGTAAGACTGCATATATCAACAATGGAACTGTAAATATAACAGGAGCAAACAATGGAAGCATTGTCTCTTAAAGTTGACCATGGAACTATTGAAAAATAATGGACTAGTTAGTATGACTGATACAATAGCTAGTAAAAAAATAGTACAATAGGGTTTATATGGAAGAAGTGGAAGTAAAATTTCAAACAATGCAAATGGAAAAATTAGAATAAATTCTTTAAATGAAAAAATAGGATAGGAATAGCAGGCTTCTTACAGGAACTACTGCTCAAGAATATGGAACAGATAAACTGATCAGTAATCTAATAGCAACTGGTGGAGGAAATCTTCCTAATACTATAAAAACAATAGATATTACTAATAATGGAGAAATTGAAATTTCAGGAAAAGCTGTAGGGATCTATGCAGATAATACAAAAGTACTATAGCAGGATTTAATAATCATAGTTACAAAAAGAAAATGCAGTTGTAAATAACAACGCTTCTTTAAGTTTTAGTGGAGATAAAAGTGTAGAATTTATGCTAAAAAGCGATAGTTAATTTAAGTGGAACTGGAAAAGATGATATCTCTGTTGGTAAAAAGGTATAGGAGTTGCTGCAGAAGATTCAACTGTAAATCTTTTAACAAATTATGGTTTCCAAATAAAAAGACAGTGGTGTAGGGGCTTTATGCTGAAAAATACAGATACATCTACTGGAACTATGAATGTGAAGATATATAGGAGCAAATGCTACTGTGAACAGGACCAAATGCCATAAAAGCAGTAGGAACAGGGGCATATTTTAAAAGGAACAGGTTCAAACATTCTAACTAATAAATTAAATGTCAATGTGGAAAATGTTTCAAATACTAAAGAAGGAATGAGAGGAATCTATGCTACTGGAGGAACTTTCACTAATGAAGGAAATATAAAAAGTAACAAATACAGATACTTTAGGATTTTGGTATTATAGCTTTAGGAGCAGATGTAACAAATAAAGGAACAATTACTTTAGAAGATGCTTTAAATCAAGATAAAGCAAATATTGGTATGTATACAGCAGGTTCAGATTCTTTAAAAAAATATGGGTAAAATTTCTGTTGGTAAAAATGGTATAGGAATTTATGGAAAAAATATTACTAATGGAGATACAGTAACTTTACCAAATAGTATAATAGAGGTTGGAGAAAATGGAGTTGGAGTATATACAAAAGTAGAAAAAAACAGATACGAAAGCTAGAGATATAAAACTTGAATCTGAAGTATAAAAGCTGGTAAAGATGGAGTTGGAGTATATATTGCAAAAGATGATAATATAACTACAAATTCAACTCAACAGTAACTATAAGAGCAGCAAATACATTTAATATGACTCTTGGAGATGGTTCAAGTGATGCTGATAAAGGAGCTTTTGGTTTTGTCAATGTAGGATCAAATAACAAGATTTACAGTGATATATCAAATGTTAACTTACAAAAATAACTCAATATATATCTACTCAAAAAGATACAAGTGGAACTTCAGCTAATCCACAAATTATTAATAACACTAATATCACTGCTACTGGAAAGAACAACTATGGAATCTATTCAGCAGGTTATGTTGTTAATAATGGAAATATGAATCTGTCAGCAGGACTGGAAATGTAGGAGTATATAGTGTAAATGGTGGAACTATAGAAAAATATAAGTGGAGCAATCACTGTAGGTGGTTCTGTTCCTGTAAATGATGAATATGGAATAGGAAATGGCAGCAGGTTATACTTGGACAAAGAAAGATTTACTAAAACCTCGTTCTCAAAGACCTGATGAAACTACAGGAAATATAATTAATAGAGGAACTATTAATGTAAATGGACAATTTAGTTTGGGAATGTATGGAAGTGGAAATGGCTCTACTGTTAATAACTATGGAACTATTAACTTAAATGCGGATAATACAACAGGAATGTATTTAACTGATGGAGCAGTAGGGTGAAAAACTATGGAACAATAACAAATACTCCAGGAGTAAAAAATGTTACAGGAGTTGTTGTAAAAATGGAGCAAGGTTTATAAATAAATCAACAGGAGTAGTAAGGCTAGATGCTGCTAATGCAGTAGGTATTTTGGCAACTAGGGATGAAGGAAAAACCTTTAGGAACATATGTTATAAACTATGGAACTTTTGATATTACAGGAGATGGTTCAAAAAGAAAAAGAGTCAAAATCAGAAGCTTTAAATAAGAGTTTAGGAAAAAGGTAAGGATAAAATTTTCTATAGATGTACCAGCAGGAGCAACAACAGGAACTATTAAACTTAATGATATAATTCAAAGTCCAGAAATTGTAGAAACAAAAGAAATTGGAACTAGAAGAAACACAAGTATCTACAATAGGTATGTATATAAATACATCAGGAGTTAAATTTACAAAAACCCTATAACAGGTCTAAGTGAATTAAGTCAATTAAGAAAAAGCTGATTTAATTATAGGAGCTGAAGCTGCTCAAAAGCACAACAGCTAAATATATCCAAGTTGGTAATACTATATTAAAAACCATATAATGACACGATCCCTAAATAATCCACAAATAAATAAATGGACTATTTACTCAGGTTCATTGACATGGATGGCTAATATAGGACAAAAACCAAGTTAATGGAACTATAGAAAAATGCTTATCTAGCTAAGATACCTTTATCCTGTATTTGCAAAAGATAAAAATACTTATAACTTTACAGATGGATTGGAACAAAAGATATGGAGTTGAAGGAATAGGAAAGTAGAAAAACACATTATTCCAAAAATTAAATAGTATGGAAATAATGAAGAGGTTCTATTATTCCAAGCATTTGATGAAATGATGGGACATCAATATGCTAATACTCAACAAAGAATACAATCAACAGGAGCTATCTTAGATAAAGAATTTAATTATCTAAGAAATGAATGGAGCAATCCAAGTAAAGATGCAAATAAAATTAAGACTTTTGGAGCTAAAGGTGAGTATAAAAACAAATACAGCAGGAGTAATCGATTATACAAACAATGCTTATGGAGTTGCTTATGTACATGAAGATGAAACTGTAAGACTTGGAGAATCAACAGGTTGGTATGCAGGTATAGTTCATAATACATTTAGATTCAAAGATATTGGAAATTCTAAAGAAGAACAACTACAGGAAAAATAGGTATCTTTAAATCAGTTCCATTTGATCATAATAATAGTCTAAATTGGACAGTATCAGGAGAAATATTTGCAGGACATAATAAAATGCATAGAAAATTCTTAGTTGTAGATGAAGTATTTAATGCAAAAGGTAGATATCACACTTACGGAGCAGCTGTAAAGAATGAAATATCAAAAGAATTTAGATTGAGTGAAGACTTCAGCTTAAGACCATACGCTTCATTAAAACTAGAGTATGGAAGAGTATCAAAGATAAGAGAAAAATCAGGAGAAATGAGATTAGATGTTAAGGCTAATGATTATTTCTCAGTAAAACCAGAAATAGGAGCAGAACTTGCTTACAGACATTATTTTGGAGCTAATACAGTAAAAAGCAACTGTAGGAGTAGCTTATGAAAATGAATTAGGTAGAATAGCTAATGGTAAAAATAAAAGCTAAAGTATCTGGAACAAAATGCTGATTACTTCAATATTAGAGGTGAAAAGGATGACAGAACAGGAAATGTCAAAACAGATCTAAATCTTGGATGGGATAACCAAAGAATAGGAGTAACAGCTAACATAGGTTATGATACAAAAAGGAGATAATGTAAGAGCTGGAGTAGGGACTAAGAGTAATATTCTAATTTAATATTTAAGAAGAAGATTGAATTTTTCAGTCTTCTTTTGTAAAAAGTATTAATATTATTGACAAAATGAAATGTTATAGTTATAATTTTTCCTAAGTAGACTTAATTTTTAGGGGAATAGAAATGAAAAAGAAATTATTAGCTATATTTTTACTAGTATCAAGCTTTAGTATTTTCAGCAGAGAGAATATTATCATTTGAAGAAACATTCCTAGATAAAAACAGGGAAGGTGTATGCTATGGGGAAGAAACACCATTCACAGGAACAGTAAAAAATTATAAAATTCCAGAAGAAGATGGAGTTTTTGATGGAAAAATTTCATTTAAAAATGGAATAATAGATGGGAATTGTTGAATTATATTACCCAAATGGAAAAACTAGCTAAAATGGCTACATTTAAAGATGGAGAAACAAATGGTATAGAAAACATACTATGAAAAATGGTCAAATAAAAGATGGAAGTTTTACGTAAGAATGGGAAGAAAGATGGAATGGGTAAACTATATTCAACTAAAGGGATATTAGTAGGAGAATTTCCATTTAAAAATGATATGCTAGATGGACTAGTATACAATGAAGTTACAGAGTAAAATTAGAGATAGAATCAACATATAAAAAATGGAAAAAGTGAGGGTTTACTAAAAGCATATTATCCAAGTGGAAGCTAAAAAGTGAAGAAAATTATAAAAATGGTTTAAGAGAAGGTCTACAAAAAGAATATTATGAAAATGGAGTTTTAAAAGTCGAAAGATTCTATAAGAATGATAAACTAGAAGGAATAAGTAAAAATTTATTATCCAACTGGAAAAACTTCAAGTAGAAGTTAATTTTAAAGACAATGAAGCAGATGGAATTTTTAGAGAATATGATGAGACAGGAAAAATAATTAATCAAGAAACATATAAAAATGGTCAATTAATAGATTAAACTAGGAGGAATAAAAGGTGAAAAAATTACTATTAACCATATTTTTATTAGTATCAAGTTTAGCATTTTTCAGCAGAAAGATTAGTTAAAATAGAAAAATACTTATATGGATAACAAAGGAATAGTTTTTGTTGCAGGAGAAGAAACTCCATTTACAGGTATAGTAGAAAATTATAAGACTTCAGAAGGAGATAAAACTTTATCAGGGAAAGTTCCATTTAAAGATGGACTGATGGAAGGAACTTCTAAGCTTTTCTATTCAAATGGGAAAATGGCAAGTGTAGCTACATTTAAAAAGGAAAAATAGAAGGTATACAAAAAGATTACTATGAAAGTGGAATAAGAAAGAGAGAAATTTCTATAAAAATGGATTAGTAGATGGGATTACAAAGATGTATTATTTAAATGGAAATATTCAAAGTGAAAATTTCTTATAAAAAGGTGTACCAGATGGAATATCTAGAACTTACCATAAAAATGGAAAGATAAATGTAGAAGCAACATATAAAAATGGAGTACAAGTAGGAATACAAAAAGATTATTATCAAAATGGAAAATTAAAAATAGAACTTCCGCTTGATTAAAAAATATGGTCGCACACTTGTGACTCTAGCACTCGTAGGGTGTCAGTCATGAGTTGAGACCATTAAGTATAGTCAGCATATATAGAAATATGTATGAGGTAGCAACTTTAAAAAGCTATCCAATACTACTCGAATTGCTGGAAACCCTAAAGCTAGTATAACTACAACATAGTACCTAAATAATATGGTACAAGTGTGAAAGTGGCGAAAAGCAGAAAAATATACTAGATGACATAAGGTTAAATCCTAAGTGTTTTTAAGATAATGGGCAATCAGCAGCCAAGACCGAAAGGTAAGGTTCAACGACTATTCCTCCTGAGGGAAGTACACTAAAAGCTAGTGGAAGTGGGTAGACCCAAACAGGTAGAGCTGTGGGATAAGATATAGTCTGTGCTCATAGAAATATTAAGAAGTTCATAAGAGAACTGCATAAGTGGTAGCGTACTTATGTGAACGATAACCTCTAAAACGACTGAGTCAGTTTTGGGTTCATATATTTAGAAAAATTACTTTTTCATTTACTTATAGTATAAAAAGGTGGTATACTATATATGGGTAAATGGAGGTGAAATCGCATGGAAAAAGCATATAAGTTTTAGATTTTATCCAACTAAAACTCAAATAACGATATTAAATTGTACTTTTGGTTTGTGTAAGATATGTCTATAATCATTTTTAGGGTTTAAAACAAGAGCTATATAACAAAGAGAAAAAATCTATGTCATATAATCAATGTAGCAAAAAATACTCACAGTTTTTAAAAACAAGAAAAAGAATGGTTAAAAAGATGTAGATAAATTTTCTTTACAAAATTCTTTAAAAGATTTAGATAAGGCATATAAGAACTTCTTTAGTGAAGTGGCTATCCAAAAGTTTAAATCTAAGAAAGATAATAGAAAATCATACAGAAACCAATTATACAAATAATAATATAGAGTTTTTAGATAAATGGATAAAAAGTACCTAAGTTAGGAAAACTAAAAATAAGAGATAAAATGAAACCACAAGGAAGAATAATAAAGTGCAACAATAACACAAGTGCCTAGTGGAAAATATTATATATCTTTATGTTGTACAGATGTAGAAGCAGAAAAAAATTAGAAAGTACAAATAAGAATGTTGGAATAGATTTAGGTATAAAGGACTTTGCACTTACCAGTGATGAAATCTCAATAGAAAAATCCAAAAATATTTACAAAAATCTTTGAATAAACTAGCGATATTACAAAAGAAAATTATCACGAAAAACCAAAAGGGTAGTTCAAATAGGAATAAAGCTAGAATAAAAAGTAGCAAGATTATTTGAAAAGATATCAAATCAAAGAAGATTTTTGCAAAAATTATCAACAATGCTAATAAAAGAATATGATATTATTTGTATGGAAGATTTACAAGTAAAAATATGGTAAAAATCATAAGTTAGCAAGAAATATTGTAGATGTATCATGGAGTGAATTTAATAGAATACTAAGTTATAAAAGCTAAATGGTACAAAAGAACAATAGTAAAAGTAGATAGATTTTTGCAAGTAGTCAAATATGTAATTGTTGTGGATATAAAAATGAAGAAGTAAAAATTTAAGTGTGAGAGAATGGATTTGTCCAGTATGTGGAGCTGTACATAATAGAGATATAAATGCAGCCAAAAAACATATTAAAAAGAAGGACTAAGGATATTAAAAGAAAGTGCTTAAATATATAAATATATGAACCGTAGGAACTATGGGGATAGCTTGGTAAATTTAGTTGGCTAACAAAAGCAACTACTACCCAAGAACCCTGCGACTCTAGCACTCGTAGGGTGTCAGTCGTGGGAGGTTCAGAAGAACGGACTTGTGAATGGTATTGTAAAGATTTACTATCCAAGTGGTAAAAATAATGTCGAAGAAAAGCTATAAAGATGATAAATTAGAAGGAACAGTTAAAAAAATATGATGAAAGTGGAAAAATAACTAGTGAAGAATTTTTAAAAATGGTAATAGAATAAAATAATAAAAATAGGAGAAACAAATATGAAAAATAATATTAGGAGCATTTTTGTTAGTATCAGCTTTATCATTTTCAACTGAAAGAACACTATCATTTGAAGATACATTTAAAGATGAAAAAAACTGGAATAGTTTATGCTATAAATGAAAAAAATTCCATTCACAGGAATAGTTGAATTGAGAAAAATGGGAATATTAAATTTTTAGTGAGTTATAAGAATGGATTAATGGATGGAAAAATCACTTAAATATTATAAGTCTGGTCAAATCAATTTAGAAGAAACTTATAAAAAAGGCTTACAAGATGGAATCTCTAAAAGCATATTATGAAAATGGAAAAAGTGGAATATGAAGCTTCTTATAAAAATGGTAAGAAGGATGGAATTGAAAAAGATACTTAACTACAGGTATATTAGTAGTAGAATTTTCCATATAAAAAATGGTAAATTGCATGGGAGTAGTAAAGGAATATGATGAAATCTCAGGAAATTAAAATTGGAAGGTCCTTATAAGGATGGAAAAAAATAGATGGTATTGTAAGAGATTATTATCCAAATGGAAAAAAATAAAAAGAGAAGAAACATATAAAAAAATGATGTAAGAGACGGTTCAATGAGAGTATATTATGAAAATGGAAATTTAGAAAAAGAATTTTACTATAAAAAACGCAAAAATGGATGGAATACAAAAAGTTTACTATCCAAATGGTAAAAATAAAAACAGAAGCTAATTTTAAAGAAAAATAACTTGACGGTATTCTTAAAGAATATGATGAAAGTGGAAAAATAACTAGTGAAGAAACTTATCAAAATGGTAATAGAATAAAAATAATAAAAGTAGGAGGAGAAAAGATGAAAAAACTATTATTAGGAGCATTTTTGTTAGTATCAGCTTTATCATTTTCAGCAGGAAGAAAAGGTTCCAGCAGGAAAAATAGTAATGAATCAAACTACTGGAATAGCCTATGTACAAGGAGAACAAACACCATTTACAGGTACAGTTGAAGTCAAATTTGACAATGGGAAAGTTCAAAGGATTATTAGAAGTTAAAAATGGTTTATTGGATGGAACAGGGTTACTTATTATCCAAGTGGAAAAGTTAAATCTAAAGAAAATTATAAAAAATGGTTATGAAGAAGGGATAAATACAATATACTATGAAAATGGTAATATAGAATATGAGAAGTATGTAGTAATAATGGAAGATTAGTTTACGAAAAAAACATTTCTATCCAAATGGTCAAATAGACTTTGAAGCTACATATAAAGATGGACAATTAGATGGTATAGTTAAAAAATATGGACCAAATGGTCAAGTAGCTCAACAAAGGAATATTTAAAGATGGTGTACAGTACAATAAGAGGCTATAAAGCCTCTTTTTGATTATTTGTCAAATTTCATTGGCAAAAATAAGATATTATAATTATAATTTTCTCAAATATACTTAAATTTTATTAGTATCAAGTTCAGGCTTTTTAAAAAGAGGAAACTTTATTATTTCAAGAAATATTTAAGTCTAATAAATGGATTAAAATAGGAGGGATAAGTATGAAAAAATATTGTTAGGAGCATTTTTGTTAGTATCAGTTTTATCTTTTTCAGCAGAAAGAGTTGTTAAATTAGAGAACGCTTATGTTGATGATAAAGGAATAGTTTATGTTATAGGAGAAAAAAAGCACCATTTACAGGGATAGTGGAAAACTACAAAGTGCCTCCTATTTCAGAAGGAGATAGTGTCTTAGAGGGAAAAATTCCTTTTAAAAATGGAGTAATGGAAGGTTATTCTAAATTATATTATCCAAAGTGGGAAATTAGCAAGTGTAGCAACATTTAAAAATGGAAAAAGTAGAGGGAATACAAAAAGACTACTATGAAAATGGAAAAATTAAGAGAGAAATTTCACATAAAAATGGACTTGTAGATGGTGTTTCAAAGCTTTATTACCCTAATGGAAAAGTTCAAAATGAAATTACTCATAAAAAGGGTATACCAGATGGTGTATCTAAAACTTATTATGAAAATGGGAAAATTACTTGCAGAAGTAACATATAAAAATGGCATAGAAGTAGGTATACAAAAAGATTATTATGAAAAATGGAAAAATTAAAAGTTGAACTTCCATATAAAAAAATGGAGTTGTAGATGGTCTTGCAAAGGTTTATTATCCAACTGGAAAAACTAATGTCAGAGGAAAAAATTACAAAAATGATCAGTTAGATGGAATAGTTAAAAGATACGATGAAAGTGGAAAGATAATTAGTGAAGAATTTTATAAAAAAATGGTAATAAAATAAAAATAATAAAAAAATAGGAGAAACAAATATGAAAAAAATAATATTAGGAGTATTTTTTTATTGATGTCAGCCTTTATCATTTTGCAGCAGGTAGAAAGGTTCCTATAGAAAAAAATGATGGTAGATGATACTACTGGAATAGCTTATGTTCAAGGAGAAAAGACTCCATTTACAGGTACAGTTGAAGTAAAAGTATGATGATGGTGAAGTTCTAGCTTTGATGGAAGTTAAAAATGGACTAATGGAAGGAACTTATAAACTTCTCTATCCAAGTGGTAAAACAGCAATTATAGCAACATATAAAAAAATGGAAAAAAACAGATGGAATACAAAAAAAGAATACTATGAAAAATGGTCAAATAAAAAAATGGAAGTTTTACATAAAAAAATGGAAAAAGCAGAAGGTTATCTAAGAACATATTATCTGAATGGAAAAACTAGAAGGTGAAGAAAAAAATATCAGAATGGTTTAAGAGAAGGTTTAACAAAAATCATATTATGAAGATGGTAGTTTAGAAGGAGAGAGATTTTTATAAGAATAATAATTTAGAAGGAATAAACAAAATTTATCATCCAAATGGAAAGCTAGCAAAGATAGCTGTATTTAAAAATGGAGAACTAGATGGAACTGTTAAAAACATATTATCCAAATGGGTAAATTAGAAGGAATAGGTACATTTAAAGATGGAAAAACAGATGGAATACAAAAAGAATACTATGAAAAATGGTCAAATAAAGATGGAAAGTTTAGCTAAAAAAATAATAAGAAAAAAATGGTATTGGAAGATTATACTCAATTACAGGGGTATTAATAGCTGAAATTCCTTTTAAAGGATGATGAAGTAGATGGAACAATAAAAAAACTATAATGAAGTTACAGGTAAATTAGAAACGGAAAGTGAATTTAAAAAAATGGAAAGGTAGAAGGAACTACGAAAGAGTATTATCCAAATGGAAAAAGTAGCAATTGAAGAAAAAAATATCAGAATGATTTAAGAGAAGGTTTATCAAAAATCATATTATGAAAATGGAGTTTTAAAAAGCAGAGAAGTTTTTATAAAAAAATGGTAAATTACAAGGAATAAACAAAATTTATCATTCAAATGGAAAAAAATTCAAATGGAAGCTAATTTTAAGGACGACAAACTAGAAGGAATAGTTAAAAAGATATGATGAAAATGGAAAAGTTAATAGAACGAGAAAGTATAAAAAAATGGTAATAGAATAAAAATAATAAAAAAGTAGGAGGAGAAAAAGATGAAAAAAACTATTATTAGGAGCATTTTTGTTAGTATCAGCTTTTATCATTTTTCAGCAGAAAGAAAAAGTTCAAGTAGAACAAGTTTTTAAAAATGCAAATACAGGAATAGTATATGTTCAAGGAGAGGAAACACCATATACAGGTCTAATTGAAGTTAAGTTTCCAAATGGTAAAACTCAAGCATTAACATCATATAGAAATGGAGTAGTACATGGAAAGGGTATTACTTATCATCCAAAATGGAAAAAGTATGGTCAAAAAGAAAAATTATAAGAATGGTGTTGAAGATGGTGTAAATATTATATATTATGAAAAATGGTAATATAGAATATGAAAAATGTAAGTAATAATGGAAGAACAGTTTATGAGAAACATTATTTTTCATCAGGTAAATTAGATTTTGAAGCTACTTACCAAGATGGTAAATTAAATGGAGTAGTTAAAAAAATATGGAGAAAATGGTCAAGTAGTTCAACAAGGAACATTTAAAAATGGAGTACAAGTACAATAAGGAATATAATAGTGCTGATAGAAGAAATTTTCTATCGGCATATAAAAAGCTTGAGATAACAAGATATTTTTGTTAAAAATTAAATTGAAACATTGGGAAAATTGCAGTAAAGAAACAGCAGAAATATTGGCTAGAAGCTAATGGAATAAAACTAGGCTAAGAAAATGGATGAATATCTAAGGAAAGAAGTTGATAAATAATGATAAAAAGAATGATAATTTTTAATAGTGATGGGATTAACATTAAGTTCATAGTCAATTATTTACAGAAGCTATAAAAGATAATATGTATAGAGTAGAGGGCAAGAGAAAGAAAAGAATTAAGTAAAAAAGATGGACCAGGAGCAATTATGGTAGATGAGTATAAGAAGGATGTTGAAAGAGCAACACAAGATATAATGAAAAGACCAGTAAATAAAAAGTTCAATTTGAAGGAGCAACTTTTATAATCCCAGAAAATACAAGACTAAATCCAAAAATATGGAAATATAGTAGATGAAAAACAGGTTATGGAATAGCCATAACATTTACATTAAGCTCATATTGTATCTCAAAAAGTAAATAATATAAAGTACAGTCTTTTTACAATAGTAAAACATAATGCTAATGTAGCTGAAATAGCAAAAGAAATAATGAGAGTAAATGGATTTAAAGATACTTGTAAATAAGTAGTAATTAATTTTTATAGGTAGCCTAAGAGATTTCTTAGGGCTACTTGTTAAAGGGATTAAAAGAAGATGAATTTAGAAAAAGAATATGGTTATGGAAATTATCAAGATAAAAAACTTGCCTAAAAACAAAGAAATAAATATAAGTCCACAAACCATATATAAGAAAAAGAGCCTCTAAAAATAGTAGATATAAATGAATATCTAAGAAATCTAAGAAAAGGAGTTGATAAATAATGATAAAAAGAATGACTATTTTAATAGTAATAGGATTAATTTTTTAGTTCATGTCAAGAAATAGCAATAATAAAATATTCAATAGACGATGCAATACAACAAGCAAAAATAAGGAAATTACGAATCCATATTATGGGAAAGATGGAGCTTGGTCATATCAAACAAATAAAGAAGTATTTAATGTAGTAAAAGAAGTATTAAAAAGACCAATAAATAAGGAAATACAGTTTGATGGAATAAAGATAATGATTCCAGAAGATACAAGAATAAACTCTCGCAAAGGAGCTATTGTAGATATAAAAACAGGTTATGGACTTCAATATGTATTTATATAAAGGATTATTGTGATACTTATTCAGATGCAAGAAGTAAAAAGACTTGCAGGGGGCTATTACTATATTTGTTATTTTTCAGAAAAATAAAGATACTAAATTATTATTTGAAAAATAAGTAAAAGCAAATGGATTTACAAAATGGGTGTAAATAAGTAATAATTAATTTTTATAGGGTAGTCTAAGAAATTTTCTTGGGCTACTCATTAAAGAATTAAAAATACTAGTTTTTAATAAAAAATAGTAGAAAACTATAGAAAGGATGAATTTAGAAAAGAATACAGTTATGGAAATTATCAAGATAAGAACTTACCTAAAACAAAAGAAATGAATAATAACCCACAACCATATATTAGAAAAAAACAGCACAACAGTATTAGATATAAATGAGTATCTAGAAGTTTAAGAGAAGGAGTTGATAAATAATGATGAAAAAGAATGATAATTTTAATAGTAATGGGATTAACATTAAGTTCATGTCAATTATTTACAGAAGCTATAAAAAGATAATATAAACAGAGTAGAACAGAGAGAGAAAAAAGAAGCAAGAAAAAGATGCATATGCAGCAGCAGGTAACCCTGAGTATGAAGCAGGGGTAGAATTAGCAATAAAGGATATATCAAAAAGGTCAGTAAATAAAAAGAGTAGAGTTTGGAGAAATAACTTTATTAATTCCAGAAAATACAAGAATAAATTCAAAAAACTATGGAAATATAGTAGATGAAAAACAGGCTATGGAATACCTTTACTAATTTTAATTGAAACTGATGGATGTTCAAATGTTTTCTATTATAAAAAGGTAAGAGAAGGATTGTATTATAAATTGTTGTATAATAAACGAGATCTTGAAATATCAAAAAATCTCAGAAAAAAATAGCAAAAAGTAAATGGTTTTATTAAAAATTGTAAATAAGTAGTAATTAATTTTTATAGGTAGCCTAAGGGTGGTTCTTGGGCTACTTGTTAAGGGATTAAAAACTTTAAAAACAAGAGGCTTAGTAGCAGATGGACTAGAATGTAGTAGGAAAAAGCATTTGATGGAAGCTGGTCAAGTTTTTATATAGCAACAGGAGTATCAAGAGGGGCAACAATAGCATTTGCCTCAGGAGACAAGAGTGTAAATTATGATACTGGAACATATAGCCAAGGTAATATAGTTACAGTAGGTGGTTTTAATAAACTAAAGAATAATAATATAAAGTTAGGAAATGAAGAGACTAGTTTCTTATTAAGAATGTATGGAAGTCCAACTAAAAAGTACTATGGTATCATTTGAAGAACCATTAGGAATAAAAGTAATAGGTTCAGCAGCAAATATGACAGATTTTGTAGCTCATTCAAAGAAATCATTAGGAATATTTGGAGAAACAAAATTAGTAAATTTAGTAAAATGTAGAAAAAGTAAAGAATAATAAAAATACAAAATATACTAGGAGTTTTACCAGTATTAAAAAGTATTTACTAAGGAAACAGGAGCAGGCTTATATCTACCCTCAGTTAAAATGATGAAAAGAAAGAGAAAGATGATTATAAGTATTCTATAAAACTTAATGATGAACAAAAAGCAAATAATAAAAAAATTATGGTTTGAGTGAGGAAAAACTTAAAAACAAGAAGAAATAATAAATTTTTAATAAATAATTTCTCATGGAACCTATACCTATGAAAGTGCTGCAATAGCAGAAAGTATAGGTAAAAATTAGAAGAATATAAAAGTTGTAAGTCTAGATAGAAAAGGAGAGTTGGAAAAATAAAATAAATTTAGCAATGTATGGACCACCGATATTTAGTAATAACGAATTTTTATTAGATGCAGTAGGTAAGTACAATGGAGAAGAACTAAAAAACAAATATGGTTATGGAAATTATCAAGACAAAGGACTATCTAAAAATAAAGAAAAGAATATAATCCCACAACCATATATAAGAAAAAAAGAACCCTAAAAAATAGTAGATATAAATGAATATCTAAGAAATCTAAGAAAAGGAGTTGATAAATAATGATAAAAAAAGAATGATAATTTTAATAATAATGGGATTAACATTAAGTCTCATGTCAATTATTTACAGAAGCTATAAAAGATAATATACTCAGATATGAAATGGAGCAGGAAACAAAAAGAAAGACATAAAAAATGGAGGTGGTAGCAATTAGTGTAGATAAATATAAGGAGGAGTAGAGGCTACAATAAAAGATATATTAAAAAGACCAATAAATAAAAAGAATTCAGTTTGAGGAAGCAGTTTTACTAATTCCAGAAAATACTGAGTTAAATAAAAAGTTGGAAATATAGTTGATGATGAAAAACAGGATATGGGATACCTATATATATTATCAATGATGGTGAACATTGCTCACAATTAGCTTTTACTAAAAAGAGTAAATGGAAAATACTATAAAATAAGTTATTTAGAAAATAATATAGAGATATCTAAAATAGCACAAAAAAATAATAAAAGAGAATGGTTTTACAAAAGGATGTAAATAAGTAATAATTAATTTTTTTATAGGTAGCCTAAGAGATTTTCTTAGGCTACTTGTTAAGAGATTAAAAATAGCATTTTTAATAAAAACAGTGGAAGACTATAGAAAGGATGAATTAAGAAAAGAATATGGTTATGGAGATAAAAACTTGCCTAAAAAAACAAAGAAATAAATATGAGCCCACAACCATATACAAAAAGAAGCTCAACCAACATTAGGAATAGAAAAAGTACTTAAAAAGGATTAAGAGAAGGAGTTGGTCTATGATGTTAAAAAGAATAGTAATGTTAATAGTGTTAGGATTAATGTTTTCTTCGTGTGATTTTATACACTATGGAAAAATAGCAGTATATGAAAAATAAGCTTAGATCAGAGATGGAGAGAGAGGGAGAGGAATTAAGTAAAAAGATGGACCAGCAGCAATTGTTGTGGATGAAAATATAAGGAGGATGTAGAAAGAGTAATACAAGATATAAAGAAAAAGACCAATAAATAAAAAGAGTAGAATTTGAGAAACAACTTTACTAATACCAGAAAAATACAAGATTAAACCTAAAACATGGAAATATAGTGGATGAAAAAAACAGGCTATGGAATAGCAATAATGTTTAAGAAAGAAGCTTATTGTGCAAAAAGTATTTTATAGGAAAAAGTAAGAAATGATTTGTACATCGTTTTGTTCTATAATTATAAAGAAATAAAAACTTAGATACAATAGGTCAAAAATAATAAAGGCAAATGGTTTTTACAAAGACTTGTAAGTAGTAATTAATTTTTATAGGTAGCCTCAAAGGTGGTTCTTGGCTATTTGTTAAGGGATTAAAAATAGCAATTTTTAATAAAAACAGTGGAAGACTATAGAAAGGATGAATTAAGAAAAAGAATATGGTTATGGGATAAAAACTTGTCTAAAAACAAAGAAATAAATATAAATCCACAACCATATATATAAGATCCAACTACAGCAGATATAAAATGAATACCTAAAGAATTTAAGAGAAGGAGTTGGGCTATGATGTTAAAAAGAGTAGTAATGTTAATAGTGTTAGGATTAATGTTTAGTCTCATGTCAGGAAATAAGAGATTTTTGGGGAGCTTATGGGTATAAAAAGATGCAAAAATAGATATGAGAGAGAGAGAGAAAAAAGGAATTAAGTAAAAAGATGCTCCAGGTGCAATTGCTGTAGATGAATATAAGGAAGAAGTAAAAGGAGTTCTACAAAATATAATGAAAAGACCAGTAAATAAAAAGGTACAATTTGAAGGAACTACCTTATTAATCTCCAGAAAAATACAAGACTAAATCTAAAAACATGGGAATATAGTAGATGAAAAAAACAGGTTATGGAATAGCTATAATGTTTAAAGTAAAAGAATATTGCACTGAAGTATTTTATAGAAAAAGTAAAAAGATAATAAGTATATTTTTACTATATTATAATAATATGGATAAAGACTTAAATGAAATAGCCCAAAAAAATAATAAAAAGCAAATGGTCTAACAAATACTTGTAAGTAGCAATTAATTTTTATAGGGGGCTGTTGCAAATTTAAAATTTCAATCTAAAAGTAAAAATAAATGAGTAACGAATTATTTTTTTACTTTTTGTTAATTTGCAACAGCCCCATAAATTATTAGTCTTCATATCCATTTGGATGGTTTTTATGCCAGTTCCAAGCAGTTTCAATAATTTGTTCTAATTTATCATATTTAGGAACCCATTTTTAATGTATCCAAAGCTTTTTGAGATGAAGCTATAAGTCTTGCAGGGTCTCCAGCTCTTCTTGGACTAACTTCAGCTGGAATAGGGTGTCCCTGTTACTTTTCTTGTAACTTCTATAACTTCTTTTAACAGAGAAACCTTCTCCATTTCCTAAGTTAAATACTTGGCTATCTCCACCATTTCTTAATCTATTTAAAGCAAGGTAGTGAGCATCTACTAAATCCATTACATGAATGTAGTCTCTTATACAAGTTCCATCAGGAGTAGGATAGTCATCTCCATAGATAGATATTTTTTTCTCTTTGTCCTAGAGCAACTTGTAAAATTAATGGAATTAAAGTGAGTTTCACAAGTATGAGCTTCTCCGATTTCTCCACTTGGGTATGCACCAGCAACATTGAAATATCTTAAAAGCAGTATATTTTTAATCCATAGGCATTAGCACACCATTTAAAACATTTTTTTCAACTGCTAACTTACTTTCTCCATAAGGGTTAGTAGGTTCTGTTCTATCAGTTTCAAGTATAGGCATGTTTTTCTGCCTCACCATAAGTTGCAGCAGTAGATGAAAAATACTATCTTATCAACATTATGAGCTTTCATAACTTTCAATAGGCAAAGAGTACCATAGAAGTTATTTTTCAAAATATTTTAATGGTTCGCTAACACTTTCTCCAACTAAAGAGAAGGCAGCAAAAGTCTATAACTCCATCAATTTGATATTTTTCAAAAAAACTCTATTTAAAAAAATTCTTCATCTTTTAAATCTCCAAGTTCTAAATGTGCTTTTTTTCATCAACAGCATCAACATGTCCTGTGATTAAGCTATCAACAACAACAACATCTTCATTTTTTTCTAATAGATATTTAACAACATGGCTACCAATGTAACCTGCTCCTCCACAAACTAATATAGACATTAGAATCTACCTCCAATATGATTTATAAATTTAAGAAAGGCATTTTTTTACCTTTTTTTCATCTCTTTTTAAATACTCCAGCATCTTCAAGCACTCTTGAGAATGTTAAACCAATTTCAACATTTAAAAATATTTTCTAAGATTTCATCTACTGATAAATTCTCAATATTAGGATATTTATTTATAAAGGCTTTTAACCAAGATAAATGTTTTTGACAATCTTTATCTTCAGAAATTTTCTTTTCAAAAATCTTTTATCTTTTAAGAATTCAGCTATTTTTTTCTCATTTCAAATTTCAATCTTCCAGGAAGAACAGCCAGTCCCATAACTTCTATCAGCCCAATATTTTCTTTCTTAATATTGTGGTGTTCACTATGAGGGTGGAAGATACCCAAAGGATTAGCTTCATCAGTTCTATTATTTCTAAGAACTAAGTCAATTTCGAAAGTATTCTCCTCTTCTTCTAGCAATAGGAGTTATAGTATTGTGAGGAGTTGAGTTTGTGTAAGCAAATACTCCAACTTCTTCATCTGAATATTCTCTCCAAGCTTTTAAGATTTTATCTGATAGCTCAATTAATTCATTTCTATCTAAAGATTTTAATCTTAAAAACAGTCATAGGCCATTTAACTATTCCAGCCTTTTATATTAGGATATGCTTCAAAAACTTACTTCCTTTTCAATCTCAGATTTTTGCCATAGGAAACTCATGATTTCCACCTTGATAGTGGTCATGGCTTAAAATAGAACCTCCAACTATTGGTAAATCAGCATTTGAACCTATAAAGTAATGTGGGAATTGATTTACAAAGTCCAAAGTTCTTGAGAAAGTATCTCTATTTATTTTCATTTCTCTATGTTCAGAACAGAATATTATTGCATGTTCATTGTAGTAAACATAAGGAGAATATTGAAAATACCATCTTTCATTTTCTAAAGTTAAAGGTATAACTCTATGATTTTTGTCTTGCAGGATGTGTTAAAGTTCCAGCAAAACCAACATTTTCATAACATAAAAAGACATTTAGGATAATTTACTTGAGGCATATTCTTTTTGTCTTTCAATCTCTTTTAGGGTCTTTTTCAGGTTTAGATAGATTTATAGTAATTTCTAAATCTCCATATTCTGTTGGACTTTTTCCAATATAGATTTTTTTCTATTCTTTCAGTTCTTATATAGTTAGTTTTTTTAGAGAAATTATAGAAATAATCTGTTGCTGATTTTATATTTTCATCAGATAAATTTTTTTAAATGTATTTATAACTTCTCTTGGGAAAGGGAGTAAATTTTTCCCATAACTTCTGTATCAAAAGATATCTCTATCAGTAGTTCCATCTTCTATAATTTTTTTGTTCTATAGCATAGTCACAAATTTTATCTAAGATTTCTTGAGGATATTCAGGTATTTGATAGTTATCTTCATTGACATCCTCCCAATCTTTTTAATTGTAACAATGCCATTAATTCATTTCTAACAAAACATAACATCATCTTCTGTTATCAATGAATTTTTTTAAGTGAATATTTTATAAGTCTATTAATTAAAGAGTAAATTTCATCCTTTTTTTCCTTTTTCCTTTCTTTAAAAATATTAGTTACATTCCAAATTTTAGGCTACTGAGACGTCCATTACTGTAGAGAGAGCCTTTGTGGAGCTCTTGAGACATTAATGGCTGGCAAGTAGCTAATAAAAAATCTAGTTAGTAAACGAAATTATTTTTATATCTTCCCTGCTCCATCTCCAATGTTTGCTATATAGAAAGTAGCTCTTAAACCTGTTTTTTTCTTTATATTTTTTTCCAACATTTTTCTATAAAGTTTTTCAACATAGTCATTTTCAACTATACTTACAGTGTAACCACCGAAAACCTGCTCCAGTCATACGAGAACCAACAGTTCCTTCTTCCTCCCAAGCAGCTTCTACAAGGCTATCAAGCTCTATACCTGTAACTTCATAGTCATCTCTTAAAGAGATATGAGATTGATTCATCAATCTTCCAAATTCTGCAATATCATCTTTTTTTCAAAAAAATTCAACTGCAACTTTTTGCTCTTTCATTTTCACTAACAGCATGAGTTGCTCTTTTTAGTTGTTCTTCATCTGTTATAAAATGTTTAACTTTATCAAATTCAGCAACTGTCAGCTCACCTAGATATTTTTATATTAATTCCATTGTCATTTAAAAACTTTAACAGCTTCTTCACAAGAACTTCTTCTTTCATTGTATTTAGAATCTGCTAAACCTCTCTTTTTATTTGTATTAGCAATAACAATAGACATATTTTTTTAATTTTTACAGGAACATATTCAAAACTTTTAAAGTATTACAATCTAGTAGAAATAGCATGGTCTTTTTTTACCCATACCAACTGCAAATTGATCCATAATTCCAGAGTTTACTCCAATGAAATTTATTTTCTGCAACTTGACACATTTTAACCATTTCAACCATATCAACATCAAGTTTGAATAAGTCTTTAAGTATAACAGCAGTTAAAACTTCTATAGAAGCTGAAGAAGAAAGTCCAGCACCATTTGGAATATTTCCATAGAATAGTACATCAAAAGCCACTGTCTATTTTATAGCTTTTTCATCTAAGAAAGTTTTTAACAACTCCTTTTAGGATAGTTAACCCAGTTATCTCTTTTTATTATAAACTAAAGTTATCTAGATTAAATTCAATAGTTCCTAAGTTTTTAAAAGTTTTTTTAGAATACATTCTAAAAACTTTTGTCTTCTCTTTTTAACAACAGCATAAGTTCCAAAAATCTAATGCACAAGGAAAAAAACAAAACCACCATTATAATCTGTATGTTCACCAATTAAGTTTACTCTACCTGGTGAAAAAGAAAAGTTTCACTTCTCCATCATATTTAAAAAAATTTCTTTAAATTCCTTTTATTAAATCTTTCTAACATAAGTCCCTCCAAAAAAATAAAAAAATGTAATTTATACTATTATATATCATTTTTAGAAAAAAATATAAACAAAAAGAGACTGTTGCAAAAATTAAAATTTAATTTGCAACAGCCACTTTTTTAAAAATTAATTCTTTTAGTTAATTTCTTTTTATAGTTTGCATAAAAACCAGCTAAGTTTTGAATTTCACTTGGAATAAGTATCTTAGTAGATTTACCATCAGCAACTTTTTCAAATGTTTCAAAAAGATTTAAGTGCTAGAATCTCTTTAGCAGGTTTAGCTTCATTTAATAGTTTAATAGCTTCAGCTTCAGCTCTTTGAATTTCAAGTATCGCTTGAGCTTTACCTTCAGCTTCTTTAATTTTTACTTCTTTTTTTCAGCTTCAGCTCTTAAGATAGCAGATTGTTTTTTTCCCCTTCAGCAACAAGTATTGCAGATTCTCTTGTAGCTTGAGCTTCAAGTATTTTTCGCTCTTTTCTCTTTCAGCCTTCATTTCCTTTTTCCATGGCAATTCTGATGTCATTTGGAGGAAGTATAGATTTTAATTCAACTCTGTTTACTTTTTATTCCCCAAGGGTCAGTAGCATCATCAAGTTCTTGACGCATCTTTGTGTTTATAATGTCTCTAGATGTCAATGTTTCATCAACTGTCATATCCCCTATAATGTTTCTAAGAGTTGTAGCAGTTAAGTTTTCAATAGCTGATAAAGGTCTTTCAACTCCATAAGTATACAACTTAGGATCTGTTATTTGGAAATAAACAACAGTATCTATTTGCATAGTAGCATTATCTTTTGTGATAACTGCTTGTGGGTCGAAAGTCAACAACTTGCTCTTTAAGAGAAACTATTCTTGAAACCTTATCAAAGAAAGGATTGATAAGATTTAAACCTGAACTTAAAGATTGATTGTATTTTCCTAGTTTTTCAATGATATAAACTTGTGATTCAGGAACAATTTTAATTGCTTTTTAATGCAATTACAGCAAATAAAATCAAAAGTAGTACAAAAAAATGGTATATAAAAACATAATTCAAAAACCTCCAATTTATTTTTTTTAAAAATTATTTTATTTCCTTTAAAACTTGAAATTACAGGAGTATCTCCTACCTCAAAAAGTTCATTACTTAAGGCAGTCCATATAGAACCCTTTGTAACTTACATCATAGATTTTTTTCTTCTTTACTTGTATCTACAATTTTTCTTTTACTATGATAGCTGTATCTATTTTTCTCAGCATCAAAAATTATCTTTATTTTTTTAGATAAAGATAGCTCTAGCATAAGGTCTTAAGAATATGATAGATAGTAGAGAAACAACTGTAAAGAAAGTTATTTCCACTTTCATACTATCACTAATTAGAGATACAAATACAGTTAAGGCCGCTGCAAAAGCAAACCATACTGTTACAAGTGCTGGAATAGCAAATTCAATAATAGTGAAAAATAATAGTAAGTATTAGCCAAAAAAATATAACCCACTGTCATTGTCATTCTCCTTTCATTTTAACTAAAGTTAAAATTTATAAAATATAATGTTTTTTTACTTATTTTATTTCTTATATTATAACATATTTTAAAAAAATAAAAACATTTTTTTATTCTATCCCATCTTCTTCTTCAATTAAATAATTCATCTGTTGCCAGTCGTAAAATTCTATCAGTTTATAAGGGATAGTATTATTTTTATGTGCTATAGCAATCAGTTCATCTGCTTCTATTTTTATAAACAACATGATGTTCTTCAAAAGTCATCTAAAAAGCATTTCTTGATACTCTTTATATTTTCCTGTTTGTTTAAGCTCATCTATAATTTTTTTACTTTCATCTTCTTTTTAATCTCTCCATATTTTTTTATCACCTCTTTTAACAATATTTGTTCTATATCCTATAATATAATTCTACTAAATGCAAGAGAAAAAAATAATTATACAGAAAGTGGTTTATTTTTTTAAATGCTTTAAGATAATATTTTTTTATCATAATTTTTTTATTGACAAAGCTAAAAAACTGTACTCTTATAGTATAAATATAAAAATATTTAATTATATATAAATTATTGAAAAGGATTGATGATATGAAAAAGTAAAACTGTAGAAATAGTAAATGAAACTGGATTACACACAAGACCAGGAAATGAATTTGTAAGTTTAGCAAAAAAACATTTTCTTCACAAATAAGCGTAGAAAAATGAAGCTGGAACAAAAAGTTAATGGAACTTCATTATTAAAAGTTACTTTCTTTAGGAATTAAAAAAAGGAAGCAAAAATAACTGTATATGCTGATGGTGAAGATGAAAACGAAGCAGTTGATAAATTATCATCTCTTCTTGAAAAACTTAAAAGATTAATTTTTTTTGTGTGAGGGAGAGGGTTAACTTCTCCCTTTTTATTTTTGAAAAAAATATTGGAGTGGATTATGAAAAAAATAACTTTAATAAAAGGTATCCCAGCTTCTCCTGGGATAGCAATAGGTAAAGCATTTCTTTACAAAGAAAATAATTTAGAAATACTTGAAAAAATCTATACTATCTAAAGAAGAAGAGTTAGAAAGATTAATAAAAGGTAGAGAAGTTGCTAAAAAAACAATTAGAAGAAATAAAAAGAAAATACTCTTTCAAAAAAACTTGGTAAAAGATAAGGCAGATATTTTTGAAGGACATATTACTTTATTAGAAGATGAAGAACTATTTTCAGAAATAGATTCAAAAATTTCTGAAAAATGTACTAGCTGAATTTGCTTTAAATGAAGCAATTGATGAATATGCAAATATGCTTGCAAATTTAGAAGATGCATATTTTAAAGAAAGAGCAGGAGATTTAAGAGATATAGGAAAAAGATGGCTATATGGAGTTATGAATGTCACAGATAGTTGATCTTTCAAAAATTAGAACCTGAAACAATAATTGTTGCAAGAGAATTAAATCCTTCAGACACAGCTCAAATAAACTTAGAAAAATGTTTTAGCCTTTCGTAACTGAAATTGGTGGAAAAGACAGCTCACTCATCTATTATGGCAAGATCTTTAGAATTACCAGCAGTAGTTGGAGTAGGAACAGTTTTAGAAAAACTTAGAAGATAATCAAATTTTTAATAGTTGATGCATTAAATGGAGAAGTTATAGTTAATCCTGATGAAGAAACTTTAAAGATATATAGAGAAAAAAAGAGAAAAACTTCTTAAAAAGAAAAAAAGAAGAATTAAAGGCTTTTAAAAAGATAAAGAAGCTGTTTCAAAAGATGGAACAAAAGTTGATGTTTGGGGAAATATAGGATCTCCTAATGATTTAAAAAGGAATTATTTCAAATGGTGGTTTTGGAATAGGACTTTATAGAACAGAGTTCTTATTTATGGAAAAAAAGATAGTTTTCCCAACAGAAGATGAACAATTTGAAGCCTATAAAAATAGTAGCTGAAGGTTTAAAAAGGATATCCTGTAACTATTAGAACTATGGATATAGGTGGAGATAAATCACTACCATATATGGAATTACCACAAGAAGAAAAATCCCATTTTTAGGTTGGAGAGCTATAAGAGTTTGTTTAGATAGACAAGAAATATTAAAAAAACTCAATTTAGAGCCTTACTAAGAGCTTCAAAATATGGTCAAATAAAAATTATGCTACCTATGATAATGGATATAGAAGAAGTCAGAAAAGGCAAAAAGCTATATTTGAAAAACTGTAAGAAAGGAACTTAGAGAAGAAGGTATAGAGTTTGATGAAAAGATAATGCTAGGAATAATGGTTGAAACTCCTGCTGTCGCATTTAGAGCAAAACATTTTGCAAAAGAATGTGATTTCTTCTCAATAGGTACAAATGACTTAACACAATATACTTTAGCTGTAGATAGAGGAAATGAAAAAAATTGCTAATCTATATGATACATACAACCCAGCAGTACTACAAGCTATTAAAAAATGTTAATAGATGGAGCACATGAAGGTGGAATTAAAAAATTTCAATGTGTGGAGAATTTGCTGGAGATGAAAATGCAGTAGCAATTTTATTTGGTATGGGACTAGATTCTTTTTTTCTATGTCAGGAATTTCAATACCAAGAGTTAAAAAGAATTCTAATGAAATTGGATAAAAAAAGAATGTGAAAAGCTAGTTGAAAGAATTTTTAGAACTATCAACTGCTAGTGAAATCAAAAAAATGAAGTTAAAGAATTTATGAAAAATATAGCTTAAAAATATCTTTTGATATATATAAACATATAAAAAAATCTATTCAAATTATATATCTAAAAATAGGTCATTAATTTCGCTTTTTCGAACTCTTTACTCATTAAAAAAATAAACAGATATTTTAATAATAACACATAATCATTAAAAACGAAATAAGAACATGTGTCTAAAAAGAGAAAAAAAAAGACTTGATTTTTATTAGAAAATAATGTATTATGACTACAGAAAATCAAGGAGGGATATACAATGAAAAAATTTGCAATGTTAGCACTAGCTATGAGCTTATTCTTAGTAGCTTGTGGAGAAAAAGAAAGAAGAACAAAAACCAGCTGAACAACCTGCTGCAGAAGCAACTGCAACAACAACTGAAGCACCTGCTGCTGAAGTAAAAGCATTCTCAGTTAAAACTGAAGATGGAAAGGAATTTACTTTAGAAGTTGCTGCTGATGGAGCTACAGCTACTTTAACTGATGCAGAAGGAAAAGTTACTGAATTGAAAAATGCAGAAACTGCTTCTGGAGAAAGATATGCTGATGAAGCTGGAAACGAAATAGCTATGAAAGGTACAGAAGGAGTTTTTAACTTTAGGAGATCTTAAAGAAGTTCCAGTAACTGTAGAAGCTAAATAGTTAGAAAAAGTTTAAAAAAATAAAAGCAGGAAGATATTCCTGCTTTTTTTCTTATAAAAAGTAGCAACATTTATAATGGAGGAAAAAAATGTATAAGGATATAATAAAAAAATAGTAAGTGGAGATATAACAAAAAAATTCCAGAAGTAGAAGTAATAGTTAATGCAGCCAATAACCAATTAGAAATGGGTGGTGGAGTCTGTGGAGCAATTTTTTTAGAGCTGCTTCAGGAGATCTTGCTAAGGAATGTAAGGAGATAGGTAGCTGTGCCACAGGGAGAAGCAGTAATAACTAGAGGCTATAATCTTCCAAATAAATATATATATACATACAGTAGGTCCAAGATACTCAACAGGTGAAAATGGAGAAGCTAGAAAAAATTAGAGATCAGCCTATTATGAAAGTTTAAAACTAGCAAAGAAAAAAATGGATCTAAGAAAAAAATAGCTTTTCCTTCTGTATCAACAGGGATATATCGTTTTCCAGTAAATGAAGGTGCAGAGATTGCTCTAAAGTACAGCTAAAAAAATTTATAGATGAAAAATCCTGATAGTTTTGATTTAATCTTGTGGGTGTTTAGATGAAAAAAACTTATGTTGTATATAAAGAAAAAGTATGAAAAAATTATGAAAAGAATAAAAAAACATAAAGAATTCTCTTTTTTTAAAATAGATATAGACTTTTTTTAGAAAAAAAGTATAAAATAATATACAAAAAGAAAGGGAGTTGAAGTTTTATGTTGAATAAAGAAGTATATATAAATAGAAGAAAGAAACTAAAGGAAAACTTTAGAGATGGTTTAATTTTAATAATGGGAAATAATTTTTCACCTCTAGATTGTGAAGATAATACTTATCCATTTATTAAATAGTGCAAGAACACTCGTGACTCTAGCACTCGTAGGGTGTTAGTCATGAGACATGTACTCGTAGGGTATGAATTGCACGAAGATTTTAGTAAAGCATATAGGGAAACTTGTATGTAGACGCAGAGTAAAAACTGTGCAACGAAGAAACTGAATTGCTGGGAACTCTTAAAAGCTAGTATAACCACAACATAATACCTAAGTGAGAATATGGTATAAGTGTGATGGTGGCGAAAGCAGAAAAAATATACTAGATGGTGCAAGGTTAAATCCTAAACATTATGATAATAGACAATCAGCAGCTAAGCCTCGAAAAGGAAAAGTTCAACGACTATCCCTCGTGAGGGGAGCAATACAAGCGATTGGTATTGGAAGTGGTTTCGCCTAAGGTGTTGAGATACACTATGGATAAGATATAGTCTGTGCTTGTTAGAGATAACAAGAAGTTTATAAGAGAACTGCATAAGTAGTAGCGCACTTATGTGAACGACACTTCCCACTGTTGTGGGGTTTTAAAAACTTTAAAAATATTTAAAAATAAATAAAAAACATTACTTTTTAATGGATAAAATGTAGAATATATGGTATAATATCTCTGATGAAAAAGGAGGTGATTATATATGTATTTAACATTAAAACAACAAGTAAAAACATCTTAGCAAAAAGAGTTTAGAAATTTAAAATATTTGTAGCCATATAGCTAAGAATTTAAAAATCAAGCTATATACAATGTTAGACAACACTATTTTAACAATAAAAAGTATTTAAGCTATAATGAAAAACTATAAAATGCTTAAAAATAGTGAGAATTACAAGAAGTTAAATTCTAATATGGCTCAACAAATTTTAAAAAGAAGTAGATGAAAGTTTTAAATCATTCTTTGCACTTTTAAAAACTTGCTAAGAATGATCAATATAACAGTAAAAATAAAATTACCTAATTATCTTGCTAAAGATGGTTTTACAACTCTTATTATAGGTTTTGTTAGATTAAAAGATGATATGCTGATAGTTCCTTATTCAAATTCTTTTAAGAAAAACTCATCAGGAAGTTAAAGTTAAGCTACCATCAGTATTAAAAAGACAAGAAGATAAAAGAAATTAGAATAATACCAAAAACAATATTCTAGGTACTTTTGAAATTCAATATACTTATGAAGTAAAAAGAAATTCAAAGGGAATTAAATGAAAATAATGTACTAGGAATTGATTTAGGCATAGATAATCTTTGTACTTGTGTTACAAATACTGGAGCTTCATTCATAATAGATGGTAGAAAAATTAAAATCAATAAATCAATACTATAATAAGATAAACGCAAAAATTACAAGGTATAAAAAGATAAGCAAAAGATTGAGCGCACAACATTAAGACAAAAGAGAATAACTAGAAAGAGAAATAATCGTATAAATGATTATCTTTCAAAAACAGCAAGAATAATTGTAAATTATTGTCTTAATAGTGATATAGGAAAACTAGTTCTAGGATATAATGAAGATTTTCAAAGAAATTCAAATATAGGGAAGTATGAATAATCAGAACTTTGTAAATATACCATATGGAAAAATTAAGAGATAAATTAATATATCTATGTAAACTATATGGAAATAGAATTTAAACTACAAGAAGAGAGTTATACATCAAAAAGCAAGTTTCTTTTGATGGAGATGAAATTCCAATATATGATAAAGAAAATCTGCAAGAATATATATTTAGTGGAAAAAGAATAAAAAGAGGACTATATCAAACAAGCGCAGGTAAACTTATAAATGCAGATTGTAATGGAGCATTAAATATTCTAAGAAAAAGTAAAGTTGTGGACTTAAGTGTCCTATACAATAGAGGTGAACTGAACACACCTAAAAGAATAAGGGTAGTGTAAAGCTATCAAACTTCTTAGAAAATTTTTAAATATTTTTAAAGATTTTTGGAACCCCTGCAACTCTATCACTCGTAGGGTGTCAGTCGTGGAGAGTTCAGACAAGATGCAACTTTTTAAATATTATTTTGGTATGGATCACAATGGCTTAATTGGAATTATCGACATAGATAATAATGAAGAAATAATTTTTGTAATGACTATACAATGTCTGATATTATTTGGATGGGAAAAACAAAAAAATTTTTAAAAGAATTGGCTCTTGAAGTTGGAATAGAAAAGTTTATTGAAAAAGAAGAATTAAAAGAAATATTTAGAAAATAGAAAAAAATATAAGATTTACTAATCAATATAAAAGCAGACAATATTATGTATTTGAGTTCAATCTTAAATATAAATCCTTTTTGAATTTGATGAGTATGTTTCTTTCTATTTAATAAAAAAATATTATTAAACAAAGAAATATAAAAGATAAAATAGAAATTGAAGAAATAGAAAAGGAGTAAACATAACAAAAGAAATGCATCTTGCTGCTATGAAAAATGTAAAAGCAGGAATGAAAGAATATGAACTTGTTGCTGAAGTGGAAAAAGCAGCCAAGAAAAATATAATGCTTACTATTCTTTCCAAACTATACTTAGCAAGAATGGACAAATTTTACATAACCACAATCATTTGAATACTCTAAAAGATGGAGATTTAGTGTTATTAGATTGTGGTGCTCTAACAGAAGAAGGATATTGCGGAGATATGACAACAACTTTTCCTGTAAGTGGAAAAATTTACTGAAAGACAAAAAAACTATACATAATATAGTAAGAGATATGTTTGACAGAGCCAAAGATTTAGCAAGAGCAGGAATTACATATAAGGAAGTTCATTTAGAAGCTTGCAAGGTTTTAGCAGAAAATATGAAAAAACTTGGACTGATGAAGGGTGAAGTTGAGGATATAGTTAGTTCAGGAGCACATGCACTATTCATGCCACATGGCTTAGGGCATATGATGGGAATGACAGTTCATGATATGGAAAATCTTTGGAGAAATAAATGTAGGTTATGATGAAGGAGAAGAAAAATCAACTCAATTTGGTTTAGCTTCTTTAAGACTTGCTAAGAAATTGGAAGTTGGAAATGTTTTTACTATTGAGCCAGGAATATACTTTATCCCAGAACTTTTTGAAAAATGGAAGAATGAAAAACTTCATCAAGAATTTTTAAATTATGATGAAATAGAAAAGTATATGGATTTTGGTGGAATTAGAATGGAAAGAGATATTTTAATTCAAGAAGATGGAACAAGTAGAATTTTAGGAGATAAATTTCCTAGAACTGCTGATGAGATAGAAGAATATATGGAGAATAAAAATAGATGATGGAAAAAGATGAAAAAAATATATGAAAGCAAAATAACGCATATATTTGACAAAAATGTAATTTTAGCTATTACAATTAGTATTCTTATAACTTATTTTATGGGGGAGACATATCTCACATAATATTTGGAATAATTGAGTATTATTATTGTATATTCTAACTTTTAAAAAAAGATAAGAATAGTTGTGAGAAACAATGAATTAGTCTATAACTATAAGAAAAAAATAATGAAATATTTAATTTTGATAGATATAGATTTAAAAGCTATTGTTAGAGGTGAAAGAAGACAATATAGATTAGAAGCTACAAATGAAAAATGGAGAAGTAAAATTAATTAATTGTGATTATTTAGGTTGGAAGAATTTTTAAAGAACTTATAAAATGAGTTAAAAAAATAGATACAGAATATATAGATAATTAATGGATAAGACATGAGGCTATAAGAAGCATATAGAAATAGGGGAACTATGGAAAGTGTCCAACAAGAACTATTAAAAAAAGTTATCAAATCAATCTTCTATAGATGAAATACAAAAATTATATAAAAATAATGGAAATGAGAGGTTTTAATAAAGAAAAAGTCCTCAGATAAAATTTTTGTTACTGGTTGAGGAAGTTGAGAGTTAGCTAAAGCTATAAGAAAAAAATGAGAAAAAGTTAGAATAGATAAAAACTAAGGAATATAATTATTCTTCTATTGAGAGTGAAATAGCAGATGTCTTTATAGTTCTTTATCAATATGTGATATTTTTAAATATAAATTTATTTAAAAGCATTTTTTTAGATAAGGAAGAAGAAAATATTAAAAGAGTTTGGTCAGTAACTAAATAAAAAAATCAAAAAGAGCTATTATAAATTAATGGAGATTTTTCATAAATTTATAGTAGTTTTTTTATTGAAAATAAAAAGAAAAAATAAAAAAATAGAAAAATTTAAAAAAATTTTTAAAAATTTTTTGTTGACAAAGTTTATTTTAAATGATATTATAACTGATGTCAATGAGACAAGGACATTAGCAACAGAATAGAGAAAAGACAAAAAGCAACCATAAATTTGGTGTTAAATTAAAATAGCAAAATGAGCTATTAAAAAGATTGAACGAAGAGTTTGATCCTGGCTCAGGATGAACGCTGACAGAATGCTTAACACATGCAAGTCTACTTGAACTTCGGTTTGGGTGGCGGACGGGTGAGTAACGCGTAAAGAACTTGCCTCACAGTTAGGGACAACATTTGGAAACGAATGCTAATACCTGATATTATGATTTTAGGGCATCCTAAGATTATGAAAGCTATATGCGCTGTGAGAGAGCTTTGCGTCCCATTAGCTAGTTGGAGAGGTAACGGCTCACCAAGGCGATGATGGGTAGCCGGCCTGAGAGGGTGAACGGCCACAAGGGGACTGAGACACGGCCCTTACTCCTACGGGAGGCAGCAGTGGGGAATATTGGACAATGGACCAAAAAGTCTGATCCAGCAATTCTGTGTGCACGATGACGTTTTTTTCGGAATGTAAAAGTGCTTTCAGTTGGGAAGAAAAATGACGGTACCAACAGAAGAAGTGACGGCTAAATACGTGCCAGCAGCCGCGGTAATACGTATGTCACAAGCGTTATCCGGATTTATTGGGCGTAAAAGCGCGTCTAGGTGGTTATGTAAGTCTGATGTGAAAATGCAGGGCTCAACTCTGTATTGCGTTGGAAACTGCATGACTAGAGTACTGAGAGGTAAGCGGAACTACAAGTGTAGAGGTGAAATTCGTAGATATTTGTAGGAATGCCGATGGGGAAGCCAGCTTACTGGACAGATACTGACGCTAAAGCGCAAAGCGTGGGTAGCAAACAGGATTAGATACCCTGGTAGTCCACGCCGTAAACGATGATTACTAGGTGTTGGGGGTCGAACCTCAGCGCCCAAGCTAACGCGATAAGTAATCCGCCTGGGGAGTACGTACGCAAGTATGAAACTCAAAGGAATTGACGGGGACCCGCACAAGCGGTGGAGCATGTGGTTTAATTCGACGCAACGCGAGGAACCTTACCAGCGTTTGACATCTTAGGAATGAGACAGAGATGTTTCAGTGTCACTTCGGGGAAACCTAAAGACAGGTGGTGCATGGCTGTCGTCAGCTCGTGTCGTGAGATGTTGGGTTAAGTCCCGCAACGAGCGCAACCCCTTTCGTATGTTACCATCATTAGTTGGGGACTCATGCGATACTGCCTGCGATGAGCAGGAGGAAGGTGGGGATGACGTCAAGTCATCATGCCCCTTATACGCTGGGCTGCACACGTGCTACAATGGGTAGTACAGAGAGTCGCAAAGCCGCGAGGTGGAGCTAATCTCAGAAAAACTATTCTTAGTTCGGATTGTACTCTGCAACTCGAGTACATGAAGTTGGAATCGCTAGTAATCGCGAATCAGCAATGTCGCGGTGAATACGTTCTCGGGTCTTGTACACACCGCCCGTCACACCACGAGAGTTGGTTGCACCTGAAGTAGCAGGCCTAACTGCAAGGAGGGATGCTCCGAGGGTGTGATTAGCGATTGGGGTGAAGTCGTAACAAGGTATCCGTACGGGAACGTGCGGATGGATCACCTCCTTTCTAAGGAGTATATGTCTTTCTCTATTCTATTGGTAATGTTCTTCAGCGCAATGCTGTTGGGATTACTTCTGAACATTGGAAACTATATAGTAGAACAAACAAGAAAAAAATTAACTCTAACAATTTCTTAGAGTTAGCTGTCAAAAAAATAGGTTAAAATAATTAAGGGCACACAAAGGATGCCTAGGTAGTAAGAGCCGATGAAGGACGTGGTAAGCTGCGATAAGCCTAGATAAGTTGCAATCGAACGTAAGAGTCTAGGATTTTCCGAATGGAGCAATCTATTAAGATGGAGTCTTAATACGAAAGAGGGAACCGCGTGAACTGAAACATCTAAGTAACGCGAGGAAAAGAAAGTAAAAACGATACCCAAAGTAGCGGCGAGCGAAATGGGTCAAGCCTAAACCTTAAATATGTCAAGGATACAGCCGTTGTATTTAGGGGGTTGAGGGACAGAGTAGTGAAGAACTGTAAGATATTCAATATAGTGTATTGATGAATTGGAATTGTCTGGAAAGGCGAACCGTAGAAGGTGAAAGTCCTGTACAAGTAAATCCTTACACATATAACTCTGCTCCCAAGTAACATGGAACACGAGGAATTCTGTGTGAATCTGTGAGGACCATATCTCATAAGGCTAAATACTCTTACTAACCGATAGCGCATAGTACCGTGAGGGAAAGGTGAAAAGAACCCCTGGAGGGGAGTGAAATAGAACCTGAAATTGTGTGCTTACAAGCGGTCAGAGCCAGTAATGGTGATGGCGTGCCTTTTGGAGAATGATCCTGCGAGTTACGTTAAACGGCGAGGTTAAGTATAACGGAGCCGAAGGGAAACCAAGTCTTAATAGGGCGATTTAGTCGTTTGGCGTAGACGCGAAACCTGGTGATCTAAACCTGTCCAGGATGAAGCTGTGGTAAGACACAGTGGAGGTCCCTAACCCACCGCCGTTGAAAAAGTTGGGGGATGAGGTAGGTTTAGGGGTGAAAAAGCCAATCGAACCAGGAGATAGCTCGTTCTTCCGAAATGCATCTAGGTGCAGCCTTGAGTGTTCAATTATGGGGGTAGAGCACTGAATGATCTAGGGGGCGTATTGCTTACTGAAATCAATCAAACCCGAATACCATAATTTAGAGCTCAGGAGTGAGACTATGGGAGTTAACTTCCATTGTCGAAAGGGAAACAACCCAGACCACCAGCTAAGGTCCCTAATTATAACTAAGTGGGAAAGGAGGTGGAGATTCACAAACAACTAGGAGGTTGGCTTAGAAGCAGCCATACCTTTAAAGAGTGCGTAATAGCTCACTAGTCGAGAGTCTCTGCGCCGACAATGTAACGGGGCTAAGTTATAAACCGAAGCTGTGGAATCCGTAAGGATTGGTAGGAGAGCGTTCTGTAGGCCGTTGAAGGAGAAGGGTAACCAACTCTGGAGGTATCAGAAGTGAGAATGCAGGAATAAGTAGCGAGAAAGGGGGCGAGAATCCCCCTCGCCGGAAGACCAAGGTTTTCAGGGTAAAGCTTGTCTTCCCTGAGTAAGCCGGGACCTAAGCCCAGGCTATAATGCGTAGGCGAATGGAAAACAGATTAATATTTCTGTGCCAGTCATATATTGTGATGGAGGGACGCAGAAGGGTATGCGCGGACGAACGGAAGTGTCCGTAGAAGTATGTAGGATGACTTGATAGGAAAATCCATTGAGTTATATCTGAGGTATGATATACAGTCGTAAGATGAATGCGCAAATCCCACGCTGCCAAGAAAAAGCTTCTAACGTTAATATTTGACTGCCCGTACTGCAAACCGACACAGGTGGTCAGGATGAGAAATCTAAGGCGGACAGGCTAACTCTCGTTAAGGAACTCTGCAAAATAACCTCGTAACTTCGGGAGAAGAGGAGCCCTTGAGGGTCAGTATCCACGCGATACAAAGCGCTCGAGGGTCGCAGTGAAGAGGCTCAAGCAACTGTTTAACAAAAAAACACAGGTCTATGCTAAGCTGGAAGGCGATGTATAGGGGCTGACACCTGCCCAGTGCTGGAAGGTTAAGAGGAGGAGTGAGAGCTCGAATTGAAGCCCCAGTGAACGGCGGCCGTAACTATAACGGTCCTAAGGTAGCGAAATTCCTTTGTCGGGTAAGTTCCGACCCTGCACGAATGGTGTAATGATTTGAGCGCTGTCTTGACGGGAGGCCTGGTGAAATTGTATTACCGGTGAAGATACCGGTTACCTACAGTAGGACGGAAAGACCCCATGGAGCTTTACTGTAGCTTGGTATTGGGTTTTGGCATTGCATGTATAGGATAGTTGGGAGACTGAGATGATATGGCGCTAGCTGTATCGGAGTCATCGGTGAATACCAACCATTCAATGCTGAAATTCTAATCTGTGGTTTGTAGCCACGGAGACAGTGCTAGGTGGGCAGTTTGATCAGGGGCGGTCGCCTCCGAAAGAGTAACGGAGGCGTTCAAAGGTTCTCTCAGGTTGGATGGAAATCAACCATAGAGTGCAATGGCATAAGAGAGCTTGACTGCAAGACTGACGGGTCGAGCAGATGCGAAAGCAGGACATAGTGATCCGGCGATTCCGAATGGAAGGGTCGTCGCTCAACGGATAAAAGCTACCCTGGGGATAACAGGCTGATCCTACCCGAGAGTCCATATCGACGGTAGGGTTTGGCACCTCGATGTCGGCTCATCGCATCCTGGGGCTGGAGAAGGTCCCAAGGGTTGGGCTGTTCGCCCATTAAAGCGGTACGTGAGCTGGGTTCAGAACGTCGTGAGACAGTTCGGTCCCTATCCACTGTAGGCGTTAGAATATTGAGAAGACCTGTCCTTAGTACGAGAGGACCGGGATGGACAAACCTCTGATGTACCAGTTGTCACGCCAGTGGCACAGCTGGGTAGTCACGTTTGAATAGATAACCGCTGAAAGCATCTAAGCGGGAAACTAACTTCAAGATAAGTATTCTTTAAGATACCTTCGAGCCTAGGAGGTTGATAGGTTGGGGGTGTAAGTGCAGCAATGCATTTAGCTGACCAATACTAATTATCGAAGTTTTAATCTAAGTTTGTTTTTACTATATAGTTTCAAGTGTTCAGACTTGCACATAACAAGATTATGTGATACAATATATATGCTTGGTGAGTATAGCTATGGGGGTACACCTAGTTACATTCCGAACCTAGAAGTTAAGCCCATATACGCTGATGGTACTTGGCTGGAAGCGGCCTGGGAGAGTATGGATTTGCCAAGCTAACATTAAGAGAGAAGCTAATGTTTCTCTTTTTTTATGCTATTCAAAAAGTAAGACTAAATGTAATAATATTTTTTTAAAAAAACTGAAGAAAGCTATAAAAAAAGACTATGTAGATATTAATAATATATAGTATAATAATTCGGAAATGAAAGATGTAAGGAGGGGGAAAAAATGAAAGTTGTTATTGGTTTAGGAAATCCAGGTAAGAAATATGAAAAAAACACGACACAACATTGGTTTTATAGTTGTGGATAGTTTAAGAAAAGAAATTTAACCTGACAGATGAAAGAGAAAAAATTTCAAGCTCTTATCAGTGAAAAAAATATAGACGGGGAGAAAGTTATATTTTTTTAAGCCTCAAACTTTTATGAATTTGAGTGGAAATGCTCTTATAGAAATTGTAACTTTCTATAAGTTAGATCCTAAAAAAAGATATTATAGTTGTTTATGATGATATGTCCTTTAGATTTTGGAGATATAAGAATTAGAGAAAAAAGGTAGCTCAGGTGGGACATAATGGAATAAAAGTCTATAATATCTCATATAGGTGAAGAATTTATTAGAATAAAATGTGGAATAGGAGCTAAAAAAAGAAGATGCTGTTGAACATGTTTTAGGTGAGTTTAGTCAGAGTGAACAAAAAAAGAGCTAGTTGAATTTTTTTAGAAAAAAACTTAATGAATGTATTATAGACATATTAACTGTTCAGAATTTAGATAGAACTATGCAAAAGTACAATAAGAAAAAAAGAAAAAAATTAAAAATAAAAAAACTTGTTAATTTTGTATATATATGCTAAAAATCAATTTGTGGAAAAATAAACTATGTATGAAAGGAGTGTTTTTTTGATGAAATTTTTTTGGTTTCAGAGGCGGAGTGCATCCCCTGAAAAATAAAAATACAAACAGAACATTTACCAATTGAAAAGTTGAATCACCAAATGAAATTTTTTTGTACCTCTTTTACAACATATAGGAGCACCTTTTAAATCCTATTGTTAACGTAGGGGACAGAGTTTTAAAAGGACAAAAAAATTGCGGATGCAGAAGGTTTAGCAGTACCTGTTCATGCTCCAGTAAGTGGAACTGTCACAAAGATAGAAAAATCGTGTGTATCCTTTATCTGGAAAAAGTTATGACGATTTTTTTATTGAAAAATGACAAAAAAAGAAGAATGGGCAGAATTGACTAAAAATTGCAAACTGGGAAACAGCTGATAAGAAAGAATTACTTGATATTATCAGAGAAAAAAAGGTATAGTTGGAATAGGAGGAGCTACTTTTCCCTACTCACGTAAAAATTAAATCCTCCACCTAATACTAAGTTAGATAGTTTAATTTTAAAATGGTGCTGAATGTGAGCCTTATTTAAACTCAGACAATAGACTTATGTTAGAAAAATCCAAGTTCAATAATTGAAGGAATAAAAATTATTAAAAAAAGATTTTAAATGTTCCAGATGTTTATGTAGGAATAGAAGATAATAAACCTGAAGCTATTGAATCTATGAGAAAAAGCTGCAGAAGGAACAGGAATTAATATTGTTCCATTAAAAACAAAAATATCCACAAGGTGGAGAAAAACAACTTATCAAATCTATTTTTAGATAGACAAGTTCCATCTGGACAACTTCCATCAGCAGTTGGTGTTGTTGTACAAAAATACAGGAACAGCAGCAGCGATATATGAAGCAGTTGTAAATGGAAAAACCTTTAATAGAAAAAAAGTTGTTACAGTAACAGGAAAGGCTATAAAGAATCCTAAAAAACTTGAAAAAGTTGCTATAGGAACTCCTTTCTTACATTTTAGATCACTGTGGAATCAATAGAGATGAAATGGAAAGATTAGTTATGGGTGACCAATGATGGGACTTGCTCAAATGACTGAAGAAGCTACTGTAGTAAAAGGTACATCAGGACTTTTTAGCTTTAACAAATGAGGAAATGAGACCATACAAGACAAAAAGCTTGTATAAGTTGTTCTAGTGTGTATCTGCATGCCCTATGGGACTTGCACCACTTATGTTTGATAGATTAGCAGCAGCAAAAAGAGTACGAAGCAATGGCTGGACACAATCTAATGGATTGTATAGAATGCGGTTCTTGTGCATATATTTGCCCTGCTAATAGACCTTTAGCTGAGGCTATCAAAACAGGAAAAAGCTAAATTAAGAGCTAAGAAAAAAATAGATTAAACTTAATTAAGGAGGATAAAAAGTGAGTACAATTTTGAAAAACAGGGCCAGCTCCTCACATTAGAACAAAAAGAAACTGTTGAGTCGGTAATGTATGATGTTGTTATAGCTTTAGTACCAGCATTGTTAATGGCTATATACTCATTTGGAGTAAGAGCTCTGATATTAACTTCAGTATCAGTTTTAACTTGTATAGCTACTGAATATCTATGTCAAAAAAAGCATTAAAAAGAGATATAGAAGCATTCTGATGGAAGTGCTATATTAACAGGGATTTTATTTTCATTCGTAGTTCCTGCTATTATGCCTTTACAATATGTAGTAATAGGAAATATAGTTGCAATAACATTAGGAAAAATGGTTTATGGTGGATTAGGACACAATATATTTAACCCTGCACTAGTAGGAAGAGCATTTGTTCAAGCATCTTGGCCAGTTGCAATAACTACTTTTCGCTTATGATGGAAAATGTCAGGAGCAACAGTTTTGGATGCTATGAAAAAGAGGAATTCCCTTTAACAGATGCTTTATTACAAAAATGGAGATCAATATCTTAATGCATTTTATAGGAAGAATGGGTGGATGTTTAGGAGAAACTTCTTCTTTAGCACTATTACTTGGTGGAGCATACTTTAATATATAAGAAACAAATAGATTGGAAAGTGCCTGCTACAATGATAGGGTACAGTATTTATTTTAACATGGGCATTTGGAGCAGATCCTATAATGCAAATATTCTCAGGAGGATTATTCCTAGGAGCATTCTTCATGGCAACAGATATGGTTACTAGTCCAACAACTTCAAAAGGGAAGAGTAGTTTTTTTGCTTTTGGAATAGGATTATTAGTATCTTTAATAAGAATGAAAGGTGGATATCCTGAAGGTACTGCATATGCTATCTTAATAATGAATGGAGTTGTTCCATTGATAGATAGATATATAAGACCTAAAAAATTTGGTGGGGTGAGCACAAATGGAAAATAGATATATACATTTTGGAATCGTCCTAGGACTAATAGCTGCTATATCAGCAGGTTTACTTGGTGGAGTTAACGACTTTACAAGTAAAGTTATCGCAGCTAATACTTTAAAAATAGTAAACGAAGCTAGAAAACAAGTTTTACCAGAAGCAGCTAGCTTTTAAAGAAGATGAAGCAAAAGAAGCAGAAGGAATTCAATATATTCCAGGTTTCAATGAAGCCGGAGAAGTTGTTGGATATGTTGCTTCGGTTGCAGAACCAGGTTATGGTGGAGATATAAACTTTGTTGTGGGAATAAATAATGATGCTAAAGTAACAGGTTTAAATGTAGTTACAAGTTCAGAAACTCCTGGATTAGGAGCAAAAATAAATGAAAAAGAATGGCAAGATCATTGGATAGGTAAGGATGCTACTTATGAATTTAATAAGTCAACAGATGCTTTTGCTGGTGCTACAATATCACCTAAAGCTGTTTATACAGGAGTTATAAAAGCATTAAATACTTATCAAAATGAGGTGAGTAAATAATGAAAAAATTAGGAATACTTACAGCTGGAATATTTAAAGAAAACCCAGTATTCGTTTTAATGTTAGGACTTTGTCCAACACTTGGAGTTACAAGTAGTGCTATAAATGGGTTCTCAATGGGACTTGCGGTTATAGCCGTTCTTGCTTGTTCAAATGGATTAATATCACTTTTTAAGAAATTTATACCTGATGAAGTAAGAATACCAGCATTTATAATGATAATAGCAACACTAGTTACTGTTGTTGATATGGTTATGAATGCTTACACACCTGATTTATATAAAGTGTTAGGATTATTCATACCTCTTATAGTTGTTAACTGTATAGTTCTTGGAAGAGCAGAAAGCTTTGCTTCTAAAAACGGAGTTATTGATTCTATACTTGATGGTATTGGATCTGGAATAGGATTTACTTTATCTTTAACTTTCTTAGGAGCAATAAGAGAAATTTTAGGTAATGGATCAGTATTTGGAATCTCATTAGTTCCTGCTAACTTTACACCAGCTTTAATATTTATATTAGCTCCTGGTGGATTTATCACTATAGGTATAATCATGGCTTGTATAAATATCAAAAAAGAAAGAGATGCAAAGAAAAAAAGAAGGTGACTAAAAAAATGAGTATAGGTGGATTATTTAGTATAATTGTTACTTCGATATTTATAAATAACATAATATTTGCTAAGTTCTTAGGTTGTTGTCCATTTATGGGAGTTTCTAAAAAAAGTTGACTCATCATTAGGTATGGGTATGGCTGTTACTTTCGTTATCACAATAGCTTCAGGAGTAACTTGGTTAGCTTACAGAATGGTATTAGAACCTCTTGGTTTAGGATATCTACAAACAATAGCTTTTATATTAATAATAGCTTCTCTTGTACAATTCGTTGAAATGGCAATTAAAAAAAGACATCACCAAGCTTTATATAAAGCACTTGGAGTGTTCTTACCATTAATCACAACAAACTGTGCTGTTCTAGGAGTTGCTATAATCAATATCCAAGTAGGATATAATTTTATAGAAACAATAGTAAATGGTTTTGGAGTTGCAGTAGGGTTCTCACTAGCTTTATTACTTTTAGCTGGTATAAGAGAAAGACTTGAATTTGCAAACACTCCTAAGAATTTTAAAGGAGTTCCAATAGCATTTATAACAGCTGGACTTTTAGCTATGGCATTTATGGGATTTAGTGGAATGCAAATTTAATAATTATACAAATGGAGGTATATAATGGAAGCGATTATGATGCCAGTTGTTGTATTAGGAATAACTGGAATATTGATGGGACTATTCCTAGCTTATGCTTCAAAGAAGTTTGAAGTAGAAGTAGACCCAAAAGTAGAAGCAATATTAGCTGTCCTACCTGGTGCAAACTGTGGAGCTTGTGGATTCCCTGGTTGTGCTGGATATGCATCAGGAGTAGCTTTAGAAGGTGCAAAGATGACTTTATGTGCACCTGGAGGACCTAAAGTTATTGGAAAAAAATAGGAGAGATAATGGGTGCAGTAGAAATACCTGTTAAGAAAAAAACCTGTTAAGAAAAACAGTAGAAAAGAAAGTAGTTGCTCAAACTGGAGACCCAATTTCTGCAAGTGCTGAATTTATAGAAAAAGAATAAGAGAATGCTAAATAAATTTAAAGATGCTTTTGATGCAGGAGATAAAGAAGCATATGAAAAAAATTAGAAAAATTTAGCAAAAGACAGCAGGAAAAAGATGAATTATTAAAAATACTATGAAGAAATTAAAACTGGAAAAAAATTATTCCTGATGGAAGTGCTCCAGCAGTACCTACTGGAGATCCAATCTCTGCAAGTGCTGAATTCATAGAAAAGAATAAGAGAATGCTAAATAAATTTAAAGATGCTTTTTGATGCAAAAAGATAAAGAAGCATATGAAAAAAATTAGAAAAATTTAGCAAAAGACAGCAGGAAAAGATGAATTATTAAAATGCTTCGAAGAAATCAAAGCAGGAAAAAAATAATTGCTAGTGGAAGTGCTCCAGCAGCAGCTGCAGTTAAATTAGAACCAATAACAGCTACAAAAAGAATTTGTAGAAAAGAATAAAAGAATGCTAAATAAATTTAAAGATGCTTTTGATGCAAAAGATAAAGAAGCATATGAAAAATTAGAAGGTTTAGCAAAATCAACTGGAAAAGATGACTTATTAAAATGTTTTGAAGAAATCAAAGCAGGAAAAGGTAGTACCAGATCCAGCAACAATGACTGATGCTCCTGCTCCAAAAAGCTGAAGATCCTAAAAAAACAAGAAGCTTCTTACTGCAGTGTTTTAGGTGATGGACTATGTGTTCCTGAACAAAATGAAAAAGCAAAAGAAGAAATAGTGAAACAAGCAGAGCCTCCTAAAACAGCTGAAGAGTTAGAAAAAGATAAACAAGCTGCAAGCTATTGTTCTATCTTAGGAGATGGACTATGTGTTCCAGAAGAAAATGAACAAATGGTTAAACAAAATTTAACAAAAAGAGCTTGATAAAGAAGTTAAATAAGCTTTAAATAATGAAATGAGAAAAAGCACTAGAAATGTATTTATACAAATCTAGTGCTTTTTTTATTTTTATAATACTCTTTTTAGAGATAACTTCAACAACTCTTCCATTGATTTTAAAGTATTCTTGCATTTCTTCAGAAATATCAATATCATCATAATCAGGATTATCACTCTTTAAAGTTATAACTTTTTCTTATCCTTTACTTCAACTCTTTTTTTATATCCTTCATCATTGTAAGTAACAACATATATTTTATTTTTAACATAAGCAGTATTATTAGGATCAACTAAAGCATATTCACCATCTTCTAAAGTTGGTTCCATACTATTTCCTGTAATTTCAACAAAGAAACTATTTAAAGAGAAGTCTCCTTTTGTTATAGGCATATAGTAATCAGGTTTATCCATATTTAAATAACCTCTACCAGCACTAGCTTTTTCCATAAACAGGAAGATTTAAAACTTCACTATCTTCTAAAAATTTTAATACTTTCATCTTTGTTAAATACTTTAGGTAAATTTTTCCTTTAAGTATTCTTTCTTTAAAGTTTTTTTCTTCATCAGGGTATACTTCAATGACTCTTTCAATAAAGTTATTTTGAAATAGGTGCAGTACCTTTTTTTCTACTTTTATCTATAAAAGTGAAGTGTAAATTAATTTTTAGCAAGACCTCTTAAACTATCTTTATGTTTTAGTCTTATTTTTTCAAAGTAGTTCCAAAACTCATATAATTCCCTCCTTTTTTTAAATGTACTACTATATATATACAGTATAACATAATTATGCTAAAGTGTCTAGAATATTTTATTTAACTAAGAATGTACAAAAAAAGAATACAGTAAAAATAGTCATAAAATCTTATGTTGAAAAGAAATATAAAAAAATATTTTTAAAAATCTGTTGACAAAGTATTTATAGTATGATACATTATGGCTATAGAAAGAGTATATATAAATACATACAAAAAAAGGAGATGTTATTATGCATTTTTTTAGAATTTAAAAAGAAGATTTAGTTTATTAAACGAGGAAGAAAAAAAGAGTTCATTTATAAGTTAAAACTTAAAAGATGCAATTGATTTTTTTAAGAACAATTTATTAAAGAAATTTTACCTAAAAATTATACAATAAATAATACATATAAATTTAGATAGAAAAAGAGGTAAAAAAATTTTTGTTTAGTAGTAAAAAAATTATAATAGAAAAAAAGAAGGTGCGGACGTAATTTTTGGATAAATTATATCAACACCTTTTAAATTATACTTACTTTTTGATTCAAATATTTAGATAAAATCTCTCTCGAAATTTTTTTGTGATTTTAGTTTTTTTATTCTCTAAACTACTAACAGGCATAATACCAAATAATGAATTTGTTAAGAAAATTTCATCAGCCTTATTTAAGAATTCTAGATCTATATCTGTCTCAATGACAGGATAATTTGAAATTATATACTGCCTAATAATTCCATTTAAAAAGCCCTGAAGATAATTTTGGAGTATATATCTCACTATTGATAATTATAAATATATTGCTTGTGGCTCCCTCAGTAACTAAGCCCTCTAGAATTTAGAAATATAGGCTCATCATAGCCAAGTTTTTTTACTTTTTTTCTTTTCAAAAATATTATCAGCATAGTTTAAAGTTTTATGGAAAGTGAAGATAGAGCTTTTCATTTCTTTGGACTTTAGAAATATTTAAGCTAAAAAGCCCTTTTATAATCTTCATCTGTATACGTATATGCTCTTTTTATGAAAAAGTCTATTTTTTTCAGTTAAAAACTATTTTTCAAAACTTCATGTTCAAGCTCAGATTTATTAGTTTCTAAGTACCTATAAACTTCATCTTTTTTTCAAGTTTATCTATATTCAAATCCAAGTCTATTATAGATTGATTTATTCTGACTAAATGCTCATCTAAAAAAAGACAGCTTTTACCTTTGATATAATAGGATAGTTTCAAAGAGTCCTAAACCAAAGCTGAAAGCCATCATCTAATTCTATTAGCATAGAGCCTCCAATATAGCTTTAGCTTTTTGTAGAGTTTCTTCATATTCAAAAGTCTAATTCTGATTCATAAGTGATTCCACCACCTACTCCAAGATAGTATTTATTATCCTTATGAATAGCAGTTCTGATAACAATATTTAAGTCACAATCGCCATTGAATGAAATATAACCTATAGAACCTGTATAAGCATCTCTTCTTGAGTTTTCTAATTCATCTATTATTTCCATTGCTCTTATCTTAGGAGCACCTGTTATTGAGCCTCCTGGGAAAGTTGCTCTAATCAAATCTACAAAATCATAGTCTTTTCTAAGTTTTCCTCTTATAGTTGAAACTAGATGAAAGACAGTTGAATATGTTTCCACTTCAAAAAGCTCATCAACAACAACAGATTTTAACTCACAGATACGATTTAAATCGTTTCTTTCCAAGTCCACTATCATAAGAAGTTCACTCTTATCCTTTTCAGAATTAGCCAATTCATTTTTTAAGGCTAAGTCTTCTTCTTCTGTAGCTCCTCTTTTTCTAGTTCCTTTTATGGGTCTTGTTTCTATTAGTCTGTCCTTCATTTTTATAAATCTTTCAGGCGAAGCAGAAACAAGTTGAAAATCTTGAAAATCTAAGTATGCAGAAAAAGGAGCAGGATTAAATTTTCTTAGATATGAAAAGACTTCTAAAGGAGATTTTTGACTTTCTATCATAAGTCTTTGAGTCAAGTTCATTATATAGATATCTCCTTCAATTATATAGTCTATAGTGCTTTTTAATAGCTTTTCAAATATTCTTCTTTTTTTCAAAAATTAGATTTGAAATTTGCAAGACTATTTTTTTCTTTACCAGATTTTCTTTTTCTAGATTAGTTTTTTTCCAAAAGATTTACTAAATTATCATAATCTTTTTTTATCTTGATAAGATATGTATATCTCTTGTTTTTCTATATCTTCAACTATATAAGTCTTGTAGAATGTAACTATAGCCTCAGGAATATCCAAATCTTTTTTTATGTCTTGTGGCTATATTTTCAAATTTTTCTACCATAATCATAAGAGAAATATACTATTCCTCCTGAAATTAAAGGAAGTAAAGAGTCATTTTCTTGCTTTATTTTCCTTTAAAAAAATTTAGCTAAATATTCTTCGAAAGTTTTCTTCACTTAATACATCATTGATATAGAATTTCTTGTTATTTTCTTTTAATTCTAAATAAGGGATCTATACCCAATTATTGAATAACATCCATATTTATTTTTTTAATGAAGAATCTAAGAAAGCAATTTTCTTATTATTTTCCTTCTTTAATATTCTAAAAAAATATCATAAATATCAATATATTTCTCTAATTTTTTTAAGCTCTATTTGCATTTTTTTAACCCTCCATTCTCTAGCTAAACTCTAAAAATTCCTAAGCATTTCATGACCATATTCAGTCAAAACTGCTTCTGGGTGAAATTGTACAGAGTATAGAGGATATTTTTATGAGAAAGAGCCATAAGAACTCCATCTTCAGTTTCAGCATCAACATTAAATTCTTCAAGTAGATGTTCTTTTTCAACTACTAAAGAATGATATCTTGTTACATTTAATTCCTTTAGGAAGATCCTTAAAAAAATATTTGAAGAACTAGTCTTAATTTTATGTACCTTACCATGAACAGGACTTTTTACCTTTTTTTCACTTCTGCACCAAAGGTATAACCTATTATTTGATGTCCTAGACAAACTCCAAATATAGGGACTTGTTTATAGAAATTCTTAACTATTTCATTACAAAGTCCACAATCTTTTGGACTTTTAGGACCTGGAGAAATTATTATTCCTTCCAATTTATCTTTGTTTAATTAAATCTTCAATATGCTTTTAAATCTACTAAATCATTACGAATAATTTCCATCTCTATATTTTCTTCTAAGAAATAACTCACAAGATTATATACAAAGGAATCATAATTATCAATCATAAGAAACATTTTAACCTCTTTCCTTTTCTATATACACTTTTACCTTCTGCCACAATTTCAACAGAACCATCTATGTATATCTCATCATTTTTCAATAATATATTCTAGCCAACCATTAGGTTGAACAATCTTAGCTCTATCTAAGTTTTTTTATACTTCTTTAAATAATATCCCAATGCTGTTGTTCCTGAAGCACAGCTATTTTCAAATATTCCACTTTCAACTTCTTTGACATAGACATAGGGTTTTCATAGAAAGATTTTCTCTATCAAAGAACATTATACCAAAAAGCAGAAAAAAATCTTTATCCGATAGATAATTTTTTTAACTGAATCTATGACTTTTTCAAAATTATCTTCCTTATTTTCAGCTACATCAAAAAAATAAAGTGGTCTATACCAGAAAAACTTAACAAGTCCTAATTTATAGTTATCTATTTTAAGTTCTTCTAAACTCTTAAATTTTGGCATTTTAATTTTTAGCTAAAAAAAGAGTTTTTCAGTCTGACCTTCTCTAACATCTACAGCTAGAATTTCATCTTCACCTAGAACAAGTTATCTTATAGATTTTTTTGCTTTTGAAAAAGTTTTATCCCTAAAAGGCCAAAAAGAGAAGCAAAAGCTCTACTTGCATTACCACAAAATTTCTCCACCCATCATTTGAAGATGATTATCTTTTAATAAAACCAACTTGCTCTGCATGGAGATTATCTTCTCTCATAAGTTCCTCAGATATCTTAGCTATGTCCTTATCATAGATATTAAAAATTATCTATAAGTATAGTAATGTTTCCAGCAGGATTAATTTTGATAAAATCTAGTTTCATTTAAAATTCACCTCTTTCTAATATATTTTTATGAATATTATAACATTTATAGCCAAATAAAAAAAGAGATTTTTTTGATTTTTATTTCAAAAAAATCTCTTAAAAGTTTTTTTAGTATTTTTTTCTATATTAACTATTTCTAAATAAGGTGAGTTGATAAAATCATAAGGAAAAACAAAGTTTCCACCATTGGAATCTAAGTCTAATTCAAAGCCCATTTCCTTAGCAGTTATATAGTAGACATACCAAATATATTGTGAGCAATAGAAAGCATCAGTGTTTTTCCCTGTTGGAACTTATACTGTATGACTTTCCAAAAATATTTCTTCATATTTTTTTATAAGTCTTTCTCTAAATTCATCTGTCATATCCTTATATCTAAGAACTAAGATATCTCTTCCATTTTCAAGCCAAAAAAATTTATATCTATGTAATAAGATTTATAACCAAATTTAGGGATAATCGAAAAGAGTTCTTTCATTGATCATTATTGCAACATGTCCAAACATACCTATGGGATTGACTTCTTTTTCTTTTATTACAATATCACCAGGCTGTAAATTAGTGATAAAAAGTTTCTTCAGTTACTTTTTTCCAAGTAAAATCTGACTTCTTTTCATAAGGTCCACCTGGGATACTAGAACAAGCTGTAAAAAAAGAATTAAACTTAAAAAAGTATAGCTATTTTTTTATTTTGAAAATTTTTTTCATTTGACACCTTCATCTTCCAATAGAAAAATCTATGATATTTTTTTATGAATTACTCCATCTTGACTAAAAATTAGAATGATCCATGGATAAAAACATATTTAGGAAAGTTATCTGTCTATAGAATTATAGAGCTTTCAAAAAAATATTTTCTCTTATTTTTTCATCTCTTATTTTTATACGAAAATTTGATAATAAGATAAGCTTTTTTTCTTTTTTTAGCTATAAAATTAATTTCTTTATCCTTTACTTTTCCAACTTTAACTTCATATCCTCTTGAAAGAAGCTCAATATATACTATATTTCTCTAAATATTCTTTCAATGTCTTTGTGCAATAGGAAAAGCCTGTTGCTTGTCTAAAACCATGATCTGTCAGATAATATTTTTTTCATCTACTTTTTAAAGTTTTTTTAGATATAGATATCATATCTAGGAACTTTTTTTATTAGAAAAAGCTACATTACAATATTCTAAATAATTTAAAATGGTATCCACAGAAATATTTTTTTGTTTTTTTATTTTTTTAAATAAGTTTTTATACTGCTAGCTGAAAAACTTTGTCCCTATATTTGTAAGAACATAAGAAAAAAATATGGTTGAATAAGTCAACATCACGAATATTATTGTACTGTAAGACATCTTTTACTAATACTGTGTTGTAGATATCATTGAGATATTCAAAAACTAGGTGTTTCATCTAGATCAAAAATACTTTTAAGAATGGCAATCCACCTAATTGAATAAATTTATAGAATAAGTTTTCTTTTGAGAGCTCCATATTTTCAAAAAGCCTTCTTAAATTCACTGAAAGTAAATGGCTGAATTTCAAACTCAACATATTCTTTTCAGAAGAGAAGCATTTGAAATTAACTTTTGCATTTGAACTTTGTTAATAGAAATCACAATCTCTATTAAGTTTTTAAATCACTAATAACTTGCTTCCCAGCCATCAATAACTTGAATTTCATCTAAAGAAGAAATAGACTTTACCTTCAATATCTTCTAACAAAGGCTTTTAAATATTCTAATAAAGAGATTAGCATTATTGATACCAAGAAGCATTTGAAGCTTTCAAAAATTGATATATATTTTATTTCTCATCAGCTACATCTTTTAAAAAGTTTCATCTTTTTATTATATGAAGAAGACTTGATTTTCCCAACTCTTCTCATTCCTGTTAATATTTTTAATAACAGGTTTATTTATAAAGGGTTTAATTTTTACTAATATATTTTTCTCTAATAATATAATCCATAGTTTCACCTCATTTCTATTATAATCGAAATATAAAATAAAAATCAAGATTAGTTTCGAGTATAGTCGAAATCAATCTTGATTGAAGAGAACTATACAAAAATTAAATTATTTTAGGATTTACTTTTTAGCTGAATATGATATAACATAATGCATATTTTTCTGGGATTGAAAAATTTTATATCTTGTATTTCAAACTTTCCATCTAAGCCTTCACTCATAGCTGTTTGATGAAAATGTGCTAAACCTATTCCAAGATCTAAATGTTTTATTTTTTTCATATCATCACTTATATTATTCTTGTAATTGCAAAAAGAAATGAATATTATCTCCTTCTTTAACTGCTATCCAAGGTTGAGCGTTTGTAGAACTAGGTGCTAATCTAAGCATTTCAAGAGCTGTTTCATATTTTTCCAGCATCTGTCTGTGATAGAGTTTGGTTGAAATCATTTAAATAAAATAATTTATTCCAAGCTTTTCTATTTTTAGAACCAAGACTTGCTCTCATAATTTTTTTCAACAAATGAACGTTTTTTTCAGCTGGATATCCAATAGGTGAAATACAAGGAAATAGCTCATCATCACTTAGCTCCATAATATTTTTCAAAGTCTTTTTCTGCTAAATGTTGCAGCAAGCCATACTGTACCTAGACCCCATATCAGTAGCATATAAAACTAAATTTTCAAATTGATAACCCACAGCTTCCATAGCAAAAAGCTTCATCTTTCACAGTAATAGCTAGAAAGTCTTTTGCACCTTTTATAGTTCCATATGTTCCCCAATTGAATATTTTCTGCACCTTTTTTTCTTTACTGATATATTGCACTTTTTACATTTACACTAAAAGGGATTAGTTAAAGTTTTATAAAAATCCATTAACTTATTTTTATCATCATCAGTTAGAGATTTTTTTCTAGAAAACTTCTAGTACTAATACGTTTTTTTAATAGTTTCTTTTTATATCTATTGGTAATTTATTAACTTCTTTAAAAATTCATTTTTGTCCTTTCCTTTCTTATTGTATATTTTATACATATCCTCAATTAATGATTTTAGTGTTTTTAGACTTTCAACTTAAAAATTAATTGTCTTTCTGACTCTTCAAATATTGGAAGTAAAAGCTTCCTTAATAGTTGCACCTACTGGGACAATCTGGATTTGCTGTATCATGTATATGAAGAAGCTCCTTTTTCTGGATATACTCCAAAATAAATTTTTATCCAAGCTTAATTCATTCGCTTTTTATCTTCAAAACAATTCCTTTTTTTACCTTGTTGACTTTCAATAATGTCTGCATCTTTTAATAAGGCAAGAATTTTTTTCTAATATGACTAGCATTTGTTCCTACACTTTTTTTAGCTAAAAGTTCAGATGTAACTGTGTTATTAGTTTCTTCTATATAAGCTAAAAATATGAAGTGCAATTGAAAATTTTTGTATCCATTTTTACTTCCTTTCTTAAAATTTATATCTTATTGTATCATATACTTGTATCTGATATAAGTACAAGTTAAAAATTTATATTTTTTTAAATCAATTTATTAAATAGAGAAAAATAGGTGTTGAAAAAAATAAAAAGCAATAGATTTTTCTACTGCTTTTTAAATTACACAAACAATTTTTACACCTAGGTGCATTTTTGTCTGACTATTATCCTTCTATTTTTATTCCATTTAAATAAGCAAATTTAATTGTACTTGCTCCAGAAAAATTCACTTACATTAATATCTATAGATTCTTTAGCTACATTTATCTAAAGAATGATATAATCCTTTAAATCTTTTTCAAATTACTTTTGACTAATAAATTTATTTAAAGTATTGTTCAGCACTATCTTTTCCATCAAAAAATATATATAGTAAAAATAGATCTATACTTTTTGCATCTCCATTTCAATATATTTTTTTGAATATTTGTTTTTAGGATCTTCAAAGTTTTTCACAAATAGGAAGAATATTTTTTTCTAATAATTCTATAATTTCATTAACAGAATGTTGGTAACTAGCACCTGTAAGAGGAAACCAACAGAAAAATTCTACCTCTATCAATAAGAGATTCTAGTTCACCACCATAGATGAAGCCATTATTTATGTTAGCTTTTTGCCATTGATTTAGAATATATTGAAAAAAATGTACACTAAATTCAGCACTACAAGAATAATTATGGCGACTAGCTTGAAAATGAATTTCAAAAAGTAAGGTCTTTACTTTTTAGAAATCTTTTTTTAATGTTTGTCCTTTTTAGTAACTGTGAACTACTCCCACTTGTAGAAGTAGGAGCTTCTTGGGAAGTATGTGCTTTTGTTAGCACATATATTTACCAAGCTCTTCGGGTAGTCCCTACCCTGATATATTTTATTTGATATAATTATTTATTATAATTATTTGATATATAATAATATATCTAAGATAGTGAATATTTTACAAGACTACTGTTTTCTAGCCTTAACCTTATATATTCAGTTCCCCAATGTTCTAAATATATTATACACTAAAAACTTGTAAAATTACAAGTTTTAGTTAACAATCATCCTCACTTATAGAAGTAGGAAACTTCTTATTAAATTTTGTTAAAATCTGAGGAAATGACTTGCAATTTCTTGCCATGCCTTTTCACAAAAGTTCTCTAGCTTTCATAAAAATCTCCTAAAATGAAATTAATTTATTTTTCTATCAATCCCATACATTCAACTTATTCATCATTGGTAAAACTTATTAATGATATCTTACTGAAAGTTATCAATTACTCTATCTATATTCAGATTTTAGGAATGAAACTTTATTCTTTTTCATAGTTCCCCACTCACCAGTTAGTTTTCCTAAACATTCATATACAAATAGCCAATATTGATCTATTTCACCTTTTTCTAATTCTTTTTGCATATAGTTTTAATTGTTTTTATCTCTGATTTAAGATTATTTTTGCAATAAATAAATGCCATCAACATCAGTATACAATCTTGAGAATTTTTAATTATTTCAATATCAATACTATCAATTTTAGAGTTTGAGTCAATTGCATATAACAAAGCAAATGAACATGCTTCATAGTTGTTTTTGAATATATTTTTCATGAGATCATATTTGCATATTTTTGAATTTGATTAGTATCTACTTGATACTTCTCAAAAATATATTGACCTAATATTGGTACTAAATATGGATACAATAATGATAAAGAGACAATAGACTTAACTAAATATTCTTGTGCATTTTTGTCAAGGTAAAATTTTTAGTACTTTTACAGCATACAATATTACTGAATTATTATCAGTGTTTTCTGAAACCAATTTTATTATAAAATCTATAAACGCTTGAATTTCTCTGTAGTCTATGTAATTCTTAAATTTTTGAAATGTAACCATGTGATTTTTGTATTTTATGAATCCATGTTTCAACAACACAAATTGGAAGTTCATATATTTCAGTTTTTATGATTCATTAATAAATCATATTTTCTTAATTCTCTGTTTAAATCAATAATGAAATTGTCTGCTTCTTCTTTCGTGTCAACATAGCATATATAATCATCTATATTTCTTATATAAGAATCATATTTTTGATAATTCTTTATCTATTGCACATAAAATTATTTCTGATAATATATTAGAAGTATGTGGATATATTAAAAAGTCCATGTGTTTCTCCGTTTTTGAAATCTGTGCAAAATGATCTATTTGATTATACCATTCTTTATATTTGCCTATATTATTTTTTTGCTATATCTTTTTCCAACGAGTGCCCATGGAATTGCATGTGTATATATGCTAGGGTAACATTTTTGAAATATCTGTATGAATCATATATCTTTTTCCTAAATAAATGTCAGGTTCAGGAGTTCCATCATCAATCCAATTTTTATAATTCATCAAAAAAATATAGCTTTTGTATCCTGCATTTTTCTAATATGAATACGACTAATTATTCTTGATTGTCCTTTTGTTTTTGTTTCAAAATATTTAATTAATTCAGTCCAATGTTTCATCAATGTTTTACATAATAATTCATGTCCCATTGGAGTAGGGATACCAATATTTCTTGGAATGTTAATATTTCTCATGCTTTCGTAGTTGATATATCCTCTCCATTCATCTGAAAATGATTGCTTACAAATATTTTTACAATAGTTTAAAAATAAATCGCCTGTGAATATAGAAGGTAACTTCTCCGAAAAACATCCCATAAGAGACTAGACTATCATATAATTCATCAGCCTTTATTTCTGACATAAAAATCATAATAAGTTTTTCAATTTTTAAGACCTCCAATTCTCCACTCATCAACTTTTAATTCTCTTCCTGATGTTAATTTTCCCCTCTTTCCAATAAATATGATATAAGAGATTTTCATTTATATACCTTAAAAATTATATTTTCATTAACTTACAATTTCTCAACCATAAATTTATGACTAACTTCACTATCCTTTTTTTATTATTTTAACAATTTTACTTTTTCAATTGGAGATGATTGAAAGTTCTTGGTCTCTATTTTTGATATAATATACCACAGGATTCTATAATGTCTCAACTATTTTTTTCTCTTAAGCTAGACAATATATACTAGCGACACTTTAAATCTAGGCTTTTCTAAAATATAATTTTAAATTTATTCACATATGAAATATCAAATCAATTATACTAAATATCTTTTTAAATTATATTCTTTTCTATCAATCCCACACACTCAATATGGCTAGTTTGTGAGAACATATCCACAGCTTGTAGTTTCTTTAAAAACATAGCCCTTTTCAGAAAATAACTTCACATCTCTTGCAAATGTTGAAGGATTACAAGAGATATATACAACTTCCTTTAGATTAAGTTCAGCAACCTTGTCTATGATAGAAGCCTCCAGCCCCTTTCTTGGAGGGTCAAATATAATAGTATCTATTCTTTTTGTTAGCATTTATAAGATTGACTAACTCTTTTCAACAGAACCATTAATAAACTCAATATTTTCTATTCCATTTTCTTTAGCAGTTTTCTCTCCATCTTCACTAGCAGATTTTACTATTTCAATAGCATAGACTTTTTTTAGCCTTCTTTGCCATTATCATTCCAATGGTACCTGTACCTGAATAGGCATCAACAATATATTTATCATCTATATTGTCAAAGAAATTTATTGCTATATCATATAATCTTTTTAGCTTGCTTTTACATTGATTTGGAAAAAAATGAAGTAGGTGATATATGAAATTCTATTCCATTTAGATTTTCTTTTATAGATTCTTCACCATAGATAAAAATATTCTTTTCTCCAATGACAGTATTAGTTTTTTAGAGTTTAAAAGAAATGTAGATAGATTTTTATTTCTTCCATTTTTCTCTAAGTCTAAATAAAAGATTTTTAATATTTTCAGTAATCTTATTAGAATTGATAATAAGAACAAGCATAGCTTCATTATTAGAGTTTGTTCTTATCATTACATTTCTTAAAAAGTCCTTTATGAGTAATTTCATTGTAGACAGAGATTTTATTTTTTTATTTAAAATTTCTTTTAATTCTTTTATAATTCTATTACCTAACTTAGAATTTAAAATGTTTTTCATCAACTTCAAAAAAACTTCATGGCTTTTTCTTTTAAAAGAAACCTGTAATAATTTTATTCCATAGACAGAAAAGGCTCAATAATCTTATTTCTATAGTTATATACATCTTCACTTGCTAGGACATCGAAAATTTCTATATCAGGAAGTCCTGCAATTTTTCTCATAACTTCTTCAACCATAAGTTTTTGTATTTCAATTGACTTTCATACTTAAGCATAGCAAAATCACAACCATAAAAATCTTCAAAAGTAAATTTATGACTGTCTATTCTTTCAGGTGAAGCCTTAATAATATTTTTAATTAGACCTCTAGCATAAGTTTTTACAGAAATAATTTCTATTTCAAGTTCATCTTCAGGTATGGACATAGGAACAAAAAAACAACAAAAACCATTGTAATATCCTAGTCCTTCTCCACCAAAGACTATTTTATCAATCTTTATTTGTATAATATCAGCTACTTTTTAACATCTTATTCCTCAATTTCAAAGTAAACTACTTCTTCAGTTACTTTCATTCCTTTGGCTTCCATATCTCTTTTAATTTTTATCTAAGTCTAATTTACTGTCATAGTAAATAATTTTTATCTAAGTCTTTATCTAATTCTTCTAAAAGTTTCATTTGCAGCTTTTTAATTGCTTTTCAAGTTCTGTAACTTCTCTTAAAGTTTGTATATTGAAGAGCCAAATAAAGACAACAACAATAAAAAGTAAGTAAAGCTAAGTATTTCATATTAATCTAAAATCCTTTCTAAAATTCTAAGTTTAGAAGAGTGAGCTCTGTTATTATTTTTAATTCATCTTCTACAGGTATTATAGGTTTTTCTTGTTATAACTTCAAATTTCTTTTACTCCACCACACATGCAAAATAGGAATATCTTTAGGACATTTACAAGCTGTTGCTAAGTCTTTAAATTTATTTTTAACTATTCTATCTTCTAATGAGTGGAAAGTAATTATTCCTAATCTTCCTCCAACTTTTAAAAGTTCAACAGCCTTAGACATTGCATTTTCTAAAAACTTCTAATTCTCTGTTGACTTCAATTCTGATAGCCTGAAAAAGTCTTTTTAGCAGGGTGCTTTGAAGCTCTTTCAGGATAGGCTCTTCTAATTAAAGCAACTAGTTCAAAAGTTGTTGTTATAGGCTTAATTTTTCTATTTTCACAGATTAATTTTGCTATTTTTCTAGCAAATCTTTCTTCACCATATTCAAAAATTATTCTCGATAATTCTTCTTCAGAATAAGTATTAACTACATCATAGGCAGATAATTTTTGCTCTGTGTTCATTCTCATATCTAATTTTACATCATATCTGTGTAGAAACCTCTTTCAGCCTCATCTAGTTGTTTAGAAGAAACACCTATATCCATAAGTATTCCGTCCACCTTATCAATTCCTGCCATATAGGCTAGGTATCTATATTTTTCAAAATTCCCTTTTTAGAACCTTCCATTTAGAAGCATATTTTTCTAATCTCTTTTTGAATATTCTATTGCATTACTATCTTGATCTATAGATAGAAAGACCTTTTATCGGATAATCTTTCTAATATTCCTTCTGAGTGACTTCCTCCTCCAAGAGTACAGTCTATATATACACCATCAGGATTTATAACAAGATTATCTAAAGTTTCATAATACAAGACAGGGATATGATAATCGTTTCCAATTTTTTTCCATAAAATCTCCATTTTTATTATTAAATTATTAAAATTGGGGCTGTTGCAAAAATTAAAGTTCAATCTTAAGTAAAAAAATAAGTGAGTTACGAATGGAAATTTTTAGATAAAAATCAAATAGAATGAGCCGAGCAAATGCAGGGTGTCTGAGTGTAACGGGAGTTTCCTGATTTAGCAGCGAATTCTTGATTTTTATCGTTAAGAAATTTACTCAGTAACAAACTATTTTTACTTTTTCATAATTACAACAGCCCCTCTTATGATATTACCAAGTTAAAGCAATAATTATTCTGACTAAAATCTTTTGTAAAAGCTTCTAAAACTAAAAATTAGAAGCATTGGTGAAAAGATCAATGGGTAAATCTATAAATTTATCTAAAAAAAGTCTTTAAAATGGTTTTAGTATAGGGTCAGTTAAATTATAAATAAGATCAGTAAAGTTATTATCCATTGGTATCCAAGATACTCTAATCATTATTAATATGTAAATACACCAAATCATTCTATCTAATATTGTTATAAGTGAATATGTTAAAAAGTGGCATAATCTCCTCTTTTCTATTGTTCTAAAAAAATAATGTTTAGCCTTAAACGTATATTCCCAACCTGACCATATTGTTAAGATAACAGGAATTAGCATTAAGACTTCAGCTATTGTAAAGAAGTGACCAGCCAGTGTAAAACCAATAGGTCCTATTGCTAAAGCGATTACAATAACAAGCATTTGGCTAGTTGTCTTATACTTTCCTAGATTACCAGCTGCTATGATTTCTCCCTTGGCTGCTGCTAGTATTCTTATTCCACTGATCAGAAATTCACGTGCTAAGACGATGATAGACATCCAACCTGGAATATATTCTAGTTGCACAAATATTACAAGTGCAGAGATTACAAGTATCTTATCTGCAAGAGGATCCATAATTTTCCCGAAATCAGTTATAAGATTGTATTTTCTTGCAATATATCCATCAAAGAAATCAGTCAATGAGGCAACAACAAATATCACAAGAGAAATCATTCTAAAGATAAAACCAAGTTTACTTGAATCAGATGCTTGTAAAAACATTATAAAAAGGGATAGCCAATATAAAATCTAATCATAGTCAATCTATTAGGTAAATTCATAAAACCCTCCGAAACTTAAATTAAACTTTTTCTTACTTAAAGAGATTTTTCCACCTTCCATAGAAATAACTCTAACTTTGAAAAACATCTCCAACTGAAAGTACATCTTCAACTTTTTCAACTCTTTCAGGAGAGATTTCAGATATATGTAGTAAACCTTCTTTACCAGGTAAAATTTCCATAAATGCACCAAATTTCATTATAGAAACAACACGCCCTTCATAAACTTCGTTGTATTCAACTTCTCTAACAAAAAGAATCTATAAGTTTTAAAGTCTTTTCTAAAACTTCAGCATCTTGAGCGAAAAACAGATACAAGTCCGTCATCTGTTATATCAACAGTAGCACCTGTTTGATCTATGATACTCTTAATATTTTTTCCACCTGGTCCAATAAGAACAGCAATCTTATCTTTTGGAATAGTAATTTGTTGAATTCTAGGTACATTAGATTTTAATTCAGCAGGTTTAGAAATTGTATTATTCATAAGTTCTAATATTTGTTGTCTAGCTTCATGAGCTTGATTTAAAAGCAATTCTCATGATTTCTTCAGTTATACCTGTGATTTTAATATCCATTTGTAGAGCTGTGATACCAGATTTAGTACCAGCAACTTTAAAGTCCATATCTCCTAAAGTGGTCTTCAAGCCCCATTATATCTGTTAAGACAGTAAATTCTTCTCCTTCTTTGATAAGTCCCATAGCTATACCTGCAACATGTTCTTTTATAGGAACTCCAGCAGACATAAGTGATAATGAACCACCACAGATAGAAGCTTGTGAAGATGAACCATTAGATTCTGTTATTTCAGAAACAACTCTTATAGTATAAGGGAATTCTTCTTCGCTAGGGATAACATATCTTAAAGCTCTTTCAGCAAGAGATCCATGTCCTAATTCTCTTCTTCCAGGTGATCCCATTCTTCCCACTTCTCCAACTGAGTATGGAGGGAAGTTATAGTGTAGGTAGAATTTTTATAATATTCTTTTTCTAAATCATCTATTAATTGTTCATCAGCTTTTGTTCCTAATGTAGTTATAGCAAGAGATTGAGTTTCTCCTCTTGTAAATAGAGCCGAACCATGTGGAATAGGTAAAACATTAATTTGAGCATCTAGAGGTCTAATTTCTGTAGTAGTTCTTCCATCAACTCTATGTTTATGATATAGGATAGCTTCTCTTACTAATTTTTCATTAAATCATGGTAGTAAGTTTTAAATTCAGCAATTACATCTTCTGGTAATTCTTCTTCAGGAACATCAGGATAATTTTTCTCCTATGAATTTATTTAATAATTCTTCTTCTAAAGAATCAACAGCTTCTTCTCTATTTTTTTCTTACCTGTAGTTAATACAGCTTCTTGTAATCTTTTGTGTCCATTTGTATCGATGAAGTCTTTAACAAGAGGTAAAACTTCTTCTTTTTGTAAAATTCTATATTTTTCTTTTTCCATATAATTTAGCAAAAACTTCTTGAAATTCACAGATTTTTGATGTTGTCTATGTGCAAACATAATAGCTTTTAACATAGTTTCTTCATCTAATTCTTTTGCTCCTGCTTCAACCATGTTTACAGCATCTTTTGTTCCTGCAACAGAAAGATCAAGTTCACTTTCTTCTAATTCAGCAGGAGAAGGGTTTAAAATAAATTCTCCATTTTTGTATCCAACTGTAACCCCTGCAGCAGAATTCTAAGAATGGAATATCAGAAATCATAAGTGCAAGTGAAGAACCGATTATACCTAAGTAATCAGGTGTATTCACTTCATCATATGATAGAACTGTATTAACAATATGTACATCATAGTTGAAACCTTCAGAGACATTGGTCTTATTGGTCTGTCAATAAGTCTAGCTATCAAAGTAGCATTTGTTGAAGGTCTTCCTTCTCTTTTGTTAAAACCTCAGGGAATTTACCAGTAGAATAGAATTTTTCCACATAGTCAACAGTTAAAGGAAAAAGTCAGCTCCCTTTCTAGCTTCTTTACTACGGTTGGCAGTAGATAAAAACAACTGTATCACCGTATTGAATAACAATAGCTCCACTAGATTGTCTAGAGATTTTTACCAGTAGATACTTTTTAAAATTCTTCCAGCAAGCTCTAGCTCCATAATTTTTCATCAAACATTAAATTTTTCACTCCTTAAATCTTAATCAATATTTTCTAGATAATTATATCACAGTAAACAAAAAATACTATTCAATAATGTCAGCAACTATTAAATTTAAATAGTCAATTAATTTTGTGGAGAGATTTCTATTTGTAAACCTCTCAAACCTCCGCTTATTAAAAATAGTTTCATTGTCAGTAGCCGAATTGTGAATAAAGGCAGTATGTCTTTTTATAGCTATAGGGAGAGCAACCTCCTCTTAAATAACCAGTCATAGAAAATAAATCTTTCATTGGTAACATTTCAACTTTTTTTACTTCCTGAAATTTTTGCTAATTTTTAAAATCTAATTTTTCTAAACCTGGAATACAAGCTACAATCATTTCTTTTCTTTTCGTTTAATAGAACCAAAGTTTTAAATATTCTTGTGATGTCCTCATTAGTTTTTATTGCTACTGACAAAGCATCTAAATGATCTTCGTCAACTTCATATTCTCTAACAATGTGTTCTATTTTGTGTGTTTCTAATTCTCTTATTGCATTTGTTTTTCATAATTTTTTTCACTATCCTATTTCTATTCTATTTTTCTGTAATCAAAATTAATGTTTTAATTTTGTCAGAGCACTTTTTAACATCTTTATTTTTACCATATTTTCAAAAATTTTAAAAAGTTTTATGTTGCTTTTACAAAACTATATATAAATAGTATAATAGAGGAAAATTATACAGTACTTTGACAAATTTATTATTATTTTTATTTTGTAAGGAGAGTGTTTAATGGCGATTTTAAAGAATTATTTGATCCGAAAAAGAATCAAAATGGGGTGGAATAAGCTTGCCTATGTTCTTAGCAGCATTGGTAGTTGTTGCAATAGTAGTGTATGTTCCTTTTTGGATTAGATAAAGAAGGAAACCCAGGAAGTTTTTAAGACCTAACTTTTTAATTATGTTTTCAGCTTTTAGCTGTATTTGGTCTTTTATTTGGAGAAATTGGAGATAGAATCCTATATGGAATGACTTTATAGGTGGAGGAACTATCTTAGTTTTCTTTATGGCTGCTGTATTTGGAACTTATCATTTAGTTCCTGAAAAAAATTTATGGAAGCTGTTGATGTCTTTTATAATAAACAGCCTGTTAATTTCTTAGAAATGTTTTATACCTGCGTTGATAGTTGGATCAGTTTTGACAGTTGATAGAAAAACTCTTATTAAGTCAATAAGTGGATATATACCTCTAATTGTAGTTGGTGTATTTGGAGCTTCTGTTTGTGGTATGGCTGTAGGGTTTATCTTTGAAAACTCCTCAAGATGTAATGATGAATTATGTTTTACCTATAATGGGTGGAGGAACTGGAGCAGGAGCTATACCTTTGTCTGAAATATGGTCAGCAAAAACAGGTAGACCTGCAGGAGAATGGTTTGGATTTGCTATTTCTATTTTAAGTATAGCTAACATTTTTGCAATAATATGTGGAGCTTTACTTAAAAAGTAGGAGAAGCTAAACCTAGTTTAACTAGTAATGGAGAATTAATTATAGATAATTCAAAAGAAGCTATAAGAGATAAAGAAGTTGAAGTAAAGCCTGAACTTACAGATACAACTGCTGCATTTATTTTAACAGGTATACTATTGATGACAGCTCATATTTTAGGAGAACTTTGGTCAGCATTTGCAAAAAGTCATAATATAGATTTTTGAATTACATCGTTTAGTATTTTTAATTCTTTTTAACTATGTTCTTAAATATTGCTAATGTAGTTCCTGATAGACTAAAAGCTGGAGCAAAAAGAATGCAAACTTTCTTCTCTAAGCATACAATTTGGATACTAATGGCTGCTGTTGGATTCACAACAGACGTAAAAGAAATTATAGCTGCGGCTGCACCATCTAATATATTAATAGCTCTTGCAATAGTTTTTAGGAGCTGTTGGACTTATTATGTTAGTTGCTAGAAAAAAATGAAATTCTATCAATTGAAGCTGCTATCACTGCTGGACTTTGTATGGCAAACAGAGGTGGAGCAGGAGATGTTGCAGTTCTAGGAGCTGCTGATAGAATGGATCTTATATCATTTGCTCAAATATCTTCTCGTATAGGTGGAGCTATGATGCTAGTATTTGGTTCTGTACTATTTAGTATCTTTGCATCATAATTATAATTATTACAGTTAGCCAAAATTTAGCTATAATTCATTTAAGAAAATAACTTAATTTAGATTAGGGAGGACAGGAATGAACAAGATTAAAATTATGGAAACATGCCTAAAGAGATGGACATCAATCACTTATGGCAACACGTGTGACAACAGCTGAAATGTTACCAATAATTGAAAAAGTTGGACAGTGTTGGTTACCATTCATTAGAAATGTGGGGAGGAGCAACATTTGATGCTGCCCTAAGATTTTTTTAAATGAAGATCCTTGAGAAAGATTAAGAGATCAAAAAGAGGCCAAAAACACTAAACTTCAAATGTTATTAAGAGGTCAAAATCTTTTTAGGGTTACCGTAATTATCCTGATGACATTGTTGAAAAATTTGTACAAAAAATCTATAGAAAATGGTATTGACATAGTTCGTATATTTGATGCTTTAAATGATGTACGTAACTTAAAGACAGCTTGTGAAGCTACAAAAATATGGTGGACATGCACAACTTGCTATGAGTTATACTATAAGTCCTGTTCATACTATAGAATATTATAAAAATCTAGCTTTAGAAATGCAAGAAATGAGGTGCAGACTCTATCGCTATAAAAGATATGTCTGGAATCTTATTACCAGAAGTTGCTTATGAATTAGTTTCGGCTTTAAAATCTGTTTTAAGAGTTCCTGTTGAAGTTCATACTCATGCAACAGCTGGACTTGCAAGCATGACTTACCTAGAGCTATTGAAGCTGGAGCAGATATAGTAGACACTGCTATATCTCCACTATCAGGAGGAACTTCTCAACCAGCTACAGAAAGTCTTGTTAGAACTTTACAAGGAACTGAAAGAGAAACAGGATTTGATTTAGATTTATTAAAAAGAAATAGCAGAATATTTCAAACCTATAAGAGCTAAATATTTACAAGAAGGAATTTTTAAATCCTCAAGCTCTTATGACTGAACCAAGCATAGTTGAGTATCAATTACCAGGAGGAATGTTATCTAACTTCCTATCTCAACTAAAAATGCAAAAAGCAGAACATAAATATGAAGACGTTTTAAGAGAAATCCCAAAGAGTAAGAGCAGATTTGGGATATCCACCTCTAGTTACTCCTTTAAGCCAAATGGTTTGGAACTCAAGCTATATTCAACATCTTAACTGGTAAAAGATATAAATTAATACCTAATGAAATAAAGAACTATGTAAGAGGGCTTTATGGTAAGAAGTCCAGTGCCTATATCAGATGAAATAAAGAATACTATTATAGGAGCAGAAGAAGTATTTACAGGAAGACCAGCTGATAAGTTAGCACCTGAATACGATAAGTTAAAAGAAGAAAGTAGAGAATTTGCAAGAAGTGTAGAAGATGTACTATCTTATGCTCTATTCCCTCAAGTTGCAAAGGATTTCTTAACAAAAATATGAAAATGAATAATAAAAAAATATTGCTACTTTGGCAACAAAAAGCTCTATTATATGAGGTTAGTATAAGCCCAAAAGCAGGACTTGTTAGTCGTCTTAGTAATGGTTCGCATAAAGACATGAATTTTTATACATTTATTGATTCAAGTTTGGCACTACATAACTATTTCTTGAATTGCTTTGATTACGGACAAGAGAAACTTTTTCTTGTCCTGATTTTTTAAAAGACTTAAGAGAAGTTGGAAAAGTAGCAGAAAAAGAAATGTATGAAGCTACAAAGGGTATCAACACTCATAAGAGAGACTATTTTTCTATGGGAGTTTTACTTGCTGTTTTTAGGTGTACATTTAAAAGAAAATAAAAATTTGACCTAAAAATTTTTAAGTGAAAAGATAAAAGAAATGTGTAAGCCACTTTTAAATGAGTTGGAAGATGCAGATAGTATTTCTACCTATGGAGAAAAAGGCGTACAAGGAATATCATTTGACAGGTGCAAGAGGACTTGCTATTTCTGGCTATGAAATAGTTTTTGCTAGATGGTATCAATAAGTTAAAAAGATTTTTGTAAGACTTTAGATTTTGAAACAGCTTGTATACTTTTGTTATTTTACTATATGTCTGTTTTTAGATGACACAAATATAGTAAATAGAGCAAAGTATTACAACGACTTAAAAGTTCAAATCTTATCTAAGGAGCTTTTTGAAGAAAATAAAAAAACATTAGAAAAGAAAGTATTAAAAAACTCTATGTCAAAATTAAATGATATTTTTCATAGAAAAATATAAGTGCTGGTGGTAGTGCAGATTTACTAATTTTGACAATTTTTATACATTTATTAACAGATGAAGAGTAATTTACACGAAGTTAAGGAGGTAGTTATGGTTTTAAAAACTGTTGGTATTGCTGGAACATTAGAATCAAGTGATGCTATGATAACTGTTGAACCTGCCAATGAAGGTGGGATTGTTATTGATGTTTCAAGCTCAGTAAAAAGACAATTTGGTAGACAAATTACAGAAACTGTGCTTAACACTATAAAGGAATTAGGAGTTGAAAATGCTTCTGTTAAAGTTGTGGATAAGGGTGCATTAAATTATGCTCTTATAGCAAGAACTAAGGCTGCAGTATACAGAGCTGCTGAATCTAAAGAATATAAATTTTAGGAGGAATTATGGCAATTAGAGATAGATTAAGAAGAACAATGATGTTTCTACCTGGAAACAATCCGTCAATGATTACAGATGCTCATATCTATAAACCAGACTCTATAATGATTGACTTAGAAGATGCAGTAAGTGTAAATCAAAAAGATGCTGCTAGATTTTTAGTTTCTGAAGCATTAAAAGCTATAGATTACAAAACAACTGAAAGAGTTGTAAGAGTAAATGGACTTGACACTCCATTTGGAGCAGATGACATAAAGAGCAATTGTAAAAAGCTGGAGTAGATGTAATAAGACTTCCTAAGACTGATAATCCAGATGAAATAGTTGCTGTGGATAAACTTATCACAGAAGTTGAAAGAGAAATTGGTAAAGAAGGAGAAACTTTACTAATGGCAGCTATAGAAAGTGCTGCTGGAATTATGAATGTTAAAGAAATAGCTCTTGCAAGTAAAAGACTTATGGGAATAGCTCTAGGAGCAGAAGACTATGTTACTAACTTAAAAACTTCAAAGAAGTAAACATGGTTGGGAGACTATACTATGCAAGAGAAGCGATAGTTCTTGCTGCTAGAAATGCAGGGATCTATTGTTTTGACACTGTTTATTCTGATGTTAATAACATAGAAGGTTTTAGAGATGAAGTACAATTCATTAAAGATTTAGGATTTGATGGAAAAATCTTGTATACATCCTAAACAAGTTAGAATAGTACATGAAATTTATACACCTAGCCAAAAAGAAATTGAAAAATCAATCAGAATTATAAATGGAGCAAAAGAAGCTGAAGCTAAGGGTTCAGGAGTTATATCTGTTGATGGTAAAATGGTTGATAACCCAATTATTATGAGAGCTCAAAAGAGTGCTAGACTTAGCAAAAGCTAGTGGGATCTACAAGGAGGACTAATTATGAAATTTATAAAAATGCAGTTGGCAGAGAAATTCCTGAATACTTAGAAGGAATTGGAGAATTGGTTCCTTTTAAAGGTGTGGATGCAATAAAAACCAACTAAAAAAATAAAAGCTGGAGCAAAATTAAGAATGAGAATTCAAGATGAAAAGAAACTTGTTGCCAGCATAGAAGAAGCAATTAAAAAATCAGGATTAAAAAGATGGAATGACTATATCTTTCCACCACCATATGAGAAATGGAGATACAGTTGTAAATGAAGTTTTTAGATATAATTTCTAAAATGGAATTAAAGATTTAACTTTAGCTCCAAGTTCATTATCATCTTGTCATAGATATGTTATTGATCATATAAAAAAGTGGAGTTGTTACAGGAATTCAATCAAGTGGACTTCGTGAACCTTTAGGAGATGAAATTTCAAAAGGTATACTTAAAAACCTGTTATCATAAGAAGCCATGGTGGAAGAGCAAGAGCAGTTGAAGATGGAGAATTACATATAGATGTTGCTTTTATTGCAGCACCTAGTTGTGATGAAATGGGAAATATGAATGGAAGAATAGGTAAGAGTGCTTGTGGATCTATGGGATATGCAATAGTTGATGCTCAATATGCTGACCATGTTATAGCTATTACAGATAACCAGTTCCTTTCCTAACTACCTGCAAGTATAGACCAAACTTTAGTTGATACAGTTGTAGTTGTAGATAGCATAGGAGATCCTAAAAAGATAGTTTCAGGAGCAATAGAGATTCTGATAATCCAAGAGATTTATTAATTGCTAAAAATGCAGTTGATGTAATAGTTAACTCAGGATATTTTAAAGATGGATTTGTTTATCAAACAGGTACAGGTGGAGCAAGTTTATCAGTTACAAAACTTTTAAAAGAAGAAATGATAAAGCAAAACATAAAAGCTTCTTTAGGACTAGGAGGAATAACTTCTCAATTAGTTAGCTTACTTGAAGAAGGTTTAATGGATGCTCTATTTGATACACAATCATTTGATTTAGATGCAGTAAGATCAATAGCTGAAAATCCTAAACATTATGAAATATCAGCATCATTCTATGCTAATCCTAATACTCCAGGACCAGCTGTAAATAACTTAACTTTTGTTATGTTAAGTGCTTTAGAAATAGATAAGGACTTCAATGTAAATGTTATGACTAAGTCTGATGGTACTATAAACCAAGCAGTTGGAGGACACCAAGACACAGCTGCTGGGGCTAGAATCAGTGTAATATTAGCACCTCTTATGAGAGCAAGAATCCCTATAATAGTTGATAAGGTTACAACTGTATGTACTCCAGGAGAATCAGTAGATGTTATCTGTACTGACTATGGAATAGTAGTAAATCCTAGAAGAAAAGATTTAATAGAAACTTTAACAAAAGCTGGGGTTGAATTAAAAACTATTGAAGAAATGAAAGAAATGGCAGAGCAATTAACTGGTAAACCTGATCCTGTTGAATTCACTGATGAAATAGTTGGTGTAGTTCAATATAGAGATGGTTCTATCATAGATGTTATCAAAAAAAGTAAAAGAATAAAAACTAAATACTGAATAATAAAGAATGACACTGAAAAATAATTTTGTTTTTGGTGTCATTTTTTTTGATAAAAAACTAGAAAAAGCTTGTAAAATTGTACAAAAAAATAGTAAAATTAAATAAGAACTAAAAACGTTCGATATAAAGAAATTAAATATGATTAAAATAAAAGAGGGATATATTACTACAAAAGTTGGACTTAATATGAATAAGTCTGAATTTAAGCTTGAAAAATATCCTTTTTAATTAAAAATTATTTAAGGGTAGGTAAAAATCTTATGGACACACAGTTGTGAGTCTAGCACTCATAGAGTGTTAGTCATGGGAAGTTCAGGCTAATTACAGCATGATAATTATAGAATTTTCTAAAAAAATGAATTGGAGAAATCAAAAAGGTGATAAGATGGAATACAGATATAAAGAAATTTATTTAGGAGAGACTATAGAAGAAATTTTTCTCTGAATTAAATAATAGTAATACAGAATATAAACGCTCAACTTTTGTATTATTATATAGACCTTATGAGAATATAGAAGTGTATATTTATTTAGAATTTGGTAAAGTAAGATTAATGAAAATATTTGATGAAAATTTTCAAATAGATAATACTTTAAAAAGTAGGAATAGCACTAACTGATGAAATAATAAATAGATATGATTTATATTATGATGATTTTGAAGAAGTTTATTTATCAAAAAAACATAAGGAATTGGTTGTTATAGTAGATTTAGCAGATAATATAATAGGTTTTTCATTTCATCTAGAATTAGTAGGAGATGAAGCATTTGCAACAGACAGAATTAAAAATTATTTAGAATGCAAAAATTTACTAGATATCTATGGTTCTTTATATGATAATGATACATTGGATGCCGATATAGAAAAAGAGAAATCTATGGGCAACTAGATAACTATAAATTTACTTTTGATATAATAACAAGAGATATAAAAAGTATTCAAAAACTTAGAAACAGGAGAGTATGTAAAAATTTCTCTTGAATAGATAGAAATTTTTTTAGATTTTTTTAAATATGAATCTTATGATGAATATTTTTAAAACAAAAAGCACTTCCATTTCAAATAAGAAGTTATTATGATAATTACTATAATGGAGATTAAAAAAATGGACAATATAAAAATAAAAATGATAAAAATAAAATTACTATAAAAAGGAATAATTAAGAAAAAAATATTTAGTGTTATTTCTAATACTTCATTTTCCAATAATGCCAATTTTATTTTGCTATTTTAGAAAAACTTTGGTGCTTTTTGAAAAATCACGAACTCTTAGAGAATATTTTTTTATGTATGAGATCTTTTGTGTCTGGATAATTTTTGGGGAGTTTGTTTTACAGGAACATTATTCCTTAATCTAAGTTTAGAAAAAAATAGAGATTATAAAAGATAAAAAAATTAATAAATATAATAGGAGATGGAGTAAATTTAAAAACTAAACTCAAAAAATAAAATAAAAAGTGGAAATTTTAGTTACAAAAAGAACATTTTTTTCTTTACAAGAGCAAGTTTTAAGGAAATGTGCACAATGACATTTATCATTGATAATGATAAAAAAATATAAATGGGGATTTAGGATATCTGAGAAAAAGCAGAAGAAATATATATTAGAAGATATAGAGGTGGAATTCAATGAATAATGGAAATTTTTCTAAAAGAAATAATAAATTATTTGGAAAGTAATTATTTAATTTTTTTAGTAGCTTACATATTAGTTGTAATAGTTCAGCTAATAGTCCTTTATAAAAAAAGTAGTGGAATGAGAATAATTTTATTTTCAGTACATAAAAATAATAGCTTTTGTTGCCATTGGGTATTTATTACTTTATTGTAGAAATATTTTTAGGTTTTTATTTGTATGTTATTGAGTTGTTACACTAGCTTTTTCATGTTCTACAATAAAAAAAGAAAAAAATAGAAATTTTTGGAATTGTTTTTAATGGGAGATATAAATTTTAACTGTAGCTTTGCTTTTTAATTCTTTTTAAAATGAAAATAGAGGTATGAAAAAAATGCAATATTGTATTTTATTCCAAGAGAAGAATATTATATTGGAGATGGGAATCTAATTTATAGAAGAACAAAATAAATTATCTTTAAGGAGCAATTTTTATGATAACTATAACAGAAAAAGATAATAAAATATATATAATTCAAGATAGTGGAGAAAATAAAAAAACTTTCAGGAAGTGGAATATTATTAGTTCTTTTTTACATTAGTAGTGAGGTTAGTACTTTTAGATAATCCTGATAGTGTTTTCTTTATTTATTGTTTTATATATTTTTCTTTATACATCTAATCTTAGTAAATTTTATCTTGAGAAAACTCAAATTATACTAGATTTAAATGAGAAAAAAATGTAATAACGAAAAAAGAAACATTTAACTTTTAAAAAAATATAATAAAAATAGATATAAAAAGAAAAATTACTTTAAAAGAGTCTGTTGTAAGTTATGGAGTAGAAATTTATTATGATAAAAACCAAAATTACTTTTTTTAGCACTTGTTTAGAAAATGAAGCGATAGAAATAGTTAAAATTTTAAAAAAATGTTTATAAAAAGGTGAAGAAGATGAAAAAAATATATAGTAAATATTTTCAGAGGATAGTAATAAAACTATAATTGCTAGATATCTAAAAAGAGAATTTTCTAATGAAAAAGTAAATTTTTTTATTCTTCTATATTCTATTTATTTAATCTATGTAAGAATATATATCTATAAATTTAATCTAGATATTTCTTTGATGAAGAAGGTTTCACTAGAAACATCTTTTTCATTTTTAGTGTTGTATTTTATCATTTTACTTGTTAAATCTAAGGAAATAATGATATTAGAGAAAGAAGAAATTATAATAAAAAAATTTTTTTACTTTTATTTGTTATCAAATAAATAAAATAAAAAGTAAGTGATATAAGGAGACCAACTATGAAAAAGTCAAGAACTTTTTATTTTTAAATAAGAATTTTGGGTATAACAAAAATTAGAGTTATGAAACTCTTGATTTTTCATATAGTTAAAAATCTAATATATACTATTCTAATTTTTTTCTTCTTGATAAGAAATGTCTTTTCTTTATCAATGTAAATAAAATTCTTACTAGTTTATGCGCAACATGACCAAGAGCGTTGTAATGTGATTTACCTTGTGAGCGCTTTAAAGAATAATATTTATTAAATTTTTCTGAATGCCTAACAATATTCCAAGCAGTAAAGATTAAAGCATACCTTAAATATGGAGAACCTTTTTAGACATTCTACAAGATGAAGCATTAAAATTACCTGATTGTCTTATCTTTGGATCAAGACCAGCAAATGCAAGTAATTTTTTTAGAGCTAGAAAAATTTTCAAAATTATTTGTTTCACCTAATATAATGGCACAAGCAATAACACTTATTCCAGGAACTGATAGAAGTGTTGTGTCTAAATTATTAACTATATCAGTTATTTTAATTTCAATATCTTTAATTTGTTTGGTATATAATTCAATTAATTCTATTAACTGAATTAAATGTAATGAGATTGAAGTATCCTTAATACCAACAGTAGTTTTAGCAAGACTCTTAAGCTCAACGGACTTTTCTTTTTGAAATGTCCTTTTGAAGAAGCATATAAAAGATTAGAGATTTCATCATCTTTTAGGGCTGCTATCTCCTGCTGAAGGATATTTTTTTAAGAAGAGAGTAGATTGCTTTGCTATGAATTTTACTTTTTAAAAAGATATTGTAATTCTGGAAAAAGTAAATCAAGTAAAGATATTAATTGAATTTTAGCTTTACTTTTTGCTTAATTAGGGTTACTTCTAAATCTAGTAAGTTTTTTAGAGAAAAAAACACTCAATGTTCTTCTTAGAAACGAAGTTAAGTTTAGCAAAAACTAAAGATTTAGCAATATTAAGAGAGTCTAGATTATCATTTTTTTAGCATCTCTAATATTAGCTTTTCTCAGATGTGAAGTTTGCAAAGGATTAATAAGTGCAACTTTAAAAATCATGTATAAATAAAAATTAATAAGATTTTCACCATAATGAGAAGTTGATTCTAAGCCAATAATAAGATTTTTAGCATCGAAACTTTTAATTTTATTTAAAAGAGCGCTAAAACCTTTTAAAAATCATTTTTGAATTTAAAATTAGAAAAAAACAACTTCATTAGTGGAAGAATCAATACAAGAAGCAACATGATTAAGTTTAGCAATATCAATACCAAGTAAAAACATAAGATCACATCCTTAAAAATTAATAACTGTGGAATCCACATCTTAGAAAAACAATACATTCTTGCGATATATGAAAGTTTAAAAACTTATCCAACTATAAGTATATGAGTTAAAAAGAGTGTGGCAGTAGTCTCCTTAAAAAGTAGCAAAAAGCTCTTTAGGTTAAAAATAAAAAGTCCACAGTATAAAATAAATTATAAAAAAATATTAAATAAAATAAACTATGAAAAGGAGGTTGTATAGATAAATATTTTATGTATTTATCATACAAGTATTTATTATGAAACAAATAGCTTAACAGGTAAATTCAATATATTTGTAGATATGACAAAAATTTAAAGATAAGGACAAAATTTAAAAGAGTATGAAGACAAGATTTATTATTTCAGAATTAATTTAAGTGAAGAAGAATACAAAGAAATTATGGATAAAAATTTTTAGAATATAATGGGGCTCTAAATATTCTTCAAGTAGAATGAAGTAAAATATGTGAAAAACTAAATACTATAAGGTGGTTTATAATGGTAAGTAGTAAGGAAAAATTGATAGAGTTAATAGAATTTGGTAATGAAATAAAAAGAAATTATAAATTTATGGGATCCAATGGGGCTAATAGACTTTTGTCCAGCAGATGAATATGAAACAAATAGAATTATAGAGGAATTATCAAAAAAATATCTGCTCAAGATTTAGCTGAAAAATAAATAAAATTTTTTTAAAAACTCATATAATGAGTTATATGAAATAGAAAAATGAAGAAATTAAAATAGCTAGAAAAAAATTCTTAAAGTATATAACATAGAAGAAGAAAGAGGCATATGATAACTTTAGATGATTTTAAAAATAATAATTTAAAAATTAATCTATATTCGTCAAGGAGTAAAAAAATAATATTTCTCCACAGGAGTATTATACTGAAGAAAATTATAAATAATAGACTTAAAAGAAGAAAAACTAACTGAAAGTATATATCATGAGTATCTTAAATTTGAGGAGGCATATCGTGAACAGTTTTAGTGAAATTTTATGTATAATTTAAAATATTTCTTAACTTTAATAACTACTGTAAATATATCTGTTTCAGATTTTTCTTATTTATTATATAATATTTTTCATTTTGTATTGTAAATTTTCTCCAAATAAAAATTGTGTAAGAAACTTTATAATGAAGTAAAAATTGGAATAATATTATTACCTAAATTAAGTTATCTAATTCCAGGGATATACAGAATACACATGTATATATTAGGAATATTTATATTAATAATTTTAAAAATAAAATATATATATTAAAGAAGTTTTTCTTTTTGATATATTATGAAACTTTATTAGTGAATGCTGTAGTTGTATTAATTGAGTTAATATATTATCTGTTCAATCAAGAACTTTTCATTGATACAATTAATGAAAAATTTTGAGCTATAAAAAAATATGCTATTAGAATTTTTATTTTAAAAAAATAAAAAGTATCAACAATGAAAAATTCTAAATGATACTCTAAGAGTGTAATCTTTGTGAGGAAGAATGAGATGAAGATAAAAGTAATAAAAAGAGAAAAATATTTAAGAATAGAAAAAAATATTAAAAAGAATTTATCATAAGAACACTAATATTTTAATAGTTTTATATTTTTTTATAAATTCATTTATAAAAATATGGAATATTAACAGTGGAATGTCAATATTTTGTTTTCCAAGTATATTTTTATTTTATTTAAGATTTATACTGAAATGTAGTTATGAAATTCTAATAATAAAAAGGGATATAATAAGTTCTTATATTTCTAAAAATTATTGTATAAATAAATCTAAATTTAAAAATCTAAATAAAAATTTGAAATTTCAAATTTAGAAAAATATATTTTAAAGAATATCCTATATGGGCTATAGTAAGGGAGTTAAATATGAAGAAAATCCATATTTTTAAACTTCATTTTAAATTAAAAAGATGGAGAGCAATTTGATTTTTGGTTTGATGCTAGATGATAATGAAGCAAAAAGAGATACTAAAAGAAATAAAAAGAATTTTTAAATATAAATAAGCTCACATAGGAAGTGATAGAACAGTATGGAGATAAGAATAACTAAAAACAGAAAAATTATTTAAAAATTGAAAAATAGCTAAAAAGAACTATTAATAAGGATAATAATATTTCTTTTTAATAGTATTTTATTTCTTTATTACTACATACATATGGGAGAATAACAATATTTTTGACTTTATTGATTTTTCCAGTAGGAATATCTTTTTATTTGGCTTTTATATCAAAATTATCCTTATGAAGTGCTTATTATTAAAAATGGGAAAATGATCAGATATGTATCACTCTTCTATAGACATTTAAAATTTTGTAAATTATTTAATTTTTACAAGTTTATGATATTGATAATTTAAAACATATTTATTTTAAAAATACTACAGAAATTTTGGTAATTAAAGCTATAAAAAGAACAGAAAGTCCATATCATAAAATTCACTTAACTTTTAAAGATAAAAAGTTATACTGCATTTGGAATGAAACTAAAAAGATGAAGTGGCAAAGGATATAGTATTGACAATTAATAAGTTTTTAGAAAAATATAAGAAAGAAGGTAAAAATAAAAAGATTGACATTGGCAGAAAAAGAAAATTTAAGTGAGAAATATAATTATCCATTAGATGAAAGATATAATTATATTTTAAATAAAAAATACTTGATGAGGAAAAATTATTTATATCTGAAAAAGAAAAAATAATTTTCATAATCAATGGAGATAGTGAAGCAATGAAAGATTTAGAAATATTCAAAGATATGAATTTTGAAGAAATAGATTTCTATGTTTTCATGTAAATTACCTATCAAAAAGAATATGAAAATAAGAAAGCCTTAGTAGGGTATAATGGAGTTGATGGGAAAGAAGTAACAATGTCAAAGTTAAAAGAAGATATAAATGAAATAAGAGATAGTAGAAGCGTATATAGGGAGGAAGTTGAAAAAAATGAAAAAGTAAAAATGATAGTCAACCTTTTATTCTGTATATAATACCTATATTTGTTCTTCCCTTTGCAGGCTTTTTGTAGGATTATACTTTTATGCTATCTTATCATCATTTGATAAAAAATTAATTTTTGGCTCAATATATGGAATATTACTTTCAGTTATTTTTTTCTATGTAATAGCAAGAGGACTAAAAATGAATATTGTATTTTATCCCAAGAGAAGAATGTTATATTGAAGATGATAATCTGATTTATAGAAAGAATTTTTTTCTATTTAAATTTATTTTTAAAGAATTAAGAATACGAATATTAGATATTGAAAAACATTATAGATAAAGGCTGTAAAATTCCTAAAGTATCTACTCGATAGTTTAGTACTGGCAATCTTTTTAAACCTTATGAAAGAATAGTGATTGAAACGAAGTTAGGAAAAGAATATAAAATATTTGTTGATGCTGATCCATATACATTTAGAAATGATGATGATAATAAATTTATAAGGACTTATAACAAATTAAAAGAAATGGTTATAGAAGAACAAAATAAATTATCTTTAAGGAGCAATTTTTATGATAACTATAACAGAAAAAGATAATAAAATATATATAATTCAAGATAGTGGAGAATATGAAAAATCTTTTGGCAACTGAGATATTTCTACTTCTTTTTAGTTACTTTAGCTATGAGATTAGTATATTTAGATAGTCATGAAAGTACTTACTTTCTTTATTTTTTTATCTCTTTAAAGATATAGTTATCTTAAGAAAAACTAAGATTATATTGATTTAGATGAAAGAAATATAATAACAAAAAGAAACATTTAACTTTAAAAATATGAGTAAAATAGATACAAAAAGATTGGTTATGTACCTGTAAGTTATGGAGTAGAAATTTATTATGATAAAAACCAAAAATTACTTTTTAGCACTTGTTTAGAAAATGAAGCGATAGAAATAGTTAAAACTTTAAAAATGTTTATAAAAGGTGAAGAAGATGAAAAATATATAATAAATTTTTCAGAAGATAGCAACAAAACTATAGTTACTAGATATCTAAAAGAGAATTTTCTAATGAAAAAGTAAATTTTTATTCTTTCTATATTCTATTTATTTAATTTATGCAAGAATATATACTCATAAATTTAATCTGGATATTTCTTTGATGAAGAAGGTTTCACTAGAAACATCTTTTTCATTTTTAGTGTTGTATTTTATCATTTTACTTGTTAAATCTAAGGAAATAATGATATTAGAGAAAGAAGAAATTATAATAAAAATTTTTACTTTTATTTGTTATCAAACAAACAAAATAAAAAGTAAGTGATATAAAGAGTATTTATTATGAAACAAATAGCTTAACAGGTAAATTTAATATATTTGTAGATATGACAAAAATTTAAAGATAAGGACAAAATTTAAAGAGTTTGAAGATAAGATTTATTATTTTGGAATTAATTTAAGTGAAGAAGAATACAAAGAAATTATATATAAAAATTTTAGAATATAATGAGGAACTCAAATATTCTTCAAGGAGAATGAAGGAAAATATGTGAAAAAAATTAAATACTATATGGTGATTATGATGTTAAGTAGTAATGAAAAATTGATAGAATTGATAGAATTTGGTAATGAAATAAAAGAAATTATAAATTTATGGGATCCAATGGGACTAACAGACTTTTGTCCAGCAGATGAGTATGAAACAGAGATAAAAGGAATAAGAAATTTAGTAGTAAACAATAAAAATATGATAAAAATCACTAGCTCAAGAGATAAGAAATATATTTGAATATTATTTTTCAGACAAATATAAGTCAGAACAAGAGATTGAAGAGGATATAGTAAGTAAGATTATAGAAAAATTAAAGAATATAAATTAAATTTTATTCTACCTAATTATTATGATACTAAAAAATTATTTTCAAAAAATCAAAAAGAAGCAGATATTTATATTAATTTGCATATAAAAAATTAATAAAATTATAAATCTATGGGATCCTTTTAAAAATAATGGATATTTCTTTTAGCAATGAATATTCTTATGAAATAAATAGAATTATAGAAGAATTATCAAAAATATATCTGCTCAAGATTTAGCTGAAAAAATAAATGAAATTTTTAAAAACACATATAATGAGTTATATGAAATAGAAAAATGAAGAAATTAAAATAGCTAGAAAAATTCTTAAAGCATACAACATAGAAGAAGGAAGAGGTATATGATAACTTTTAGAAGATTTTAAAAAAATAATAATTTAAAAATTAACTGGAAAGTAATTGATATTGGATGTTTAGGAAGTGAAATATTTAAAAACGAATTAAGCTATGATGATATACTGAATTTTTTCATTAGAAAAATTTGATGAAAAATAAATTAATTTTAAGAATAGTAGGAAGTGACAGAGATGAATACCAAGAAATAGGATATCTAGTTCAAGAACTTGCTAATATGGAAAAATCTGAATATAAATTAGCATTTGAAAAATGGAAGTTAGTGTATATAAAGAAAAATTTTCCCTAAATTAAATAAAAATATTATACAAGGACTTATAGAACTAAATGATCTTTAAGTTAAATTAGATTTTCCAGAAGATAGTCCCTGTATTCTTCAAGGAGTAAAAATAATATTTTCCACAGGAGTATTATACTGAAGGAAAATTATATATATTTATATGATAGACATTTAGATTGGATTAGAGATAAAAGCAATTATCTAAATGGAAAAATAAATTCAAAAATCTAATTATAATAGTCTAAAAACCATCTAAAAAGAGGAGGGTATAAAAACATGGAGTCTAAAAATAAAAAAGTCTATATGTTGTATCATATAAGTGAAAGAAAAGATGAAAAGTTAATTGGCTTTTTGTCAAGCAAAGAAAAAGCTGAGAGTATAATAAAAAGAATTAGTAGAAAAACCTGGATTTAGAGATTGTCCTGATGGATTTAAAATAAAAACAATGATAATAGGAAAAAGATTACTACACAAGAGGTTTTAAATCAAAATGTGCTCCTAAAGATGAATAAGAAGATTTTATGATGTGAAAGATTATTTTTCAAGGAGGATAAAATTGTGAAAAATATATGTATTATCTCATGAATATTGTTATGGCGATTATAAAATATAAGTACAAAGAGGAATGTAGATTTGTAGGAATATATTTAACGAGAGAGAAGCTTTTTAAAAGCTTTTTAGAAAAATTTAAAAAGATAAGTGGGTTTCTCCTCTCATCTAGATGGCTTTTATAGATAAAAACAGAAATTGATCAATTGAGTTGGACAGATGGTTATAGAACAGGCTATTTTAGTATGGAGTTAGGTATGCATGAAGAAAAAGGAAGAGGAGTAATATGAAAAATATATGTACTGTCTCATTCTTATGAATGTGATGTAGAAAAACAAAAGATGAAGGGAGATTCTTAGAGTTTACTTAACAAAAAGAAGCTATTGAAAAAGCAGAAATGTATAAAAGATAAAAGGTTTCTCTTCACATATTTCGAATTTCTATATAAGTTGTTATACTGTTGATAAAACATTAGAATGGCTAGATAATTATAGTATAGATAATTGGCGTGCAGTTGCATTTATGGGAAAAATTTTACAGACAAAAATATTGAATAAAAATAGTAGAATAAAGCTTACCTGCTGATGATAATGGTGAAATAGTTGAGGCAAAGTGAGGAGAAATAAAAATTTTTATTGATACAGGAAAGAAAGGATTTCATGGAGTTCCTCACATAGAAAAAAGAGAAGACAAAAATAATAAATTTTTAAAAGACATAATTTATCTTCTCAAAAAGATGTTGATTTTCTCATAGGTGTTGTTACTTTGTTGGAAAAGATGTTGACTATGAAGAAAGTCAGGAGGATAAAATGGAATTTATTTTAAATAAAACATTAGGGATTAATGGAATAGATAGAATTTCATTTAAAAATTATTGAAATTTTTAGGAAAACCTTCAAAAATAAAGTTAGAGTTAGGAAAAGATAATTTTGATTTAAACATTACATTAGAGTATAAACAATTAGAGCTTATAATTAATTACTGTGTTAACTTTTATTTAGGAAACAAGAATACCTGAATTTCAGACATTATTTTTGTTGTAGAAAAATTATATTTAGACAATGAAGTTATAAAAAATTGAGAAGATGTTAGAAAAGTATTCACAAAAGTAAAAAGGTATACTAAAAATAATTATAAAATTTTTAATTACCAGTATAATATTGAGAGTATTCAGGCTCTTATGATTTTACTAATTTAGACTTAACAATATATTTTGAAAAAATATGAGAAAAAGAATTGTAGATGGGATATATGTATCTTTAGCTTATGAGGACAATCCAAACATTTCAGATATTGGAGAAATTTTAGAACTAGATGTTCTAAAAATATTTTTAATACAAGTAAATAGGGTGAAAAAGAATGAAATTTATTTTGAATAAGACATCAGGGAATTAATGGAATAGAAAAAGTATCATTAGAAAAGATTATTCGAACTTTTTCTGTTCCTGAAAAATATTGAAATTAATATTGATAAGTCCAATATTTTAGACATAGGATTAAAAATATGAAGATATAAATTTAGCTATATTTTATGTAATAAATTTTATAAGTTCAGAAATCACTAAAAATTATATTACAGTGCATTTTGTTATAAAAATTGTATTTGGATGAGAATATTTTTATTGAAGAGAATGAAGAAATTAAAAAAATTTTACCAAAAATAATTAAATATTTAAAGAATAATAATAAATCAACAGAATATAATATTGAAAGAAGAAGAAAATCAGGAATTTATTATTTTGATAATGAAGGAATTGCTATTTTTTTATCAAAAAGAATTTAATAAAAATAGTAGAAAAGATAGATATTTCCTTACCTTATGAGGATAATCTAAATATTTCAGATATTGGAAAAAAATTTTAAATATAGAAATTTTTGAAACAAATTTTATAATGAACAAATTATAAAAAAAGAATATGAAAACAAAAAGTCTTAGTGGGATATAATGGAATTGATGGGAAAGAAGTAACTATGTCAAAGTTAAAAGAAGATATAAATCAGATTAGAGATGTTAGAAGCATATATGGGAGGAAGTTGAAAATAAATGAAAAAAAGTAGAAAAATGATAGTCAACCTTTTATTAGTTATATAATACCTATATTTGTTCTTCCAATTTTAGCTTTTTGTAGGATTATACTTTTTATGCTATCTTATCATCATTTGATAAAATTAATTTTGGCTCAATATATGGAATATTACTTTCAGTTATTTTTTCTATGTAATAGTAAGAGGACTAAAAATGGAATATTGTATTTTATCCCAAGAGAAGAATGTTATATTGAAGATGAGAATCTAATTTATAGAAGAATTTTTCTATCTAAATTTATTTTTAAAGAATTAAGAATCCCTTATTAGATATTAAAGATATTATAGATAAGGGCTCTAAAATTCTAAAGTATCTACTCGTAGCTTAGTACTAGCAACCTTTTTCACACCTTATGAAAGAATAGTGATTGAAACGAAATCAGGGAAAGAATATAAAATATTTGTTGATGCTGATCCATATACATTTAGAAATGATGATGATAATAAATTTATAAAAACTATAATGAATTAAAAGAAATGGTTATAGAAGAACAGAGTAAATTATCCTTTAACAAAAAATTTAACTCAAAAATAGTTGTGAAGGAGTCGACTTTATGATAAGTATAACAGAAAAAAATAATAAAATATATATAATTCAAGATAGTGGAGAATATGAAAAAGTTCAGGGAGTGGAATACTTTTATATGTTTTTAACTTTAATAGGAGATTAGTACTTTTAGAGAATCCTGATAGTATTTTCTTTATTTATTGTTTTATATTTTTGTTTCTTATACATTTAATTTTAGTAAACTCTATCTTAAGAAAAACTCAAAATTATACTAGATTTAAAGTGAGAGAAATATAATAACGAAAAAGAAATATTTAACTTTAAAAATATAATAAAAATAGATATAAAAAGAAAAATTACTTTAAAGAGTCTGTTGTAAGTTATGGAGTGGAAATTTATTATGATAAAAAAACAAAAATTACTTTTTTTAGCACTTGTTTAGAAAAATGAAGCAATAGAAATAATTAAGACTTTTAAAAATGTTTATAAAAAGGTGAAGAAGATGAAAAAAATATATAATAAATTTTTCAGAAGATAGCAACAAACTATAGTTACTAGATATCTAAAAAGAGAATTTTTCTAATGAAAAAGTAAATTTTTATTCTTCTATATTCTATTTATTTAATTTATGCAAGAATGTATATCTATAAATTTAATCTGGATATTTCTTTTGATGAAGAAGGTTTCACTAGAAACATCTTTTTCATTTTTAGTGTTGTATTTTATTATTTTTACTTGTTAAATCTAAGGAAATAATGATATTAGAGAAAGAAGAAATTATAATAAAAATTTTTTTACTTTTTATTTGTTATCAAACAAACAAAATAAAAGTAAGTGATATAAAGAGTATTTATTATGAAACAAATAGCTTAACAGGTAAATTTAATATATTTTGTAGATATGACAAAAATTTAAAAATAAGGACAAAAATTTAAAGAGTTTGAAGATAAAATTTATTATTTTGGAATTAATTTAAGTGAAGAAGAATACAGAGAAATTATAGCTAAAATTTTAGAATATAATGAGGAACTAAATATTCTTCAAGGAGTAAAAAATGGACAATATAAAAATACAAAATGATAAAAATAAAATTACTATAAAAAGGAATAATTAAGAAAAAAATATTTAGAACTATTTCTATTTCTTCATTTTCCAATATTATCAATTTTATTTGTTATTTTAAATAATTTTGGTGCTTTTGAAAATCATGAACTCTTAGAGAATATTTTTTTATGTATGAGATCTTTTGTGTCTGGATAATTTTTGAGGAGTTTGTTTTATAGGAACATTATATTATAATCTAAGTTTAGAAAAAAATTGAGATTATAAAAGATAAAAATAATAAATATAATAGGACATGGAGTAAATTTAAAACTGACTTCAAAAAAATAAAATAAAAAGTGGAAATTTTTAGCTACAAAAGAACACTTTTTCTTTACAAGAGCAAGTTTTAAGAAATGTGTATAATGACATTTATCATTGATAATGATAAAAATATAAGTGGGGATTTAGGATATCTGAGAAAAAAGCAGAGGAAATAAAAAAATATTAGAAGATATAGAGGTGGAATTCAATGAATAATGGAAATTTTTCTAAAAAGAAATAATAAATTATTTAGAAAGTAATTATATAATTTTTAGTAGCTTACATATTAGTTGTAATAGTCCAGCTAATAGTCCTTTACAAAAAATAGTAGAATGAGAATAATTTTATTTTCAGTACATAAAAATAATAGCTTTTTGTGGCTATTGCTTATTTATTACTTTATTCTAAAAAAATATTTTAGGTTTCTATTTGTATGTTATTGGAGTTGTTACACTAGCTTTTTCATGTTCTATAATAGAAAAAAATAGAAATTTTTGGAATTATTTTTAATGGGAGATATAAATTTAATTGTAGCTTTGCTTTTTAATTCTTTTTAAAAATAAAATAAATGATTTGTCTAGATAGCCAAAGACAATAACTATATAGTTATTGAAAGTTATGATACAATTGAATATTTAGAAATATTTAAAAAAATATATTTTGGAGAAGCAGAATTAGACACTTTTTATTCCTATGTGCTTTCTAAAAAGAAAAATCAAGATAAAAAGTTTTAGTAGGATACAATGGAGTTGATGGAAAAGAAGTAACTATGTCAAAGTTAAAAGAAGATATAAATGAAGTAAAAGATAGTAGAAGTACACTTAAAAATTAATAATATTTAAGGGATAAGGTTGTGGAAATAAAAATATTTTTGAAAGGAATAGAAGGAATAGAGAATATGGAAATAGAAAATACAAAAAGAAGCTACAGTAATTGAATTAAAAACAGTAGAGTATTTACAGGAGTATACTTTAGTTCCATTATTTATAATAGTACCATTAATTATTTCAAAGATAACAGTTCAATCTATTATAATGTCTTTTAATTGTTTTTTTACTTATCTAAATATTGGAAATTATATAGCTATGAGAAATATAGGTAGTATAGAAACTATAACCCTAAAAAATGAAAGCCTTATAATAAGAAGATTAAAGAGAAATAAAAAATCACTTATGAAAAAGAAATATTTTTGATAAGATTTTTAAAAATATTATCAAGAAATTTTTCTAGGGTTTCATAAAAAGAAACTTTAATTTTGATGTGAGAGAGAACATTAAAAAAATAAAAACATATTTTTGTATATACTCATTTGGATATAAGATGTCCTATGAAGATTTTTAAAAAAATAAATAGTATTATTGAAGAAAAATAAAAAGAACATAAAAATTATATTAAAAAGAAGAGATTGAAAAAGTATATAGAAATCTATAATTTAAAAAGTTGAAGAAAGATATAATTATATTTTTAAATAAAATACTTGATGAGAAAAATTATTTATATCTGAAAAAGAAAATAATTTTATAATCAATGAAGATAGTGAAGCAATAAAAAGATTTAGAAATATTCAAAGATATGAATTTTGAAGAAATAGATTTCTATATTTTCTATGTAAATTATCTATCTAAAAAGAATATGAAAAACAAAAAAGTTTTGGTTGGATACAATGGAACAGATGGGAAAGAAGTAACTATGTCAAAGTTAAAAAGAAGATATAAAATGAAATAAGAGATAGTAGGAGTATATTAATGAAAAATTCTAAATGATACCCTAAGAGTCTAATCTTTGTGTGGGAGAATAAGATGAAAATAAAGGTAATAAAAAGAAAAATATTTAAGAAAAAAATGGAGGAATAAGATGTTTTTTTGCTAGCACAAATAAGTGATTTGTTATATTTATTCTTTCTAATGTTTTTGAGTGAAACTATTTTTAGAGCTTCAAAGGAAATTTTATATGGAGTAATTAGTACATTTTTTTATACTTAAAAATAATTCTTTTATATTTTTTTTATATAAATAATAGAAAATATAGTATTTTATATTTTTATTTTTATTAAGATTTATTTTATTTGTATTTCAGCATTTTATTTTATTGGACTATTCTTAAATATAGAATTTATTATTCAAAGTGGAATAATCTACTATATTTTATTTCTATTTACACTAATAATTGATTTTATATGTATATATAAAAGTTCACCATTTAAAAATATGGAAAAATAGTACTTATTCTTTTATATTTATGTATTACATACTGTTTAATTATGATTATTTTTATTGATAGGAGAAGTATCACTATGACTTATTTAAAAAAATTTGATTTTTTTCTTATTTATTTAATTTTTTTATAGGATTTTTATTTACAAAATACACATCATTACACTGGGTATTTTTAATTCCATATTCTCTATTAACATTAATAGAGTATGCTTTTATTTATAAAAAGATAAATAGAACTTTAGCAAGTATAAGAAATAATCCGAATGTAATAACAGGAGAAGAAGGAAGATTATTAGCTGAAAGTATTCCTATGGATAGAAGAGAATATAAGATTTATCAAATGAGTAGACCTCTAGATTATAGTGAAGCATATTATAATTATAAAAATGTAGAAGAATTTTTGCAAAAATATTTTAACAGGTGGAAACTATCTTTTAGAAAAAGCATTGGGTTTAGGAACACATGGGTATGCATTAGTAATTCCCAGATGACCAAGATAAATTTTTTTAAAGATGGTGAATTAAGAGAAGAATATAGGTTAAAAGGTTATCCTAAACCTGAGAATTATGGTGGCAAATTAGGTTGGACAGTTGATGAATCTAATGTTGATAAAAAAATTAAAAGTTAAGTTTAATGAATCACAAGATTATAAAGTTGCTAAAAAGGAAATAGAAGGAGATACTTCTGATCAATCAACGGACATATAGGAGCAGAATTAAAAAGTTCAAAATATATAAATGATAGCGAATTTGTTGAAACTTTTATGGAAGAATCAATTGCTTATAAATTCAATAATGAGCGTGGAATTGCACCTGATTATGGTGCATTAGGGCAAGGAGTTTCTAATTATTATGATTCTTGGGAAGAAAAAAATGATATATGACAAGAATCCTGTATATAATTGTAATGCATTTATGAATACACTAGCTGAAAAAAATAAAAAAATTACAAATTTTAACAGAGATATGCCAGGATTAGATCCAGGAAGTAATACAATTATTGATGATAAGTATTTTAAAAGAATAAAAGCTTTGATAGACAAAAAATAATATAAAAAAATTATATTATAGACATGATGTGGATATTGATAAGAAATACCAAAAAGATAATTAATAAAAGTAAGGAGAGGATTTTATTTAAGAATTCTCTCCTGAATAAGGAGTTTTTAAATGAAAAATAATAGAGGATACTATATTTTTATTGTTATAAAATTTTTCTAATATCTTGTTTAATCTACCAATTAGCTATAAAAGGGACATATATGTACTATAAAGGGAGTTACAGCTTTTATTTTGTTAGAATTATTAGAAATTTTTATATTTTATAAGCTAAATAAAAATATAAAACAATCTTAAATTAAATTTTTTTATTTTTTTATCTTCGTTAATATTAAATTTTCTTTTAATAAATTATTTTTATTATTTAGGTGAAAAATATATAGAAATACTTTTTATTTTTAAGTCCATTACTTTTTGCTGTAGTATACTCATTTTTATTATTTTTTTAATAGAAGAAAATTTATTTTATTTTAAATATACACTAATATCATTTAGTTATTTATTATTTTTAATATACTTAATATGGATCAATCATTCCACCTAAGAAAGAAAAAAATTGGCTATATAATAGGAATATTTTATATAGTTTATGTACTTATAATTTTTGTTTAAAGAAGTTGAGAAAAAGAAATAAGAGTAAATTATTAATTTTTATTAATAAAGAAGAGAAAAAGTAACAAGAAGCATACGTTTAACATAGTTAAAATCTTTATATGTTCACTATTATTTTACATTTCTATAAGATATAGAGATATTCATTATAAAATTATTCTTTTTATTACATTTGAATTATTTGGAATTATAATATTTTATAAAAAGAATTTTTTTATAAAAAATCTTATGAAAAATAGAACTTTATTTACTGTTTAATCAGATACTTATTTTTACTATTTAGGAAAAATTTAAAGAAGAATTTTTGTATTTACTGAAGTAATTATTATGTTTTCACCTTTTTATTCTAGCTTTATTATCATTAATATATTTATTAATAAAAATGAAGTTTTATTTGATATATTCATTAATTTTATTATTATGGGGGTTATTTTTGTAATGCCAAATCTTGCAGGAATACCACCTGAACTGGGAGAATATAAACTAAGTATATTGCATATACTTTTAGCATATATAATAGTTAGTTATTTGTATGTTTCTTTATTTAAAAATGAAAGTAAAAGAATTGAAAAAATATAAAAAAATAAAGAGAGTGAATAGGAACAATAGGTACTAGTATTATAAATTAAAAATTATGAATAATGTATTTACAGCTGGTGTTTCATATAATAAGAGTGAATCAAAATCATCAGTACATAATGAAATAGTAAAAATCCAGAATACTTATCAATACTAGATAAAAAAAGCAATAAAGAATGAAAAAAATTGATGATGATGTTCAAAAAGAACAAGTATCAGTAATGAATAAACTACTAAAAGAGCAAAAAGGCTATGCAGGACTAGACATTAAAATGGTACTAACAGATGTAATAGATCCAAATGGACCATTTTATACAGATACCTTAACAAATGTAGTAGTATTTGATAGAAAGCAATTAGCTAACCTGGATAGAGATAAAATACTAAATTATACTAGGACATGAGTTTGGACATTACAGTAAAGAAGATAATAAGACAGGAACCCAAACAATAGTTAATTATACAGGAGCTAAATTAGAAGATAGAACAAAAAGCTATGGTAGCTAAAGAAGCAACAGAAGATACCTTAGCAGCAATAAGAAATAATCCGAATGTAATAACAGGAGAAGAAGGAAAGAAACTTGCTGAAAGTGTTCCTATGGAGAGAAGGGAATATAAGATTTATCAAATGAGTAGACCTTTAGATTATAGTGAAGCATATAATGTTTATGGAAGTATTGATAATTCAATTGTAACTAGTTCAAAATTTATTAAAAATCTAAGAAAGAGATTGAAAAACAAATAGGGTTATGACTTGGATAGAATATCTGAATTAGCTAAAGATGAAATAACTGCTATAAAAAAATGCTGTTATAATAGCTGGCATAATAAAAGGCTTTCTGACTATATGGAGGAATTAGAGAATGGTGGAAATAAAAAGATCAATGTGAGAAGTAGAAGTATTTAAAAAGTTATTTAAAATATATAATTTTTATAAAATATATACTTTATTTTTATAGCTTTATTTTCTATTATTACTTTAAAAACTATAAATATATTTTTAATCTACTTTCAGTTATTTTAATAATTGGGTATATTTATATTTCCTTATTTTATATCTCCGCTGAAAAAAATTGTAATAAGAGAAGATTATTTAATTATTCAAGCTTTAGGGAAATAAAGAGAAAGTTCTATATTCTAAAAAAATCTTTTTAGATGAGATTAAAAATATATTTTAAGGATACATTTGGGATATCTCTTATGTTAGACCCAGGTATATTGAATTATTTGTTTAATTCAAAACAAAAATTTATGAAAAATAGAAACTGATAGAAAAACTTATTCATTTGGATTATTTTTAGAACATAATGATTTTTCTAAAAATAAATACAATTCTTCTACTCAAACTTAAAGAATATGCAGATAAAAATAATGTTAAATAAAGTAAGAAAAACAAAAAGGAACTATCAGTTATTTATAATTTAGAGATTGAAGAAAGATATAAAAATATTGAATATTATTTTTAAATGAGAAAAAAATTAATTTTATTAAAAAGATGATTATTATATAATTAATATTGGTACTGAAATAGAATCTGATTTAGAAATATTCAAAGATATGAATTTTGAAGAAATAGATTTCTATGTTTTCTATGTAAATTATCTATCTAAAAAGAATACGAAAAATAAGAAAGTCTTAGTAGGATATAATGGGATTGACGGAAAAGAAGTAACTATGTCAAAAATTTAAGGAAGATATAAATGAGATAAGAGATAGTAGAAGTATATTAATGAAAAGCTAAAGAGAGAAATAGACTTAAATCTGGCTTTACAAAATAAATTGGTAAAAATTACTAATATTAAAAAAAGTAGAAATACCAAAGGTTGATGGAGATATTTATGATTAGGAGTAAAAATGGAAGTAAAATATAACATTAGGTATTTAATGGAAGATGATGAATTTGATTTTATTGAACTTAAATTATCTTCAAACTCTCTTAATAAAGAAGAAATTCAAGTATTAAAAGAAAATGGAATTGAGCATAAATATTTAGAGAATAATGAAATAATATTAATAATAGAATCATTTTATTCTTATTTTTGTTGAAATAGATGGAGAAGATAGAGGAATATTTTTTTGAAAAACAGAACATCATTCTAAATATTTAAAAGATATTTCTTCATTAAGATCAGAGGCAGAAGTAAATAAAAATCAGTAATTTAGTAATATCAAAAGAAGGAGTAAGGGTTGAAATAGAGGTATAAATATGAAACTAGATAATATAGTAATAGACAGTTTAGAATATAAAAATTCATTGTTATATTTTTTTATAAAAATTATTATGGATATGAAAAAATATTTTAATAAAGTATTAATTCTAAAAGATGTCAAAAATTTTACTTATACAATAGAAGAGTTAGCTTATCATACTGAGATGTATGGATTTCTTAATGAATTAGAACTAGAAGCCTTTACTAGAGTATTTTATAGAAATAAAAAATTGAACAAGTTATACATTTTTGATGCTAATTATAGTGTGACAATTATAGAATTTTCTAAAAAATGAGTTGGAGAAATCAAAAAAGGTGATAAGATGGATACAGATATAAAAAATATTTATTTAGGAGAAACTATAGAAGAAATTTTTCCTGAATTAAATAATAGTAATACAGATATGAAAATTAGTATTGTAACTTGGAGTGAAAAATTATTATGATGACTATATACAAATATCTTTAAATGAAAACAAAATTATTTATAGAGGATTAATTGTTGAAATTTTTGATGAACAGAATAAAAGCCTTTGCAATTAAATTATGGAGGTTATAACTTTTCAAAAGTATACTTGAAAAGTATAAAGAAAATTTTTATTGTATCCCTAATGAAGATACTATGTACAGTTCTGATTATATTTTTTTATACCTTTTAAAATTTATGAAGTATCAATTAGAAAAAATGTGATTAATGATAGTGAATTAAATAAGATTTTAGAAATAGATATTAAAGATATAATGAATGAATGGATATTAACAAGTAAATTTAAAAATAATTGTTTTAATTTAGATGAATATAAATATGAATTAATTAAAAAAATATTTTATTTGTAGATAATGATAAAATTAATAAAAAAACATAAAAAAATATGTTTAATACTATTCTCTTTTAGAAAAAGAGAAATCATTGATATTTCTAATCTTAATTTAAAAACCAATAGAAGTATATCTAGATTCTGGAATAGTTTGGAATGCATTTTTAAAAATGGTAAAGATATATATTTAAATACTGGTCTAGATATAAGCATTAAAGTATTTTTAAATAGAAATAAAAAAACGAAGAAAAAGCATTTAGATACAAAGTTAGATACTGAAATTTAGGTGTAGCAATGACAACTGAACATGCTATGGTATATGCAAAAAGCATTCAGTAGTGTACCAAGTATGTTAAAAATGTTGGGAAAATAAATCTTCAAGTTATGTTAAACTAGAACAAGGTGTTAGTAATATTAGTAAAAATGGAATAGAGGTAGTTGCAGAAGACTTAACTGTAGTAAAAGTAGGAAGTTCTAATAATAAAAATACAGTAACCCAAACAGGAAAGAATTCCAAAGAAGTAGTTTTATATGAAGATAAAAATTCTAAAGATAACAGTTGATGTAAAAAGATGTTTTTTTATTGAAGATACAGGAACAACAAAAAAGTACAAATATTAATCAACAAGTTAATAAAGGAACAACTTCTAATAATCAAAAAGTAGATGTTACTACAAAAACAACAGAAGGTAAAAATAAGACTACTAACACAAGTAGCTATGTTACAGGAATAAAAAGAAGATAAACCTAATACATTTTTAAATGGTAAAAATTGAAGAAATGGAAGCAACAGAAGGTAAAATAGGAAGTATTAAGGAATTATCAACAGATGAAGGAATAAGTAAATTAAAAAAATAAGACAGTAGAAGAGTTACATGAAATAGCTAAAAAAAGAGGGATTAAATCCTTCTAAAAGAGAACGTATTGACGGTACAGGAATAGGAGAAAAAAATTTAAAAATACCTAATTATGATGGTAAAGGAAAAAAATAATAGGGTATAAGAAGTGATAGTGGGGGAACTCATAATATGGATTATATTAGAATTGATACTAATCAAGGAAGTACTAAAGTAATTTTTTTGGAGATCCTAAGAAATATAAATATAATATGACTAATAAAGAAAAAGGGAGGATAATATTTATAAATGAAAATAAAAAAATAAAAAAAGGTGATAAGATGGAATACAGATATAAAAAAATATTTATTTAGGAGAAACTATAGAAGAAATTTTCTCGAATTAAATAATAGTAATACAGAATATGAGCGTTCAACTTTTACATTATTCTATAGACCTTATGAGAATATAGAAGTGTATATTTATTTAGAATTTGGTAAAGTAAGATTAATAAAAATATTTGATAAAAAAATTTTTCAAATAGATAATACTTTAAAAAGTAGGAATAGCACTAACTGATGAAATAATAAACAGATATGACTTATATTATGATGATTTTGAAGAAGTTTATTTATCAAAAACATAAGGAATTGGTTGTTATAGTAGATTTAGCAGATAATATAATAGGTTTTTCGTTTCATCTAGAATTAGTAGGAGATGAAGCATTTGCAAGAGACAGAATTAAAAAAATTATTTAGAATGTAAAAATTTACTAGATATCTATGGTTCTTTATATAATAATGATACATTGGATGCCGATATAGAAAAAAAGAGAAATTTATGGGCAAATAGATAACTATAAATTTACTTTTTGATATAATAACAAGAGATATAAAAGTATTCAAAATTTAGAAACAGGAGAGTTTATAAAAATTTCTCTTGAATAGATAGAAATTTTTAGATTTTTTTAAATATGAAAATGAGATTAGAAAAGCAGATATTATTAAAAATGGATATTGAGGGTTTGAGTGATACCTATGAAAAATAAAGATTTACATTTTTATGTGATAGTAGACATTTTTAAAAGATTTAAAAAAGATTATAAAAAAATTTTTAATATTTTTTTCTTTTTAGGTATTTTTATTACTTTTTTGTCAACAAAGGGTCTTCCATAATTAATATTATAATAGCTCTATTTTTTTATCTTTATTACTTCCTTTATTAATGTTAATTGACTGTAATAGATGTGAGAAGTATAAATATATTATTGAAGAATTATTTCTGAACCTCTCACGACTAACACCCTACGAGTGCTAGAGTCGCAAGGGTCTTAAGTACTATTTAGTTTCTTTTGAATATCTAGTATTCAAATACTAGCTAATTTCCTTAAGACTTTAATGGACAAACTCTCCGTTGAGAATATTTGCGTCCTGTTGGCTCGGTTCAAAACCATTTAATTTTGGCAGTGAATATTTTACGAGGTTACTGCATTTCCTAACCTCAACCTTATATATTCAGTTTCCAAAAGTTCTTAAATGTATTATACTCTAAAATTAGTAAAATTACAAATTTTAGAGCAACATTTTCAATGTTGGTGTTATTCATCTCACGGCTAAAGCCACGAGTGTTCTAACACATTCAATAAAAAAATATAGAAAAAAATGTAGACTCTTAAAAATAAAATTAAAATCTAAAAAAAGTTATTTCATTTGGTTTCTTTCTGGAAGAAGAAGAAGCTAGAAAAAATTATAAAAAGCTATTAAAGAAAAGCAAAAATAAACTACGAAAAAAGTTCAAGAAGAAATAAAAGAATTTCAAATTAAATAAAATAAATGATTTATCTAGGTTGCTGATTTTTGTTAGCAACCTATGTTTTTTTATAAAAATATGATATAATTAAGGATATAATATTCAAGGAGACTAATATGGGAAAAATTATATTTTTTTACTGGTGGAAGTAGAAGTGGAAAAAAGTAAATTTGCTGAAGAATATATTTACGAACAAAAAAATATAAAAATAAAATTTATTTTTGCTACAGCTATAGCTTTTGACGATGAAATGCAAGATAGAATTGAAAGACATATTAAAAGAAGAGGTAACACTTGGAAAAACGATAGAAGGTTTTAAAAATCTTATCTCTTGTAAAAAAATGATATAGACAGTACTGATGTAATTTTATTTGACTGTATTACAAATTTTTGTTTCTAATTTTATGATAATGGATAGAGATATAGATTGGGATAAAGTAGATCTCATCTGTAGTTCAAGAAATAGAAGATCAAATTGAAGAGGAAATGTCTAATTTTTAGAATTTATTAGATCAAAAAGACTGACTGTGTTTTTTTGTAACAAATGAAATTGGTTCAGGTCTTGTACCTGATTATCCTTTAGGTAGACACTTTAGAGATATTTGTGGAAGAATCAATCAGCTTGTTGCAAAGAATTCTGATGAAGCTTATTTAGCTGTTTCAGGAATAAAAGTAAAAATTAAATAATGGGAGGAAATATGAAAGGTTTTTTTATTACTTTTTATCGTTTATGACAAGAATACCAATGCCAAAAATAGATTATGACGAGGAAAAAGCTTGGAAAGTCAATGAAACTTTTTTTCCACTTGTAGGAGTAATAATAGGTTTTATTCTATTATTCTTTTCTATAGTGTTTTCTTATGTCTTGAGCAATTTATCTTTTTCGGCTTTTTACCAATAATCATATTGGTAGTAATTTTAACAGATTTAATCTCAACAGGAGCTTTACATCTTGATGGTTTAGCAGATACTTTTGATGGAATTTTTAGTTATAGAAGTAAACATAAAAATGCTTGAAATAATGAAAGATTCAAGATTAGGTAGTAACGGTGCTTTAGCATTAATCCTATATTTCTTAATAAAGTTTGTATTACTATATTCTTTATTGATGGAAGATCAAGGGAGAAACAGTTTTTTTGCTGTATTAACTTATCCAGTTGTAGCAAGACTTTGTAGTGTTATCAGTTGTGCTTCAGCTCCTTATGCTAGAGGAAGTGGAATGGGTAAAACTTTTGTTGATAATACAAAAAGCTAGTGGAGTTATTATTGCATCATTGATAACTGTAGTATATAGCAGTGCTATGTTATTCTATATGATAAATAGTAGTTTATCACTTGAATTACCTTTAGATTTTGTTATGATGAGATTAGGAATTAATTTACTTATAATTGCAATACTAGGACTATTTGCTTTTTTTCTTTCTCTAAATTGATAGAAAAGAAAAATAGGTGGGATAACAGGAGATACTTTAGGGTGCTTTTACTTGAAATATCAAGCCTTGTATATCTATTCTTAATTATAGTTGTACCCTACTTTTCTTCTTATAAGGAGATAGTATGGGGAAAATTAATTTTAATAAGACATGGGCAGACAGAAATGAATGCTCAAAATCTATATTTTGGAAAGTTAAATCCACCTTTAAATGACTTGGGAATAGAACAAGCCTATATGGCAAAAGGAAAAAGCTTTCAAATATAGCTTATGATTGTATCTACTCTAGTCCTTTAGAAAGAGCTAAAGAAACAGCAGAAATTTGTAATTATTTGGATAAAGAGATAATCTATGATAGCAGATTAGAAGAGATAAATTTTGGAATTTTTGAAGGTTTAACATTTAAAAGAAATTTCTGAGCAATATCCAAATGAAGTAAAAGGAAATGGAAAAGAATTGGAAAAACTTTTAATTATATAACAGGAGAAAGTCTTGAAGAACTATATCAAAGAGCTGTTTCATTTTTAGAAACTTTAGATTATACAAAAAGACAACCTTATTATTTCTCATTGAGGGAATAATAAATTGTATAATTAGTTATTTTGTTTCAGGGACTTTAGATACCTATTGGAAATTCAAAGTAGATAATTGCTCTATTGTAATCTTTTGAAGGAGATTTTTAATTTTCAGTTATCTTACTAAATTATATTAGAGAGTTGGTAAAAAAATGAAAGATATAAATTTTTTTATTTGATTTAATCAATAAAAATAGAACCTGTAGATAGTTCAGCAATTAAAGAAGCTCAAACTGAGCTCGATAGAAAAAAATGAAACCTAAGGATTGCTTAGGAGTTTTAGAAGAAATTTGTAAAAAGTTGCTTCTATCTATGGTTATCCTATAAAGAAATTAGATAGAAAGTGTCATATACTTGTTTCAGCAGACAATGGAGTTATAGAAGAAGGAGTATCGTCTTGTCCTATTGAATATACTCCAATAGTTTCTGAGGCTATGTTAAATAATATAGCTTGTATAGGTATATTTACAAAGACTTTAGGTGTGGACTTAAATGTTGTTGATATAGGAATGAAGAATGACATAAAAAGAGAATATCCTAATTTAATTCATAGAAAAGTTAAAAGAGGAACAAATAATTTTTACAAAAGAAAAAAAGCTATGTCTATGGAAGAATGTCTACAAGCTATTTTTACAGGTATAGATTTAATAAATGAAAGAGCTAATGACTATGATATATTCTCAAATGGAGAAATGGGGATAGCTAATACTACTACAAGTTCAGCACTTCTATATTCTGTTACAAGAGAAAAACATAGATATAGTTGTAGGAAGAGGTGGAGGTCTATCTGATGAAGGCTTAAGCAAAAAGAAAAAAATAATAGTGGAAGCTTGTGAAAGATATGGAACTTTTGATATGAATCCTATTGAAATGATGGCTGCAGTTGGAGGTTTTGACTTAGCTTGTATGCTTGGAATGTATATAGGGGCAGCTCTTAATAAAAAAAGCTTATGCTTGTTGATGGCTTTATATCATCTGTTGCAGCACTATTAGCTTGTAAGTTAAATAAAAAAATATTCAAGATTATTTATTATTTACTCATAAGAGTGAAGAACCAGGAGTAAATATTATTTTAGACTATTTAAAAGAAAAAACTTTTTTAAATATGAATATGAGACTAGGTGAAGGAACAGGAGCTGTTCTTGCCTATCCTATAATTGCTTGTGCAATAGAAATGATTAATACTATGAAGAGTCCAGAAGAAGTATATGAATTATTTTTAATAGGAGCTAACTACTATGGCAGAAGAAGAAAAAACTAAGAATAATGCAAAAAGGACACAGAGAAAAGAGTTAGAAAAAAATTTCTTGAAAATGGATTTAATGGTTTAGAAGATTATGAGGTTTTAGAGTTATTGCTTTTCTATGTTATTCCAAGAAAAGACACTAAAAGCTATAGCTAAGGAACTAATAAAAAATTTAAAAATTTAGCCAATGTACTTAAAAGCAGATACTCTAGAGTTAAAAACTATCGATGGTTTAGGATATGTGGCTATAACATTCCTAAAAATGATAGGAGCTTTGCCAGAAAAAAATATATAAAGATGAATTAAAAAAATCAAAAATTAATTAAAGAGGATAAAAAATAAAATAACTGATAAAGAAGTTTTTATTAAGTTTTTAAGAAATAAAAATAGGATATGAAGATGTAGAGAAATTCTATGTTATCTATCTTTCAAGCTCAAATGAAGTAATAGCTTTTTGAAGAAAGTTCATCAGGAACTTTAGATAGAAGCTCAATTTATCCAAGAGAAATATATAAAAAGGGTAATAATGGAAAAATGCTAAGTCAATAATTATAGCTCATAATCACCCTTCAGGAAATACTTGTCCTTCAAAGTGTGATATAGATATAACAAATGAGATAGCAAAAGGACTTAAAAATTTTTGGAGCTTTATTGTTAGAGCATATAATAATAACAAGAGATTCCTACTTTTAGTTTTTAGAAGAAGGATTGATATAGATTAGGAGAATATGGAAAATAATATTATAGATGAAAAATACACAGATAGTAAGCACGGATCCAGAGAGAATCCACAAGGTTTTAATAGTAACTTTTGAAACAACAAAAAAAGAGATACTATTTTGAAGTATTAGGTGATGAAACATACATGACAAGGTTATTGTTGAAACTATAAGAGGAACTGAGTTAGGTATAGCTTCTAACAGTCCTTTACCAATGAAGGAAAAAGACTTAGTTTTACCTATAAAAGCCAGTTATAAAAATTAGCAAGTGAAAAAGAAATTGAAATCTATAACAAGCAAAAGAAAAGAAGCAGATGAGGCTTTTATAGCTTGTAAGGAAAAGATTAGAAAACATCAACTTGAAATGAAGTTAATCACTTGTGAATATACTTTCGACAAATCAAAATTGATATTCTATTTTACAGCTAATGGAAGAATAGATTTTAGAGAACTTGTAAAAGACTTAGCAGTGATGTTTAAAAACAAGAATAGAATTGAGACAAATTGGAGTAAGAGATGAGGCTAGAATTTTAGGAAATATTGATCCTTGTGGAAAAAGAGTTATGTTGTAAAAACTTTTTATTAATAAGTTTGACTCTGTTTCAGTTAAAATGGCAAGAGACCAAGGGCTTGTTATAAATCCTACTAAAAATATCAGGTGTATGTGGAAGATTACTATGTTGTATAAACTACGAATACAGCCAGTATGAAGAAGCACTTAAAAACTTCCCAGCAGTAAACCAATCAGTAAAAAAACTGAAATAGGTGAAGGGAAAGTTGTTAGTATAAGTCCACTAAATAATTTCCTATATGTAGATGTTAAAGATAAGGGAATATCAAGATTTTCTATAGATGATATAAAATTCAATAGAAAAAGAAGCTAGTATCTTAAAAAATATGAAAACAAAAAGAAGAAATTGAAAAATAAAATTTTAGAGAATGAATAATATGTTAAAAGACGATGAAATTATAGAAGAATTGGATAAAAAATACAAAAATTATTCAGAAAAAAAGGTGGATATAAATACGCTGAAGATACTATATTGCTTTTTAACTATTTAAAAAAATCTTTATCTAAAAGAAATATAAAGTTATTGGATATAGGTACAGGGAATGGGATACTTCCTATACTTCTATCTGATAATGATATGATAGAAGAAATTGTTGGAATTGACATACAAGAAGAAAATATTGAAAGAGCTAATAAAACTTTAGAATTAAAATGAGATAGAAAAAAATATTAATTTTTACTTGTTTAGATGTTAAGAAATACAAGAATGCCAATTATTTTGATGTTGTAATTTCTAATCCGCCATATATGGAGGATAATGGAAAAAGATAAATGAGAATGAGCATAGAGCGTTGTCAAGACATGAGATAAAATTGAATTTAGATGAGTTTATTCAAAATGCCAAAAGACTTTTAAAAGCCTATAGGGACTTTGTATTTCATACATAGAACTCATAGATTGATTGAGATAATAAAGACCTTGGACGAAAAATAAATTTTCTGTAAAAAAGATAACTTTTATTTTTTTCAAAGAATAATACATCAAGTATGATGATAATTGAGGCATTAAAAAGGCAAAAAAATAAAATTAGAAATTGAAAATTATTATGTATAACAGAGAGGTGTTAAAATGGCAAAAAATATCAGTTATTGGTTCAGGTGGCTGGGGAATAGCCCTGACTATTCTATTACATAAAAATGGACACGAGTTAACAGTTTGGTCTTTTGATAAAAAGGAAGCTGAAGAATTAAAAATAACTAGAGAAAAATAAAAGCTAAATTAGCTAATATATTACTTCCTGAGGATATAGTAGTGACTGATGATTTAAAAAGAAGCTGTAACAGATAAAGATATTTTTAGTCCTAGCTGTTCCTTCAAAGGCAGTAAGATCTGTTTCAAAAATCTTTAAAAGATATTGTTAAAGATAATCAAATTATAGTCAATGTTGCAAAAGGACTAGAAGAAGATACTTTAGCAACTATGACAGATATTATAGAAGAAGAATTGAAAAGGTAAAAATCCACAAGTTGCAGTTCTATCAGGGTCCAAGCCATGCTGAAGAAGTAGGTAAGGGTATACCAACTACTTGTGTTGTATCAGCTCATAATAAGGAACTTACATTATATTTACAAAATATTTTTATGAACCCAGCTTTCAGAGTATATACAAGTCCTGATATGCTTGGAGTGGAAGTAGGAGGAGCTTTAAAAAATGTTATTGCTCTTGCAGCAGGAATAGCTGATGGACTTAACTATGGAGATAATACAAAGGCTGCACTTATAACTCGTGGGATAAAAGAAATTGCAACGTTAGGAGTTGCAATGGGAGGAGAACAATCTACTTTCTATGGTTTAACAGGTTTAGGAGACTTAATAGTAACTTGTGCTAGTATGCACAGTAGAAATAGAAGAGCAGGTATTTTACTAGGGCAAGGAAAAACTTTAGATGAAGCTATAAAAGAAGTAAATATGGTTGTTGAAGGTGTATACAGTGCTAAATCTGCTTTAATGGCTGCTAGAAAATATAATGTAGAAATCCCTATAATAGAGCAGGTAAATGCTGTTTTATTTGAAAATAAAAAAATGCTGCTGAAGCAGTTAATGAACTTATGATAAGAGATAAAAAAATTAGAAATTCAATCTTGGTAATGAAAGGGAAAAGAGGATATAATAATGAAAAAGATTTTTTTAATGTTTATTGCAATTTTATTAATCAATGCTTGTACTAATACAAGTGTACCGTTTAATGAAGTGGAATCAAGTTTAAATCAAAAAATATATTAGCCTAAGTAATGAATATTACAGAATGCTAGAAAATCCAATAGTAGAAAGAGATAGAAGAGCTATATTAAGTAAGTTTGAAAGCTTTAGAGCAGAAGTTAGGGATATAAAGAAAAACTAGAAAGAAAGCTACTTCTGATGAATTAAGAGTATTGAATTCACTTATTGATAAAAGCAAGTATAAACATACAATATTTAAATGATTTAGCAGAATAAAAAAATAAGCTATTGCAAAAATAATAAAAAAAGTAAAAAAAGGTTAGTATAATAAATGGTGTTGATAGAAGAAATTTCTATCAACACCATTTTTTTAATAAAAAAAGTTGAGACAATAAAATTTTTCCTGTTAAAATTAAATCGCCAAAAAAATAACTCAAAAAAAGGAAGTGATTTCATTGTCTCTATCTAATCTTATCAAAAATTTCTTAAATATTCAAGATGATAATATTTCTTTTCCAGAAGAAGAATATTGTCAAGTTACTCAAAAAGGTAATTATCTAGTTAAAGTTTTTTTAAAAGGATTTCTTAAGTCTAATTACTGCGCTTGTCATCATTGTAATTCTAAAAAAATATTGTTAAAAATGGCTCAAGAATTCGTAAAATTAAATATATTCCTATTCAAAATTACAATGTTGAGCTTGAGCTTACTATACAAAGATATATGTGTAGGGATTGTAGAAAGACTTTCTCCCCTTCCACTAACATTGTTAGTGACAACTCTAACATATCTAATAATCTTAAGTATACTATTGCTCTTGAACTTAAAGAAAATATATCACTTACATTTATTGCTAAGAGATATAATATTTCTATTGCTTCTGTACAAAGAATAATGGATAGCTGTTATTCTGATTTTTAAAGTTAATAGAGAACATTTACCAGAAGCTATTTGTATTGATGAATTTAAATCTGTTAAAAATATTGATGGCGCTATGTCCTTTGTTTTTGCTGACTATCATAGTAAGAACATTATCGATATCGTAGAAGATAGAAGACTTCATTCTCTCACAGAATATTTTTTTCAAGATTTTTCTTTAGAAGCTAGAAATAATATAAAAATATATCTGCATGGATATGTATACTCCATACATTAGTCTAGTTAATTCTATCTTTCCTAATGCAAAAAATAGTAATAGATAAATTTCATATAGTTAATCTTGTTAATAGAGCATTTAACCAAACTAGAATATCTATTATGAATTCAATTCAAGATGAGCCATTAAAAAGAAAGCTAAAGCTATTTTGGAAATCATTGTTAAAAATATTATCCTGATCTTTTGTCGAGTAAACTATTATTGTCAAAGTTTTAAGCGCAAACTTAGTAGTAAAGATAAAAGTAGATTATCTACTAGATAAAATGTCCTGAATTAGAGGCTAACTTTAATGTATACCAAGATATTATCCAAGCAATAAAAACATAATAACTTTAAAAAGATTTGAAGAAATAGTAAAAATATTTAGCTAGTAAAGAGAAAAATTTCTAAGAAAATGATAATAGCTCTAAAAAAACTCTTAAAAAAATATATGAAATATATTGAAAATATGTTTGAATCAAATATTACTAATGGTTTAATAGAGGGTTTTAAACAATAAAATAAAATCAATAAAGAGAACAGCATTTGGATATTCAAATTTCAGTAATTTTAAAAAGCGCGTATTAATTCAAGCAGGTATTATTTCAATTAGCGCTTAATTTTTTTAATGCAATAATGCGATTTAGTTCGAATAAAAAAAGAGAATTTTTTTAAGTTTTTATTCTCAAAAAAATTCTCTTAATTATGTCAGGTCATAGTCTAAACTTTTTTTATCAACACTATTTGACAAATAACCGTAAAAAAATAGTTCGTTACTGAGTAAATTTTCTTAACGATAAAAATCAAGAATTCGCTGTAATTTCGGAAACTTGCCAACAAGTTGGCTTCAGACACTCCGACAATTACTCGGCTCATTCTATTTGATTTTTTTATCTAAAAATTTCCATTCGTAACTTACTTATTTTTTTACTTTTTGAATTGAAATTTATTCGCAATAGCTTATTTTTCTATTGTTGTGGTTCAAATACAAATGTCTTTTGTAAAATAAACCTTTATATTTTTTTCCCTTATGGAATATAGGTTTAAATCTCCATTTCTTAATAGCTTTTCATAACTTCTGCATCAAAGCCTAAATCTTTATGAGATCTTTATTATTTCAGCCTTTTCAACATTACCCTTTTAATCCTACTAAGAATTTTACAGTTACTTGTACCTTCTTTGAATATCCTATAGATTCAGCTTGAGAAGGATAATCAGGTTCTACCTCATTGATTATTTGATAGTTTATTCCTTCAGAAGTAAGAGCTATATTAGTTCCATCTCCATCTACAATGAAGTTTGAACCTAAGTCTTCACCTGAAGAGTTTCCATTAGGAGAGCCACCATCACTACTATGATTACTTGACTTATCAGAAGAACTTGTACTAGAACTTTCTGAACTAGACTTAGAAGAATTATCAGAATGACTTGTATCTTCTTTACTAGGAATATTACTTTCAATTTTTCTTTTCTTCTGTCTTTTTCAGCCTTCTTTTTCAATAGGTTTTTCAACAGGCTTTTTCTCCTCAACTTTCTTTTTCTTCTACTTTTTTTTCTCAATTTTAGGCTCACTCTTAGGCTTTTTCTTCTTTAGGTTTTTCTCTTTCTTGAGTATCAAGAGTTTTTAGCACCAGGATTATCAGAAGTTTGTTTTGCAACAAAAGCAATGGGAACAACTTCATTTTTTTAACTAATTTTTTTCTTTTTCTACTTCTTCAGTTTTAATGGTAGCAAAAAGAAATAATATAGCTAAATGCACTATAAGGGATATAAGAACATATTTTTTTCATAGTACCCCCTATTCATAGAAACTTAATCCTAAATTATCCACACCATTTTCTTTTTATCTTAGTTATAACGTCCATAATTACTTGATATTTTAAATTTTTTTATCTGCTGAAACAGTAGCTTCTTTAGCAGTTTTTTTAAGTAAGAATCTATTTCTGAAAAATTGAATTTGAGTGATTTTTTTCCATCTTCAGAGATATGATAATTTCCATCTTTATCTATTATAATTTCAATACTTTTTAGTTTTGTCAGTTTGTTGTATAGTAGAGCTAGGTAAATCTATTTGTACTGAACCAAAGTTATTAAATGTTGTTGTTACCATGAAGAATATAATTAAAAGAAATACAACATCTATAAGAGGAGTCAAATCTAATTTAGCCGATTCTCTACTTTTTTTGTATTTGCTCATTTTTTTATCTCCTAAATATATTTATTATGTTTGTGACGATATCGTCTATTTCATTTTCCATCTTTTCTAATCTTCTATTTAAATAGTTATAGACAACGATAACTGGAATAGCTATCATAAGTCCTGCAGCAGTTGTTAAAAGAGCTTCAGCGATACCATCAGCAACTATAGCAGCATCTCCTGCACCATACTTAGAAATGTTTGTAAAGGCTTTAATCATACCTGTAACTGTTCCTAGTAGACCTAACATAGGTGAAATACTGATAATACTTGATAAAAGATTTAATCTGCTTTCATAAGGAGAAGTTTCTTGAATAGTGATTTCTTTTAAAAATAAACTCATAGTCTTGAACTTCCATTCCTTTTTCAGCTTTTTTTCTAAAAAAATTTCTTTACAGCAGAAGCCACACAGCTCTTTTTAGAAGCACAAAGATTTCTAGCTTCATCAATTTTTTTATTGGCTACTAAAGAAAGGATTTCCTCTTTAAAAGTATTTCCTACAGCCTTCTCATTCCTAGAAAAAAATGCTATTCTTTCCAATATAACAGCAAAAGCAGCTATGGAAATAATAGTTAATACCCATAGTATTGATCCCCAACTTGTAAATAATGTAACATAACACTGTCCTCCTACAAAATTTTTAATTCTAAATACTTTTTATAATATATTATTTTAAAAAGTCAAGATATTTTTTTCTTTTGATTTTTAAAGTTTATCAAAAATAAAAACAAAAAAATTCTAAAAAAATGAAAAAAATAAAAAAATAAAAGGTTGAAATTATTTCATAAAAAAATAGTATCCTATAAAAAAGGAATAAATAATAACAAGGAGAGTGTAATCATATGGCAGATAATAGTAATGTAGATATAGTTTTTTTCTAAAAGCCTTCTAAATTTGAAGATTGCGTAGTTTGTGCAAAAATATATAAAGGAAGATAAGATAGTTAATATGAATTTAAGTCAACTAGATGATAAAGACTCAAGAAGAGTTTTTAGACTATGTTGCTGGAGCAATTTTTTTATTACTAAGGCAGATATTGTTAATGTAGGTAATAGAATTTTTCTGTTCAGTCCCTGTTAGTAAAAAGCTTTTTAAATGAAACTGATAGAGAAAGTGTTCGTGACTATGAAACTGAAGAAGAAATAATCAGAAAATAATTGATATTAAATAAGAAGTCTAATTTTAATAGACTTCTTTTTGTAAGGAGATATTATGAAAAAGAATTTTATTAATTTTATTTATACTTTTTTTCTGTAACAGTTTTATCAAAAGAAAAAAATATATTGTGTGCCTAGACCCTGGACATCAAACAAAAGGAAACCCTGCTCTTGAAGAAATTGCACCTAATAGCGATAAGAAAAAAAGCAAAGGTTACAACAGGAACTAGGGAGTTGTTACAAAGAAATATGAATCTGAGCTTATGTTGGAAATAGCTTTTAAAATTGAAAAACTAGCTTAGAAAGCAAAGGTTATAAAGTTATAATGACTAGAACAAAAAAATGATGTGGATATAAGTAACAAAGAAAGAGCTATATTTGCTAATGACAACAAAGCAGATGTCTATATAAGATTGCATGCCGATGGTAGTGAAAATAAAAATGCTGCTGGAGCAAGTGTTTTAACTTCATCACCTAAAAATAAATATACAACAAAAGTTCAAAAAGAAAGTGAAAAATTTTCAAAGATACTGTTAGAAGAATATGTAAAGGCAACAGGAGCTAAAAAAATAGAGGCCTTATATATAGAGATGACTTAACAGGAACAAACTGGGCTACTGTACCTAATACTTTAATAGAACTAGGATTTATGTCAAATGCTGAAGAAGATAAGAAATTATCTGAAAAAGATTATCAAGATAAAATAGTTAAAGGACTAGTGAATGGAATAGAAAGATACTTAGGAGGTAAATAATGAGTGTACATATAGCAGCAAAAAATGGTGAGATTGCAGATACTGTATTATTGCCAGGTGATCCTAAAAGAGCAAAATGGATAGCAGAAAACTTTTTAGAAAATGCAGTTTGCTATACAGATATTAGAGGAATGTTAGGATTTACAGGAACTTATAAGGGAAAAAAGAATTTCTGTTCAAGGGACAGGTATGGGGTATACCTTCTATGTCTATTTACATAACTGAACTTATGAAAGATTATGGAGTTAAAACTCTAATAAGAGTTGGTTCAGCGGGTTCTTATCAAGAAGATGTAAAAATTCGTGATATAGTTGTAGCACTATCTACTTCAACAGACTCAAATATAAATAATAGAAGATTTAAAGGAGCTTCTTTTTGCTCCTACAGTAAATTTCGATTTATTATCTAAAAGTCTTTAAAAAAACAGCTGAAGAAAAAAATATAAAAAAATAAAGGCTGGAAATATTTTTAACAAGTGATGAATTCTATAATGATGATCCTAGTTATTTTAAGAAGTGGGCTGAGTTTGGAGTTCTTGCAGTTGAAATGGAAACAGCAGCACTATATACTTTAGCAAGTAAATATAAGGCAAAGAGCTCTTTCAATATTAACTATTTCAGATTCTTTAGTTAGTCCTGAAATAACAAGCTCTGAAGAAAGAGAAAAAAACATTCAATGAAATGGTTGAACTTGCTCTTGAAACAGCAGTGAAATAAAAATAGGCTATTACAAAAACTATAAAATTGAAAGGGGCTGTTGCAAATTAACAAAAAGTAAAAAAATAGTTCGTTACTGAGTAAATTTTCTTAACGATAAAAAAATCAAGAATTCGCTGTAAATTCGACCAACTCGCTACGCTCAGACATGTCGAGATTTACTCAGCTCATTCTATTTGATTTTTTTATCTAAAAATTTCCATTCGTAACTCACTTATTTTTTTACTTTAGGATGAAATTTTAATTTTGCAACAGCACCTTTTTATAAAGTTTGCAATAGCCTAATTTTTTTAATACTCGAAAGAATACTTTCTATTGTTTTTTTCATCAGATTTTTTTACCTATAAGTGAGAATATTACAAAAAGCTGTAAGAGCAACAACAAGATCTGCATGTCCTTTTTACATTCTATTCATAAGGTGCCAAGCTTCAACTCATAATAGTTGTAAATATTATAAAAAAATAGTAAAAATTATATAGGAAATATTGATTTTTGAACAATATAGTGCTTACTGATATGGAGGTGCAAAATGATAGAAATTACAAAAAGAAAAAAAGATGAGATAGAAATAGTAAAAAGTTACAAAAAGATTATAAAAATATAGTCAAGCTTTTTATGATATTTGTAATTTTGCTATTTTTCTTTTATAACTTTTAAACTTTCAGAAATGATTTTTAATCCTATTTCAGCTATATTTTTTTATATACTTTATTATCTTTTCTTTTTTTGCAATTTCCTATGAAAAAAATAACAATAAAAAGAAAAATTATATATTACTAGAAGCGATAAGAAATAATAAGAGCATTTGCTACTCTCAAAAAAATATTTCTAGATGAAATTAACAAAATTTATTTTAAATCATCATTTTGGGGAGGTAGATTAGATTTATTAACTTATTCAATAGTTACATTTGATAGATACTTAAAAAAATAGAAACAAACTGAAAAAGACTTATTCATTTGGAAAAAGAAATAGATTATGAGGATTATTTGAAAATAAACAAAATTCTTATAGAAAAAAAGTAAGAGAATATAAAGCTGAAAAAAATAATATTAGATAAAGAAAGAAATAGAGAAGAAGAATTAGAAGCAATATATAAACTAGGAGTTGAAGAAAGATATATAGAGATACTGAATGCTATTATAGATGAAGAAAAAAATTATTTATTTCAAAGAAAGAAGAAAAATTTCTTAATTGACATTATAGATGATAAGTCAAAAGAGTTTTAGAAGAGATAGATTTCTATGTTTTTCTATGTAAATTATCTATCAAAAAGAATATGAAAATCAAAAAAAGTCTTGGTAGGATATAATGGAGTTGATGGAAAAAGAAGTGACTATGTCAAAGTTAAAGGAAAGATATAAATAAGCTAAGAGATGATAGAAGTACATTTAAATAATTTTAAATTTTTGAACTGCACAATAATCTTGAGTATGAGAGAGAAGTGCAGTTTTTTTAGGTTTAAAACAATAAAAATATAGGACATAAAAAGGACAAATGCAATGAAATTTGATTTTTTTATAGAAAAAAATTGCTATTCTAAAAAAAGGTTAAAATATTAAGAAAGGAAGCAAAAATACTATGAAAAAGAAAAATTATTTTTGGAAAAAAATATTATTATCAATTTTATTAACTTTTGTTTTTGTTGCTTGTCAAAAAAAGAAGAGAGCAAAGAAGAGAGCATTAGAACAGTTTCAACTGTAGATATAGATAGTTTAAATCCTTATCAAGTTGTTTCTAGTAATTCTGATCAAATTCTTTTAAATGTGTTTGAAGGATTAGTTATGCCAGGAACAGATGGAACAGTTATTCCTGCCTTAGCAGAATCTTATGAAGTTTCAGAAGATGGTAAGACATATACATTTACAATTAGAAAGGGAGTAAAATTTCACAATGGAAATGATATGGATATTAAGGACGTAGAATTTTCATTAAATTATATGTCAGGAAAGTTAGGAAATGCTCCAACAGAAGCTCTATTTGAAAAATATTGAAAAAAATAGAAGTATTAGATGATTCACATATTGCAATTCATCTGTCTGAACCTGACTCTAGTTTTATTTACTATATGAAAGAAGCAATAGTTCCTGATGAAAATAAAGATCATTTAAATGATACTGCAATAGGAACAGGGACCATATAAAATTAGTGAATATCAAAGAGACCAAAAATTAGTTCTTAGTAAAAAATGAAGAATATTGGGGAGAAAAAAGCAAAAAAATCCCAACAGTTTCGATCTTAATAAGTCCAAATTCAGAAACAAATTTTTCTTAAATTGTTATCTGGTGAAATAAATTTCTTATCAGGTATTGATTCTAAAAGAATTCCTGAATTAGATAAATATCAAATTCTTAATTCACCTTCAAATTTATCTTTAATTTTAGCATTAAACCTTAAGGAAAAAAACCTTTTGATGATATTGAAGTACGTAAAGCAATTAATCTTGCAATTGATAAAAATAAAATAATTCAATTGGCAATGAATGGTAAAGGAACTCCTATTTATACAAATATGAGTCCTGTTATGTCAAAAATTTTTATGGGCTGCTCCTGAAGAAAAAAAGCAGATCCTCAAAAAAAGCAAAAACAAATTTTAGAAGAAAAGAAACTGTTACCTATGAAATTCACTTTAAAAAGTTCCAAATAGCTCTAAGATTTATTTAGATACTGCTCAATCTATTAAAGAACAATTAAAAGAGGTAGGAATTACAGTTAATTTAGAAATAATTGAATGGGCAACTTGGCTTTCTGATGTATATACTAATAGAAAATATGAGGCAAGTTTAGCAGGTTTAGCTGGGAAAAATGGAACCTGATGCTATTTTTAAGAAGATATACTTCTACTTATGCAAAAAAACTTTTACAAATTTTAATAATCCAAAATATGATGCTTTAATAGAAGAAGCTAAAAGAACTTCAAATGAAGCAAAACAAGTAGAAAAACTACAAGGAAGCTCAGAAAAATTTTGGCTGAAGAACAAGCAGCTATTTTTCCTTATGGATCCAAATACTATAATTGCAACAGAAAAAAAGGATTAGAAGGATTTGAATTTTATCCATTACCATATTTTTAATTTTTGCAAAAACTATACTTTAAAAAAATAAGGAAAAAATTATGTATTATATAAAAATTTTTAGAATGCTTTTTAAGCGTTTTTCCATTGGAACCTTTTTCTTTTTTTACTTTTTAGAATTGATTCCTGGAGATCCAGAAACTACTATTTTAGGACTAGAAGCAAGTGCTAAAGATCTTGAAAATTTAAGAGAACAATTAGGGATTAAATCTAAGCTTTGGAACAAGGTATTGGAATTGGCTTTTGTGGAGTTTTTTTCAAGGTGATTTAGGATTTCTTTCAAATACAAAGAGCCTGTGTTTAAGCTAATTTTAGAAAGACTTCCCTTGACACTTAAAATTGCTTTTATTTCTATATTTATTATTTTTCTTGGTATCTATACCTTTATCGTTTTTTTCTACACAATACTAAGAGTAAAAAGAATTAAAAAGATAGGAGAATCTATTTTTAGTTTATTTATTTCTATACCTTCTTTTTTTGGTTAGGGAATTATATTTTATGTACCTATTTGGAATCATCTTAAAATGGACATCAACAGGATATAATAACTCTTGGCAGTCATTAATACTTCCATGTATAGTTATTTCAATTCCTAAAAATAGGTTGGATAAGTATGCACTTATATTCGAAATTTATATAAAGAATTAAGAGAAGATTATATTAAATATCTTTATTCTAATGGAATGAAAAAAATCTATTTGAATTTTTATATATTAAAAAAATGCTTTTTTTACCAATTATTCCTTTTGACAGGAATGTTACTATTAGAATTAATTACTGGAGTTGTTATCATAGAACAAATTTTTTTCTATCCCTGGAATTGGAAGACTTCTAGTGCAATCTGTTTTTAATGAGAGATATTCCTTTAATACAAGGTTTGATTTTTTTATACATCAACTTTTGTGGTTCTTTTTAAATTTTGTAATAGACATACTATATTCTTTATTAGACCCAAGAATCCAAGTAGGTGATCAATAATGAAAAAAATGGAAATATTTTTACGTTAATTCTAGTAGGAATTATATTCTGTGTTTTCTTTTATCAAAATCCATATAAGATTTCAGAAAACTTTTACTTTATTAAAAGCCTAGTTTTCAACATATTTTAGGAACAGATAATTTAGGAAGAGATATTTTTTTAGTCGTTTATTACTAGGAACTTTTTATAGTATTTTTTTCTTGCTTTTAGTGCCATTTTATTAGCAGCCATTGTTGGAAGTATACTAGGTGCAGTTGCAGGATATTTTGGTGGCTATATTGATGAATTTTTTTCTGTTTATTTCAGAAATATTTATGTCAATACCAGTAATTTTTAATTACTTTAGGAATTATTGTACTTCTGAATAATGGTTTTTCATTCTATTATTTTGGCACTTTTTGTTTTATACATGCCAAGAACACTTTCTTATGTTAGAGGTTTAGTAAAAGAAAAAAACATAAAAAAACTATATCAAGATAGCAAGAATTTATGGGGTTAGTAATTTCAGGATCATGAGGAGACATATTGCTCCTAATATTATACTTCCAATTCTAGTAAACTTCTCGACAAATTTTGCTGGTGCTATTCTAACTGAAGCTAGTTTAGGATATTTAGGTTTTGGAATTCAACCTCCTTATCCTACTTTAGGAAATATGTTAAATGAATCACAATCTTATTTCTTGTTGGCACCTTGGTTTTACAATCTTACCTGGACTTATGATTTTATTTTTTTAGTCTATAAGATAAATCAAATTTCAAGAAAATATCAGGAGAAAAAGTAATGGAAATACTAAAAAATAAAAAAATCTAAATCTTAAAAATTCGTGAAAAAGAAATCTTAAAAAAATGTTTCTTTAGAAATAAAAAGAGGGAGAAGTCATAGGATTAATAGGAGAATCAGGAAGTGGGAAAACTATTTTTACCAAAATATATTTTAGGTATACTTCCCTGGCAGCTCAGTATACTCAAGAAACTTTTGAAGTTGTTCCAAAAGTAGGAGCTATTTTTCAAAAATGCTTTTACTTCCTTAAACCCAACAATGAAAAATAGGAAAAACAATTAAAAACATCTTTATGTTTCTCACTATGGGACACAAGAAAAATTGGAAAGAGAAAATAGAAAGTTTATTAGAAGATGTTGGTTTGGATAAAAAAATAGAAATTTTTTTAGATAAATACCCTTATGAATTAAGTGGTGGAGAACAACAGAGAATAGTTATTATGGGAGCTTTGATAGGTGAGCCTAGTTTTTTTAATTGCAGATGAAGTAACAACTGCTTTAGATGTAGGGACAAAAAAATAGAAGTTGTTAAATTTTTTAAAAGATTACGTGAAAAAAATTTAAAATATCGATTTTATTTATAACTCATGATCTATCTACTTTTAAAAAAATTTTGCTGACAAAAATTTATGTTATGTATCATGGAGAAATTGTAGATGAAGATCATCCTTATAGAAAAACAATTATTTCAACTTTCTCAAGATGTTTGGAGGAGAACAAAATAATGTTATTAACTGTGGAGAATTTAAGTAAAGAATACATAAAAAAAGAAAAATCCTAAATAATGTTTCATTTTCTATGGAAAAAAGGAGAAATTCTTGGAATGTTAGGGTAAGTCTGGTGCTGGTAAATCAACCATTGGAAAAATTTTACTCCAATTATCAAGACTGACAACAGGGACTATCTTATTTGAAGGAAAGGCTCTGTCAGAAGTGCCTAGAAAAGATATTCAAGCAATTTTTCAAGATCCCTATACTGCATTAAATCCAAGTTTAAAAAAATAGGGAAATTTTAGAAGAACCTCTTATAGCCAATGGAAAATTTACAAAGGAAGAAAGAAGAAAAAAAGTTGGAGAAACTCTCGTAAAAAGTAGGACTTTTTAGAGTCTGATTATGAGAAGTATCCTGAAGAATTATCAGGAGGACAGCAACAAAGAGTTTGTATTGCAGGAGCAATTATCCTGTCTCCAAAAATTAATTATTTGTGATGAACCTATTGCCTCTTTAGATTTAGCAATTCAAGTACAGATACTAGACTTAATTCAAAAAAATAAATCAAGAAGAAGGAATCAGTTTTATTTTTTTATCACACATAATCTACCAGCTGTCTATAGAATTGCTGATAGAATATTGCTTTTGTATCGTGGAGAAGTACAGGAAATTCAAGAGGTAGAAGAATTTTTTTAAAAATCCTAAAAGTGAGTATGGAAAAAATTCTTAAAGACTTTAAATTTAATTAAAAGATTTTTAATTTTTTTTATAAAAACTCTCATAAATTAATGATAGAAATCATCAATTTATGAGAGTCTCTTTATTTTTACTCAGCTGTTTCTAAAACTTGAGATCCTTTATAATCTCCACATTCTAAACAAACTCTATGTTGTCTTTTAGGAGCTCCACATTTTTTTCACAAGTTACTAAACCTATTGCAGTTAGTGCATGGTGAGATCTTCTCATATTCTTTTTAGCTTTAGAAGTCTTTTTCTTAGGTACTGCCATTACTTTTCCCTCCTCTTTATTGCGTTTATTTATACCCTACTATCATACAAGATTTTTTTATTTAATGTCAAGTAAGAATTTGAAAAAAATATTGGGGCTTTATTGATTATAAACAAATATATTCTATTTCAAAAATATTTTTTTAAGTTAATTACAAATAATTTACTTGAAAAATATTTAATAATTGAGTATCATATAAGATAGATATTTTTAAGTAAAGACTATTTTTTTAAAAGTAAATATAGCCTTACAAAAATTAAACACACAAGGGAGGGAAGTATGCTAAAAATTTTTATATAGATGTAATAAATTATCTAGCAATTTTTGCATTTCTTTTTAGGTATTATCACAGCACTATTAGTAAAATATAAGAAGCTATATTTAAATATAGTTGTAGGCTTAGTTTCACTAGTAGGGCTTGCTTGTTCTGTAACAATGACTGTATTTAAGCAGTTGTACCCACAGAAAAATGGTTAAAAATATCATTGCAATATAATCGGTGGGCATTGGCAATAGGAATGTTATTTATGTTGGTAGCCTTAGTTCTACAAATCATAAAGACATTTAGAAAGTGTGAGAACGATAAACTTTGTATAGCCTCAGCTATAAGTATAATCTTCTCAACAGTAGCAGTTTGGTTTTTAGGATTTTACAATAATTCCTCAGGTCTATGCGTTGACAAAAGAGTTTGTTGCCTTTGGTGAAAAATTCTTTTTGGGACACAATCTTTACTTAGATTAGGAGGATTTTTATTAGGACTATTAACAATATTCTTAATTGCTCTATCGGTTCAAAAAGTATATTTTCGTTTAAAACCATGCTTGGCTAAAGTATTTGCTCTAGCAATTTTCTTAGTGGGAAGTATAGACTTCTTCTTAAGAGGAGTATCAGCTCTTGCAAGATTAAGATTCTTAAAGGCAAGCAATCCATTTGTTTTTTTAATGTTATGATACTTGAAGATAAAAAGTACTACATATATAACAATACTATTTGCAATAGTAGCTGTTATTTTCTCTTTCCTATTATTTAAAGATAGCAGAAAGATTGTTGGAACATTTAAAAACAATGCTCTACTAAGATTAGAAAAAGCGAGATTAAAGAATAATAAACATTGGCTTTCAAGCCTAGCTTTCTTCTCAATATTGTCTGTGTTTGCAATAACAGTAGTTCATAGTCATATAACAAAGCCTGTTGCTTTAACACCTCCTCAACCATATCAAGAGGAAGGAAATATGATAGTTATTCCTTTAACAGATGTTGAAGATGGACATCTACATAGATTCTCATATATAGCAACTGGTGGAAATAATGTAAGATTCATAGTTGTTAAGAAACCAAAAGGTGGAAGTTATGGAATAGGACTTGATGCCTGTGATATCTGTGGACTTGCAGGATATTATGAAAGAAATGATGAAGTTGTCTGCAAACGTTGTGATGTTGTAATGAACAAATCAACAATCGGTTTCAAAGGTGGATGTAATCCAGTACCATTTGAATATGAAATTAAAGATAAGAAAAATATATAGATAAAGCGACTTTAGAAAAAGAAAAAGATCGTTTTTCCAGTGGGTGATTAATATGTTTTGGAGAATGGTAAAAAGGAACATTATTTAGACAGAGAAGTAAAATGCTTATGATAGCATTTACAGTTGCATTAGGAGTATCACTTGCAACAGCTATGATGAATGTTATGCTAGGGAGTTGGAGATAAAGGTTAACAAAGAATTGAAAAACTTATGGTGCTAATATCACAGTAATGCATAAAGATGCTTCTATACTTGATGATTTATATGGTATAAGTGGAGAAACAGTTTCTAATAAATTTTTGTTAGAATCTGAAATTCCAAAAATAAAACAAATATTCTGGGGCTTTGCAATACTTGACTTTGCTCCATATTTAGAAAGAACAGGAGAAATAAAAGGAGTATCCGATAAGGTTAAAAATCTATGGAACTTGGTTTGAAAAGCATTTAGTTATGCCAACAGGAGAAGAAGTTGATGCAGGTATAAAGAACTTGAAAACTTGGTGGGAAATAAAAGGTGAATGGCTAAATGATGATGATTTAGATGGAGTTATGGTAGGTAGCCTTATAGCTGGAAAAAACAATTTAAAAGTTGGAGATACAATAGAAGTAAAAGGAACAAATGAAACTAAGAAACTTACTATAAGAGGAATAATAAATTCAGGTGGAAATGATGATGAGGCAATCTATACTGCTTTAAAGACTACTCAAGATTTATTTGGACTTGAAGATAAAATCACTATGATAGACGTTTCTGCTTTAACAACTCCTGATAACGACTTAGCAAGAAAGGCAGCTCAAGATCCAAATAGTTTGACAATTTCTGAGTATGAAACTTGGTATTGTACTGCTTATGTAAGCTCAATCAGTTATCAGTTACAAGAAGTTTTAACTGACAGTGTGGCAAAACCTAATAGACAGGTTGCAGAGTCAGAAGGAACTATATTGAATAAGACGGAGCTTCTAATGCTACTTATTTGTATCTTAAGCTCATTTGCTTCTGCTCTTGGAATTTCTAACTTAATAACAGCTTCTGTTATTGAAAGAAGCCAAGAAATTGGACTTATAAAAAGCAATAGGTGGAACAAATAGAAGAATAATTTTACTTATATTAACTGAGGTAGTTCTAACAGGAATTTTTAGGTGGAGTATTTGGATATCTTGCTGGTATAGGATTTACACAAATAATAGGAAAAACAGTCTTCTCTTCATATATAGAGCCAGCTATTATAGTTGTACCAATAGATATTGCACTTGTGTTTGCTGTTACAATAATAGGAAGTATCCCTGCAATCAGATACTTACTAACTTTAAAACCAACAGAAGTATTACATGGAAGATAGGAGGATGAAATGACTAAGAAACAAATGTATATGAAAATTGGTTGTAAGTTCTCTTATTAGAAGAAAAGCAAGAATGATAGTTGCTTTACTTGCTGTGGCAATAGGGGCTACAATAATGTCAGGACTTGTAACTATATATTATGATATTCCAAGACAATTAGGAAAAAGAATTTAGATCTTATGGTGCTAACTTTGTTGTGCTACCATCAGGAAATGATAAGATAACTGAGACAGAGTTTGATAAAAATAAAAAGCTGAGATGTCAACACAAAAAAATTGTGGGAATGGCACCATATAGATATGAAACGACTAAAATCAATCAGCAACCATATATTTTAACAGGTACTGATATGATAGAAGTTAAAAAGAACAGTCCATTCTGGTATATTGAAGGTGAATGGGCTACAAATGATGATGAAAAATAATGTAATGATAGGTAAAGGAAATTTCTAAGAAATTAAATCTGCAAATTGGAGAAACTTTTTATTATTGAAGGACCAAAAGCAGGAGCAAAAGGTTGTTGCTTCTAAGCAGTCTGACAGTGCAGAAGAAAGTAAGAAAAAAAGATTTAAATTCTGATTTCTATTCTAAAAAAATTAAAAAGTTAAAGGAATAATCACAACAGGTGGAGCAGAAGAATCATTTATCTTCTTACCTATATCACTTTTTAAAATGAAATTTTAGAAGATGACACTAAGATAGACAGTATTGAATGTTCAATAGAAGCTGACTCAAAACAATTAGAAAGTTTAGCAGATAGATTGAAAACAGCTGATGAAAATATTACAGCTAGACCTATAAAGAGAGTTACTCAATCTCAAGATATAGTTCTAGGTAAATTACAAGCTTTTAGTTTTACTTGTTAATATAGTTGTTTTAATACTTACTATGATTTCAGTTAGTACAACTATGATGGCAGTTGTTGCTGAAAGAAGAAAAGAAATAGGACTTAAGAAAGCTCTTGGAGCCTATGACAGTGAAATTAAGAAGGAATTTTTAGGAGAAGGTTCAGCACTTGGTTTCATAGGAGGACTTTTAGGAGTTGGATTAGGTTTTGTGTTTGCACAAGAAGTTAGTTTAAGCGTGTTTGGTAGGGCAATAGAATTTCAATGGTTATTTGCTCCTATAACTATTATTGTGTCTATGATTATAACAACATTGGCTTGTCTATATCCTGTTAAAAAGGCAATGGAAATTGAGCCAGCATTGGTATTAAAAGGAGAGTAGAATATGGATAATCGTGAAGTTTTATTAGAAGTAAAAAACGTTTCTAAAATATATGGTGATTTACATGCTTTAAAAAGAAGTAAGTTTCCAAGTAAGAAAAAGGTGAATGGGTTTGCTATAATGGGTTCATCTGGTTCAGGTAAATCAACTATGATGAATATTATAGGTTGTATGGATAAACCAAGCATAGGAGAAGTTATTTTAGATGGACAAGATATAACAAAAGAAAGTCAAAAATTCTTTGACAAAAAAATAAGAAGGGAAAAAAATTGGATTAATATTTCAACAATTCCACTTAATTCCATATCTAACTGCTCTTGAAAATGTAATGGTTGCTCAATACTATCATAGTATTCCTGATGAACAAGAAGCATTACAAGCACTTGAAAGAGTTGGATTAAAAGATAGAGCAAAAACATTTACCTAGTCAACTTTCTGGAGGAACAACAAAGAGTTTGTATAGCGAGAGCCTTGATAAATAGCCCTGAAATAATTCTTGCTGATGAACCGACAGGAAACCTTGATGAAGTAAACGAAAAAAATTGTTATAGATATACTTACACAACTTCATGAAGAAGGTTCAACAATTATTGTTGTAACACATGATTTGGAAGTTGGAGATGTGGCAGAGAAAAAAATAATATTAGAATATGGAAAAAAATTGTAAATGATATAGATCAAAAAACAATTTCGGAAAAGAAAAAAACAATCTTAATAAAAAAATAGAAAAATAACTTATTACCAATTGGATTGATACGTAGTAAAAAAATAGTTCATTGCTAGCTAAATTTCTTAACGATGAAAAATTAACGTTTTCGCTGTAATTTTCAGCTAAAACTTGCCAACAAGTTGGCTTCAAACACGCCGACAATTACTCGGCTCACTTACTTTAATTTTTCATCTAAAAAATTTAGAATGCAATTTCACTTATTTTTTTATCTACTTAAAATAAAAAATTCTAAATTTTATATAGTTATTTTTTTCTATTGTATATTTAATCTTATTTTTTTAGTAACAGTAGATAGGAGGGCAAAAATGAAAAAAGTATTTATTAGTTGGAATGGTAGTAGCATTATCTTTATTAACTGCCTGTGGAAAAAAGACTTTTTCTAAGATGACTTTTTAATGATGGGAGAATATCAAGGGACATTTTAATAATGATGACAAGGATCACCCAAGTACAGCTGATGTTGTTCTTACAATACAAGATGGAAAAAAATAGTAGCTTGTACTGCTGAGTTCAGAGATGGAAAAGGAAATATAAAAGGTGATGACTACGGAAAAAGAAGCAGGAGATGAAAAATATAAAAAAGGCTCAAATAGCTGTTGAAGGTTTTTCAACTTATGCTGATAAGTTAGTAGAAGTACAAGATCCAAAATGAAGTTGATGCTGTATCAGGTGCAACTGTTTCTAACAAAGAGTTTAAAAGAAGCAGTATGGGATGCACTAGAAAAAGCTAAAAATAATAAAAATTAAAGTATAAGGTAGAGGAAACGATTAGAAATAATTTTAGATACAGGAAGGAAGATTTTTAAATGAAAAAACATTTTTAGAAAAAATTAGCTCTAATTTTTATCGGTAGTATTATTTTTTTAGTTCCTAAATACGTAGCACCAGTATGTGGACCAAAGGAAGATGGATCTCACATGGCTTGTTATTTTAGTGGTAATGCTGTAATGAAACTAGCTGCAGCAATCTTTATTATAACTTTATTAATGATTTTACTTTCAAAAATAAAAATTGTAAAAATAATAGGAGCTATAGCAACTATAGTTTTATCAGCTTATGTATATTTAGTACCTCATGGAATGTCAGGACTTCAAAAATGAAATGGGAAAACCATTTGGAGTTTGTAAAATAGATACAATGCATTGTCATGTACATCACACTTTTGAAATAGCAACAGGTATAGCAGTTGTAATAGGACTTTTAATGGTATTCAGTTTAATCTCTACTTTTTTAAAGAAGGAAGACTAGAAAATGAGTAAAAGAATAGATGCAAATAGTTTAGCCATGGAGAATATAAGGCAAAGAAAAACTAGAAGCACTTGTATGATATTATTGGTTGCATTATTCAGTATTATAGTATATATGGGTTCTATGTTCTCACTTAGTTTAAGTAGAGGTCTAGAAAGTTTATCTGACAGACTAGGAGCAGATGTAATAGTTGTCCCAGCAGGATATAAGGCAGAAATTGAGAGTGTTCTTCTAAAGGGAGAACCCTCAACTTTTCTATCTACCAGCAGACACTATGGATAAATTAGAAAAAAATTCAATGAGATAGAAAAGATGACAGCACAAACTTATGTTGCGACTCTTTCTGCTTCTTGTTGCTCATATCCTGTTCAAATAATAGGAATAGATATAGACACAGATTTCTTAATTTATCCTTGGATAACTCATAATATTGATAAGGAATTAAAAAGATGGAGAAGCTATTGTTGGTAGTCATGTTATCGGAGAAAAGGGTGAAACTGTTCATTTCTTCAATGAAGAATTAAAAATTGTAGGGAAGATTGAAACAAACAGGGTATAGGTTTTGATGCCACTGTCTTTTGTAAATCAAAATACTGCAAAAAATTAGCAAGAGCTTCTGAAAGAATAACAGCTAACAAGGTTTGCAGAAGAAGATATTATTTCTTCTGTTATGATAAAGGTAAAACCTGGAGTAGATTCTGTAAAAATTAGCTTCAAAAAAATATCAAAAGAACTATCAAAAGAAGGTATTTTTTTGCAATGTTCAGTAAGAAATTTGTAAATTCTATATCTTCTAATTTAAAAAGTTCTAGCTACAAGTGTTTTTAATTTTAGTAGTTGCAATTTAGCTATTATCAGTTATAATCTTAAGTATAAGTTTCACTGCAATATTTAATGAAAGAAAAAAAGAAATGGCTGTGTTAAGAGTGTTAGGGTGCTTCAAAGAAGATGTTGAGAAACATTATTATAAAAAGAGGCTGTAATATTATCCCTTATAGGAGCAGGAATAGGAAGTTTCTTAGGATTTATTCTATCTATTATAGAATTACCTTTGATAGCTTCAAAAGTTCTCAATGCCGTTCTTATCTCCAAGTATAGTGCAGTATATAGGAATATTTGTTTTAAGTTTTGTTTTAGCTGTTATTATAGGCACTCTTTCAACAGTTAGAGTTGTAAAAAAACTGACTGATAAAGATAGTTACTTGAGTTTAAGAGAAGAAATGTAGGGGGAGCTATGTTAGAAATAAAAAAATATCTAAGTCTTATAGTAGACAGGGGAAAGATTTTTGCAGTTAAAGATGTAAACTTAAATATTTCAGATGGAGATTTCATTCATATAATTGGAAGAAGTGGAAGTGGAAAAATCAACTTTTTTTAAATATAGTTGCTGGACTTTTATCAGCGGATAAGGGAAGTCTTTCACTTGACGGAACAAACTATATGGAACTTTCTGATGAAGAAAAAAATCTGAATTTAGAAATAAGAATATTGGCTTTATTCCACAATCACCAGCACTTTTATCTTATCTAAATGTCTTAGAAAATATTAGATTACCTTATGATATGTATGAAAAAGAAGGAGATTCAGAAGGAAAAGCTAGATATTTCTTGAATGAATTAGGTCTTGAGCATTTAGCAAAAGTCTTATCCAAAAGAATTATCAGGTGGAGAATTAAGAAGAATAATAATTGCTAGAGCTTTAATGACAGAGCCTAAGATACTTATTGCAGATGAACCAACATCTGATTTGGATATAGAAGCAACTAAGGAAGTTATGGAATTATTAAAGAAAAATCAATGAAAAAGGGACAACAGTCCTAGTGGTAACACACGAATTAGATACTTTGAAGTATGGTAAAAAAAGTTTATACTATGTCAGAGGGATATTAGAAGACGGAAAGAAATTATAAAAATGGAAATTAAATTTTTAGGGAGGAAATGGATGTTAAAAAAATTGTTAGTGGGATTAGCTATGCTAACATCAGTTAGTATGTATGCAGTGCCAACATTAAATGTCTACAATTTTGAGGTAAAAAATGATAAGGAGGCTTCTTATAAAAGTATAACAGAAGATTATGTAAATAAGACAGCCATAGAGCAAGGAGTTTTAGGACTTTTTGCCACAACAGATGATAGAGATAAGTTAAACTCATATGTAATTGAGATATACAATGATTATTTAGCTTTTTCTAATCATACTAAAAAAATCAAACTAGTGTTGATTTTAAAGCTATGATACCTCAAATTGCAGAAGGAAATTTAAATGCTACAGATGTAGAAGTCCAATTTGCAAAGGATAAAAAATTGAACAAAAATGAAAAATACTTTTTGCAGTATACACAGTAATTGAAGTAAAACCTGAAAATAATACAGAATTTGCTGAATTTATTAAAAAAATAGAGCAGAAGCAAGTTTCAATGAAAATGGAACTTTACTTGTATATGTAGGAACTGATAGAAGAAGTCCTAATAAATGGTGTGTTTTTTGAAGTATTTACTGATATGGATTCTTATTTAAATCAAAAGAGCGGCAAGTTATTCTAAGAATTTTTATTACAGAAACAAAAGATATGGTAATTTCACAAAAAAAGAGCTGAGCTTCAAGCTTTAAAAATTAATAAATCAAAGGTGGACTAGACTACAAAAAAATTATATTAAAAAATATAAAAGGGCTATTGCAAAATTTATTTTCAATTTAAAAAGTTAAAAAATAAGTGAGTTACGAATGGAAATTTTAGATAAAAAAATCAAATAGAATGAGCCGAGTAATTGTCGGAGTGTCTGAGCGTAGCGAGTTTCCGAAATACAGCGAATTCTTGATTTTTATCGTTAAGAAATTTACTCAGTAATGAACTATTTTTTTACTTTTTATTAATTTGCAATAGCCATTTTTTTATGGAGGAAATATGAGTATAGTAGAAAAAAATATCTTAAAGAGTTAAAAAGAGCCTATTATAAAAAAATGGTGGAAAAAGAAATTTGGGATAATTTTGAAAAAGATTAAAGAAGGTGCAAGTGAAGAAGATATTAAAAAAATTAAAGGAAGAGTATCCAGAAGTACCTGATTCTTTAATAGAACTTCTAAAAAAATGTAGATGGAACATATTTTAGAAAAATACAAAGGAGAAACTGTAGCTTTTTACTTTTTTTAGGTTCAGATGTAGGAGAATATCCATATTACCTATTATCTTCAAGTCAAATTTTAGAAAGTAAAGATGATGCTTATAAATACTATGCTGATTATGTGGATAGAAAAATATGAAGAAGTAGAAATAGATGAAGAAATAATAAATGACTCTAAGAAAATGAGATGGCTACATTTTTTTCTGATTGTATGAATAATGGAGGAACATCACAATTATTTATAGATTTTTTTCGCCATCAGAAAAAGGGAGTAAAAAGGACAAATAATTAGATACCTACATGATCCAGATGAAATAGCAGTTATAGCTGATAGCTTTGATGAGTATTTAGAAAAATTTAATGGAGTATGATTTAGATTTCATATTTGAAGATATGCTGGAATAAGACTGAAAAATCAATTGAGAGAAAAAAACTGATAAAATTTAAATTAGAAAAAAATATAAACTGTCACAGTTAATAATTTATATTATTAACTTGTAGGCAGTTTTTATTTTCTTATTATTTATTTAAATATATAATCATATCTATTTTTTTATTTTCTGTAGTATTTACTTATTATAGTTCTTATTAATATTAGTATGTTTTAAAAAATAGAACAAAAAAAGTATAAAAAAATAATATTGAAAAAAATGAGATAAAGAGAGTATAATAAAAAAAGAAAAGTTATATTTTATAAAGAGGTGTTTTAAAATGACAAAGAATTTTTGCTCATAGGGGATTTAGTGGAAAAATATCCAGAAAATACTATGCTAGCTTTTTGAAAAAGGCAGTTGAAATTGGAGCTGATGGAGCAGAACTAGATGTCCAACTTACAAAAAGATGGAGAAGTAGTTATAATTCATGATGAAACAATAGATAGGGACTACAGATGGAAAAAGGCTATGTTGTAGATTATACTTATGAAGAGTTATCAAAATTTGATGCTTCATATATTTATACTGGAAAAAAATAGGGATTCAATAAAAATTCCAACATTAAAAAGAATATTTTGAATTGGTAAAAGATTTAGATTTTATTACTAATATTGAATTAAAAAAACGGGAATAAATCAATATTTAGGAATAGAAGAAAAAGGTGTATAAAGCTGATTAAAGAATATAAACTGGAAAAAGAAGGTTATAATTTCAAGTTTTAATCATTTTTTTCTGTATTGAGAATGAAGAAAATAGCTCCTGAATTAAAAATGTGGTTTCTTATCTGAAGATTGGATAATAGATGCTGGAGCATATACAGCTTCTCATGGGATTGAATGTTTTCATCCAAGATTTAATAACTTTAATTCCTGAAGTTGTAGAAGAATTGAAAAAAATAATATTGAAATTAATACTTGGACAGTTAATAAAGAAGAAGATATAAAGGATTTAATCAATAAAAGGAATAGATATCTTAATTGGTAATTATCCTGATTTAGTGAAGAAAATAATAAATGAAAAATAAATAGGGGGTAGATATTATGGAAAGTTTGGAATTATTTTTGACAACCGTAAATAAATGGTTATGGGGAAGATGAGCTTTGTTTATGTACTTTTTAGCATTAGGTATTTTGTATACATTTACTAATGGATTCATACAAGTTAGATACTTTTAAATTTATTATGAAAAAAGGACTTTAGTTGACTCATTCAAAGCAAGAAATGATGAAAAAGGTTCAGGTTCTATTTCAACATTTAAAGCAATGATGGTAACACTTGCTGGGAATGTAGGGAGGAGGAAATGTTGTAGGAGTTGCAACTGCAGTTGCTGCTGGAGGAATGGGAGCTGTTTTTTTGGATGTGGGTAGCTGCATTTTTTTGGAATGGCTTTTAAAATATGGTGAAATAGTTCTATCTCAACTATATCGTGGAAAAGATTCAGAAGGAAACTTGCTAAGTGGACCTATGTACTATATTAGAGATGGATTGAAAGCTCCTTGGTTAGGAATTGTTATAGCAGTTTTGATGTGTACAAAGATGATGGGAGCAAATTTAGTGCAATCTAATACTATATCAGGAGTTTTAAAATCTAATTACAATGTTCCTACTTGGTTGACAGGAGTAATCTTTAATTTGTTGTTTGATGGCTGTTGTATTAGGAGGATTAAAAAGACTTGCTAATATAGCAACTTCATTAGTTCCTATAATGTCAATATTCTATGTTGCAGTAGGATTATTAGTAATATTATTAAATATCCAAGAAGTTCCAGGAGTATTTAAAGAAATATTCACACAAGCCTTTTTCTATGAAAGCAGCAGCAGGTGGAACAGGAGGATATATTATAGCAAGAGCTATGCAATATGGTATAACACGTGGTATGTATTCAAATGAAGCTGGGAGAAGGAACAGCACCTTTTTGCACACGGTTCAGCAATAGTTGATCATCCTTGTGAAGAAGGAATAACAGGTGTAACAGAAGTATTCTTAGATACTATAATAATTTGTTCTATAACAGCAATAGTTATTGGAGTAACAGGAATCTATCAATCAGATTTAAGTCCCAGCTGTAATGGCAATAGAATCTTTTTGGAACAGTATGGGAACCATTAAAAGCATTTAGCAACATTTGCACTTTTTACTTTTTCTGTTTCACAACTTTGATGGGACAATGGTTCAATGCAGCTAAAAAGTTTTCACTTATGCTTTTGATCCTAAAGTTACAGATAAAGTAAGATTTGTATTTCCCATTCTTATGTATAATTGGAGCTATAACAAAAATAAGTTTAGTTTGGACAATACAAGATGTTGCAATGGGATTAGTTATAATACCTAACTTAATTGCATTGATAATTTTATTCCCACAAGTTAGTAAACAAACAAAAGATTATTTTTCTAAGCAAAAAATAAAAATATAATAAAAAAAGCAATCTATAAAGGTTGCTTTTTCTTTTAGCAATCAAATTAGGTTGCAAAAAATAAATATAAAAGGAGCTGTTGCAAATTAACAAAAAGTAAAAATAGTTTGTTACTGAGTAAATTTCTTAACGATAAAAATCAGAATTCGCTGCAAATCAGGAAACTCACTTCGTTCAGACACTCCTGCATTTGCTCGGCTCATTCTATTTGATTTTTTTATCTAAAAATTTCCATTCGTAACTCACTTATTTTTTTACTTTAGTTTGAAATTTTAATTTTGCAACAGCCTCTTACATTATTCTTCTTCAATTATTTTAATTTCTTCATCGGTTAAATCATAAAGTCTATAAACCATAGAGTCAATCTCTTTATCAGTAGCTTTTATTTCTGAATCTATAGCTACTGCTTTTAACTTTTCTTCTAAGAAATATTCTTCCCATTCACTTTCTTGTGAAAGAGATAATTTTACTTTTTAGTCTTTTTAATTCTTTGATAAAATCTGAGAAAATCTAATAAATACCACTCTTGAAGCTTTAGTTGATAACTTTTCTAAGTCAAATTTTTCTCAATAACATTCTTTGAAATTTTTGAGATAGGTCTTGCAATTCTTTATTTAAAGATAACATTTTATCAGCTTTTTTTCTATAAAAGGTTGTTGCTTTTTCTAAAGGAATATTTACAAGGGGTAAATTTCTCACATCATTAACTAATATTTTTGGGAATAAACCTTTATTAGCTTTAGGAGAAGTTTTGTTATGGTACCAGCCTAAAAAGCCTGGAATTTACAATTGTTAAAATATACTTTAATTCTAAGATATCTTTTTCATTAATAACATTTATTAATGATGGAGTATTATAAAAATTCTTCTTCAGTATAACAAGCAAATAATTTATCTTTTGTAATTTCTCTTATTAGAATTCTTTTATTAACAAAAAAATTTTTCTTTCTCTAGGTGCAGCTAGCCATTCACCATAACTTATCCAAAGTTCATTATTCCAATTTAATAAATATTGTTTAACATCTTCTCCTTTAAGTTCTTTTTATAAGTTTCATCTTTTTACATTTGAATGCCAAATACGATTTTTTTATTGTGTATTCACCATGTCCCCTATATTTATCATAAGGGATTAAACCTTGTGAAACTTCAAAAAAAGTCAGCTAATTTTTGATTGTTTTTAATTTTTGGAAATAATTTCTTTTTTTCCTTTTTATTTTGAAAAAAATAAACTAGCAATATTTTTCTATATTTTCCATAACTTCATTTTTTTAGATAATCTTTAAATGAGTAGAAAGTTTTATCTCTTGTTTTTAAAAAATTTAATATCAGAATTTTCTAAAATATTTTTTTAAAAAGAGAATATAATTGTTCTCACTGAAGCATCAACAAATGTATTATCATTAGATAAATCTATAATTTCTTTTACTGTGATTGTATTAAATAAATTTTCTCTATATTTTTCCAAAAAGTGTAGACAAGAAAGTATTTGGAAATATATATGATAAATAACCATTATTTTTTTAAGATTTTTTTCTATACAAAGAAATAAAATAAATATATATTTCATAATCAGGAACTAATTTATCAAACTCAAGTAAATATTTTTTTGGTTTTATCATCAAAAATTAACTCCATAAGGTGGATTCCCTACAACAATATCAAAAGCCTCCATTAGCAAAGATTTCAGGGAATTCTTTTTCCCAATTAAAAAGCTAAGTTTCCAGCTATTTCAGGGTCATCTATTAATGAGTTTCCACACTTTTATATTGTTTTCCAAACTTGCAAGAGTCTTGTTTTTATCAGCTGTTTTTCAACCAAAGAGAAAGTTTTGTAATTTCTACACTTTCCTTATTTAAATCCACACCAAAGATATTATTTTGTAAAAATTTCCTTAGTTCTATCAGAGAACAGATCACTAGTTCCAACTAAATCAAAAATTTTTATCATCCAAATACTTATTATAATTTAGTAAAAAATTCAAAAGCTGTTATTAAGAAGGCTCCTGAACCACAAGCAGGGTCAATAATCTTAATATTTCTTACAGCTTCTCTGTATTGTTGCCAAAATTCAATATGTTTTTCTATAGTTTTTTTGTATAATTTCTTTCTTAGCTATATCAAAAATATAATCTTTTTCGTTAAGCATTTGGTAAGTCATCTTCTCCCAATTCTTTTCTTTTATCATCTAGCCAATTCTTAATAGAATTTTCTACTATATATTTTGTTATATATTGTGGAGTATAGAATATACCATCCTTTTTTTCTTTTAGATTTCTTTTTGGTCAAATTCTTCTCCAGAAATAGATTTCTTTAACTCTTCAATATCACTTATAGATTGCTCAAAAAAATATGCCCTAGAATATTGACATTTAAGTCTGAGTCAAAAATCATAGTCTGATATTTTCTTTAACTCTTCAAAAACTTTATCATCTATATTCAAACTATTTAGGACATCATCATTTTTAAAGAGTCCACCATTGAAATGAGAAATATTTTCTTTAGAGTTTCCTAAATTTATCCAATTACAAAATACTTTGAAAATATCAAAAAATACTTCCAAAAATCTTTACCTTTTTAAAATAGTATTAAAAAAATCTTTTTCTAATAAACCTTTATCTTCACAAAAAAACAAATAAATAGGAATCTATCTAAAAGTTTTTGTACTTTTTCAAAGTAAAGTATTCTCATCTGTTTCAGGATTATTTTCTTTCATATTTTCAAAAATATGAAGTCTAATATTTCTATATTCATTATAGAATTTCTTTTCTATTTCAATTTGATTTTTTTGATATTCTTCAGATAGTTCAAGGGCTTTAGCTTTTTGTTAGCAGTTCCAACTAAAGGCTTCAAAAGATAGTATATAGATAAATTTTTGAAATTCTAAATCATCTTTTAAATTTTCTAAAAAGAAAACTTCATATTCTGTCATATCATTAGATCTATATAGTCTTATTTCCTTATAGTTTGAAACAATAACCCACTGACAATTCTTTTCCATATTTTGGAGCATAATTAAATGCTTGTTCTACTGGAGTTCTTGTATCTCCACTTCTTTTTGTCTTTGGTCAAGAGAAATTGTAGGGACCTTTTAATTCAATTACTGCTCTTACATCATCTTTTCCATTTACATCAAAAAAATCCTATTACTCCATCTGCTTTTTTTGTCCATCTATTTCTTGTCTTGGTTTCTCTTTGTAGATTCCATTCATCATTCCCACTAGATTTATTTACAGCTCCTAAAAATTAAAGAAAAAAATATCGTTTAAAAATTCACCTTGAAATTCTTCTTCCTTAGATTTAGATAAAATTCCTTTTTCTAGACTATTTATCCAATTATTCAAAAATTTTTTTCTTTTTCAAAATAATCATTTAAATTTATTTCTTCTTGAGCTTTTTTTGTATTAATAATTTCTGATTAAATAAGTTATTCATAGTCCCCCATAATAAAATTTAATCCATAAGTTCAGGATTAATGAAAGGTATAACCAGTTCACAAACTTCATCTTTTTCATTAAGTCCATATAAACTCATATAGTAACCATCTCCAAAAACCTGTTTCAAACATTGCAATTTTATGATTTGTTCCAGGAATTTCCCAATGTATGAAACTGTTTTCCTTGGAAAAATTTAGAAAAATAATCGTTATAGTGATTTTTTTATTAGGATTATTTTTAATCCAATCATACCAAAAATTTAGTATATTCTTCTGCAACAGAAGCATCACAAAAACTAGCTAGCCCAGCATCAACACCGAAAACCATTGAAACTACTAGACTTTATTTTGAGTTTGTTCATAACGAATAATCTTATCATTTCTTATTTTTTTAATCTTGCTCCTACCACTCTTTTTAGATATAGTCTTTGAGTTTAAAATTGCAAGCTCAACTTCATATTTTTCCAATAGGAATAGTTCTATCCAAGATTTTTCTACTTTTCTTCACTATGTAAATAACATAAAGGGATCAGCAATAATTACCTGTCCTGTTGGAAAAATCAACTTCTCAACAGTATGTAAACTTATTCTATCTGATTCTGTAAAAAGATTTTCTATGAATTCTTTTGAATATTCATCTTTTCTTAAAAAGCTTAAATTCTTTTCAAAAGCTATCATAAAAGGTGATTTTACTTTTTCCCTTATTTGCTCATTAGTTTTTGCATTGATAAAATACTTATCTCCATCTTCTTCTATAAAAATTAAATCAGTTCCTATTGGCATTTCATAGACATTTAAAAATAGTAGGCTCTATATTTGATTAAAGTGTTTAAATCAACAACAGTAAGATTTTTTTGGATCGTTTACATATTCATCATTATCACTATCACCAAAAAGCCATCCAACCAGTATCAATATTATTAAGAGGTTCTTCACGAAACAACCATCTAAATTTAGTTTCACCATTCAATATAGATTTTGTTACAATACAAGAACCAGCATTCTCAACATATTTTTTTCATTTATAGTTTCTCCAATTTCTACTTTATTTTATCATCGTCCACTTTTTATTTTCAACGAAATCTATCTTCTGACTTGTAGGCAGAATAAAAATGATATTCCAAAATCCAATAATTAAAAATAGCACCATTGATTAACATGTCTCTTATGAAACCAGATCTTGCAACTGGAGTTTCCCAAATAATATCAGGTGCTTCTTTTAGAACCTCAGTAAAAGTTACCATATATTCTTCTTTGTAGAAATTATATAATTTCCAAGTATATTCTAAGAAAGTTCCTATAAATAGTGAAATTGCTGAGAGAATAAAAAAATAATAACAGCTGAGAATACAGAAATTTTCTTAGCTAAATATTTATATACTCCCAAAAAGATGCAGCAGTTAAAAAAATGCAGGGACTGCCCATACATAATAACCAGCCATTCCAATAAGAACATAGGCTACAATTCCAACTAAAGAGATTCCAAAGTACTCCTAAAAATACCTAAGATATAATTCTCACTGGTATTGATATTTTCTATTTTCTTTGATTCTAAGTCTTTTACAACTTTTTGTATTCAGCCTCAGTTAGATACAAATAGTTAGAACCTACATCATAAATAGATAGGCTAGTTTCATTATCACCATCAAAAAAAGCCACCAGTTGTGAAAAGAATTTCTTTTTTTAAAACACTAGTAACATTTTCTATAATTTCATCAAACTTCTTTTTGTTTGAAGATGTAAGAAAAGGAATTTTTATATCTAATGGTAACAGTAGTATTCTTAGCTGTGATACTCTCTTTTTTTATAGATTCCTCTCCTCTTAAAAAGTTGAACTAAAGATTTATGTTCCTCATCTTTATGTGCTCCTATTGTGATAGAACATTCTTTTTGCATTAAAAATTTTACTGTACACCAATAACCATTTATCTTTCCGGCATACCATACAGTAGAAAAATTTATTTTTTTAATTGTTTTAATTGATAGTCTGTTTTTAAAAAAATTAAAAGCTTGCCATAATAATCTCCTCCCAACAAGAATTATGTTATTTTTTTATAAAAGATTTAGCTTCTTTTTAGAATTTCAAATAACTCATTTTCTGATAGTTCTCTATCTGAACCAATTGAAACTATGACAGCTAACTCAGTTTTGCTATCGTCAAAGTTATGTATATTATAAGCAAGAGCACCATCTTTTTCTAACTTAATTATTATAGTTTCATCATCTTTATATACAATGTCAAAATTCTTTTTCAACATAGAAATTTTTCTAATATATCCATTCTATCAGGATTTTTAAAGTCTAGTTTATTCATTTTTTTCAAAAGATAAAAATTCTAAACACTGCTTTTTCTTGATCTCTATCTTGGAATTCAATATGTTCTTCATCTTCTTCCACTATATCAAATTCAGAAATAATTTTATCCATATCAAGATATTCTCCATTGTCAAAAAGAATTACTACTAGCTTTCAGATTGACTTGTTGCATTATCTAAGCTTTTTAATTTTATCAACAATTCCTCCCTCTCCTTTACCACAAGCTACAAAAAGTTAATGCCAAAACTGCTAAAAAACACTAATTTTTTTCATAATTAATAATCTCCTTTAAAAATTTAATACCATGCATTATTTACTGAACCTCCCACGACTAACACCCTACGAGTGCTAGAGTCACGAGTGTTCTTGCACTATTTAATAAAAAGATTTAGCTTCTTTTAGAATTTCAAATAAATCTTTTTTTCTGAAAGTTCATCTTGTGAACCAATTGCTACTATAATCTCTAAGGTAGTCTTGCTATTATCAAAATTATGTATATTATAACCATAACCAACCTCAGGATCAAATATACCAATCATTATAGTATCTTTTATCTTTGTATATGATATCACAACCTTGTTCAATATATCCTTCCTCTAAAGAATCAATCTTCTTAGGATCTTTTGAAGTCTACATTGATATCTTTTCGTACATAAAAGATTCTGAATACATCTCTATTATCATCTTTATCTTTAAATTCAAAAATATTTTTTTCATTCTCTTCTACTATATTAAATTCTGAACTAATTTTTTTCTTTATCAAGAATGTCTCTTATATCTTTATCTTTTCCGCAAGCAACAAAAAGCTAATGCTAAAAAGACTTAAGAAAAAGTACTAGAATTTTTTTCATAATCAATCTCCTTTTTAAAAAATTAATGTAATCTTATTATTTAATAAAAAGATTTAGCTTCATCTAAAAAGATTAAATAATTCATCTTCAGATAGCTCTTTATCAGAACCAATTGAAACCGCCATCATTAATTCAGTTTTACTGTCATCAAAGCTTTGTATATTATAGGCATAACTATTATCTTGTGCTAAAACTAATACTATTATAGTACTTTCATCTTTATATATGATTTTCACAATTCTTTTCCAAGATAGAATTCTTCCAATTTATCAATCTTTTTAGGATTTTTAAAGTCTACACTTTTTCATTTTTTTGAAAATTAAAAATTCTATATACTGATCTAGATTCATCTTTATCTGTAAATTTAATCTGTTCCTTATCTTGTTTTTTTCTATATTGAATTCAGAGTTAATTCTTTTCCATATCCAGATAGCTTTCTATATCTTTATCTTTTCCACAAGCAACAAAAAGTTAATGCCAAAAACTGCTAAAAAGAAATATCAAAAAAATTTTTTTCATGATTTTTATCCCCCTTAAAAAAATGTTAATAAAAAGTATATTTCTATTAGAAAGTATAACATACTTTTCATAATAGTTTCAATAATTTTTAAGGAATATTTACATAACTTCAGAGTTTTTTTCTTTGTAGCTAATCTTAGTTTTACCAATTGAAAAATAGCTAGAAAATATACTATAATTATCTAACAAAGATAAAAAGAGAAGTGTATTATTTTTATAATGGAAATAGTACTTAATTTGAAGGGAGAAAAAAATGCCAATTCGTGTAGCAAATGATATACCGGCTAAAAATCAATTAACAGAAGAAGGAATTATTTTTTTATAGAGGAAACTCGTGCTAATACACAAGATATCCGTCCATTAAATATTTTTAATATTAAATCTAATGCCTAAAAAAAGAAGAAACTGAAACTCAATTACTTCGTCTTATAGGAAATTCACCTTTACAAATAAATGTTGAATTTCTTATGGTGAAAGATCATGAATCTAAAAAATACAAATTTAAGCCATATAGAAAAAAATTTCTATCAATATTTTGATGATATAAAAGATAATTTCTATGATGCTTTAATAATTACAGGTGCTCCTGTTGAGCAGATGGAATATGAAGAAGTAGACTATTGGAATGAATTACAAAAAAATATTTGAATGGAGTAAAACTCATGTTTTTCTCATGTTTACATATATGTTGGGCAGCACAAGCTCGTCTATATAATGACTATAAGATTGCTAAAACAATACAACCTGCAAAAAGTTTTTTTGGAGTGTTTGAACATGAGATAGTTGAGTCAGGAAAATCCTTTAATTCGTGGATTTAGTGATGTATTCTTAGCACCTCATTCAAGACATACTCATATAGATGAAAATAAACTAGCTTCAACAAAAGAACTAGAAATTTTAGCAAAAATCAGAAGTGGGTTCTTTACTTATAAGTACTGAAGATTTAAGAAAAAAATCTTTATTACAGGACATTTAGAATATGATAGAGAAACTTTATTAGGAGAATATAGAAGAGATAAGGACAAGGGACTAGAAATACAAGTACCTGTAAATTATTTTTCCAAATGATGACGATACTAAAAAAACCTTTACAAACTTGGAAAAACAACAGCACATTTATTCTATCATAATTGGTTAAATGCTGTTTATCAACTAACACCTTATGATTTAAAAAGACTTAGCTAAATAATTTTACTTTGGGGGAATTTACTATGAAAAAAATTTTTTTGTTACTTTTAATTTTAATGCTATCTGTATTTTCTATTACTAATGCTCATTTCATTTAAAAAGTGATAAAGAGCTAAATGAATTTTTTTCAGTAAAATTGATCAACTGATAAAAGAAGAATTAAAAAAAGACTATAGAGAAGAAATGACTAAAAGAAAAGGAACAGCTAATAATGAGTATTCATTTGAGATAGAAGATGATAGAACTGGTCTTATTACAAGAAGTATTGCTGGTATAAAACCAGAAACTAAAATCACTCAATATTTTAATAAAAAAAAGGGGAGTTATATATGATTTCTTCTCTTACTAAGGTAATTGATAAAGAACTTTATGGTCTGTATAGAAAAATATGATAAAAATGGAAATCTTTTTAATTTATACTTATGCTATTGATGGAAAAAAATACAGATAAAGGTTATTATAGTAATGGAAAGTTAGCATATATTCTAGAATTAAAAAAATTATAAAAAGAACAACCTTCTATTCCAAAATGGTAAAATACATTGAATACTATAAAAAAATGGACAAATAAAAGTACAAGGTTCATATAAAGAAGGGAAAAGAGATGGAGAATTTAAAAGCCTTCCTTAGAGATGGTAAAAAGTGCTGGTTCTGTTTTTCTATAAAGATGGGAAAAATTATAAAATCTACTTTTAGTTAAAGCTATGAAAGATAATGCTAGTTTTTTTCTCTAGTAACTGATATAAACTATAACTTAAATTCACATAAAATAGTTACTGATGAATTTCCAAACCAACTTTTTAAAAACAATATTTTGTTTTTTTAATAAAAATGGACTTCTTGATGGCGAAAGTAGAGAATATTACGAAGAAGGTGATATACAATCAGTGTCTTCTTTCAAAAAAATGATGTCGCTGATGGTATTTTTTTATTTCATATTATCAAAATGGGAATATTAAGGATAAAACAGAACTATAAGAATGGAAATGAAGAAGGTGAAGGTCTATTTTATTATGAAAATGGACAACTTGAAGAAAAAAATACTTTATGAAAAAAATGGAAAGTTAGATGGAGAAGCAATAAATTATTTTGAAGATGGTAAAATAAGACATAAAGCTATTTATAAAGATGGCATTATATTAGAAGAAGAAGTTCATGAAAATAATGAAATCAAAAAATACCTTTAAAAAAATGAAGAGATTGTTCAACAAGATATATATTCAAAAAAATAAAGATATTAAAAAGCTACAATATTCTTTTTTTAGAGAATGGAAAAACAAAAGATAATATCTTACCATGAAAAATGGGTAATAAAACAAGAAGAGGTTTTTGCCATAAATGGACTTTTTGGATGGAGAGGCTTTTTCATATTACCCTAGTGGTAAGATTGAAAAATAAGTCATTTTTAAAAGATGGAAAAAGAGAAGGAGAATCTTTAACTTACTATGAAAATGGAAAGTTAAAGAAAAAAATTCTTTATAAAAAAATGGTATGAAAAAAATGGTCTTGCTATTGTATACTATGAAAATGGGATCATAAAACAAAAATCTACTTTTTAAGAATGACAAGAGAGAGGGAGATTTATTTATCTATTATCCAAGTGGAAAGCTTTTACAAAAAGAAATTTTATTAATGGAAAAGCTGAAGGAGAACTTGTGGAATACTATGAGAATGGTGTTGTAAAAGAAAAAAGCTTACTTCATAAATGACAAACAAGAAAAAAAGAAAAATTTTTTTCTATGATAAAAAGGGAATCTAATCAAAACTGAAATCTATAAAAAAATAATGTGAAACAATAATTTTCGGGGGCTAAGTATGAGAAAAAAAGTTTTTTTAGTATTAATTTTTTTATTTTTTTACCTTTTTCAATATTAAATGCAAAACCTTTAAAAACTGAAGCAGAACTTCAAAAATATTAGAAATAAGGCTGATAAAATAGTTCAAGAAGAATTAAAAAAATGATTATAAGAAAGAATATCTAAAAAGAAAAAAATAATTTAGAGAAAAATTGAAGGGATTAAAGAAAATGTCTTTAGTGATGGAGAATTTCAAATTTCGATTGGAAGACGGTGTAGTTACTGAAGCTTTAAAAAAACAATAGAAACAGCACACAATACTACTGTTGCTAAAAATATTTGATGAAGAAGGAAACTTATTAACTATAATTTTTTTAGTAGTGATGAAAAATTTGCGTTTCTATAGATATTATGATGAGAATTTAAATCTCGCTATAGATATAAACTGTATTGATGGGAAAATGTATACAAAAAGGTTATTATAGTGATAAAAAAATTAGCATATATCAAAGAAGGGAAATTAACAGAAAACTTAGATATTCTTACAAATGGAAAATATACAGAATACTATAAAAAATGGACAAAATAAAAATACAAGGTTCATATAAGGAAGGTATGAGAAATGGAGAATTTAAGACCTTTCTTAAAAAAATGGAAAAGAGTGCAGGTTTTATAATCTATAAAGATGGAAAAAAATTATAAAATCTACTTTAGTTAAAAGCTATGAAAGATAATGCTAGTTTCTCTCCAATAAGTTATGCCAATTATGATTTGGATACTTCTTACTCTATAGGAGGAGTAAATTTTCCCAAATAAACTTTTTAAAAAGATATCGTATGTATGACAAAAAAAGGAGTTCTTAATGGGAATAGTATAAGCTATTATGAAGAAGGAAATATTCAATCAATTTTTTTCCTTATAAAAAAATAATCTAATTGAGGGTTTAGTTATTAGATATTATGAAAATGGGAATATTAAAGAAGAAGTTAATTATAAAAAAACGATAAAATGAATGGTGAAGCAAAAATCTTACGATGAAAAATGGTAAGTTAAATGGAAGAACTATTTTTAAAGATGATATCAGACTTGAAGATGATGTTTATAAAGAAAAATGAAATATTGAAAAAAATACTTTTTAAAAAAATGGAGAACTTGTAAAAGCAAGATATTTGTACACTGAATGGGACTTTAAAAGAAAGAAGAATATTAAATGGAAATGAAATGGAGTATTCAACTTTTTATCCAAATGGGAAATGTTAAACAAAAAAATTCTAACTAAAGATAAAATAATAATAAAAAGAACAAATTTATGCTAGAAATGGAAATATTATGTCTAATAGCTTTTTCTCTGATGGAAAAACCCGTAATAGAGTATTTTTGAATATTATCCAGATGGAAAAACTCTTTAGAAAAAAATCTCTACTATAAATAAAAATGTTAAATGGCGATTCAATTGAATATTATCCAAATGGAAATATTAAAGAAAAAAATTTCTTTTTGTTGATGATAAAATGAATGGAGAAGACATTGAGTACTATGAAAATGGAGTTGTGAAAAGAAAAAAATCTTATTTCATAAATGATGAAGAAGAGGGAGAACATTTTTCTATGATGAAAAAGGGAAAATTAATAAAAACTGAAATTTACAAAAATGGTATAAAACAATAGTTCCATATATAAGGAGTGATTTCTATGAAAAAGATTTTTAATTACTTTAATTTTAATGTTATCTGTATTTTCTATTGTTTCTGCTCACCCATTTAAAAAGTGAGAAGGAGCTTTTATAACTATTATGCTGAAATAGATAAAAAAATTAATGAAGAGTTAAAAAAACTCTCCTGAGAAAAATTTTAAAAGATAGAAAAAGATACTTTAAAAACCTCTATCTATGAATGTCTTTGGTGCAGATAAAGTATTAGGAGACAATAGCTATCTATTTGGTTTTGATAAAAAAATGGAAAAAAATTATGTCAATGATGAAAAGAAATGTACTAGATACACCTTCAATGATAGCTAGAATTTACTATTCTAATGGAAATTTAAAAAGAATTATACTTAATGGATGATGATTTTGTAACAGGAATTGTTAGAACTTACTATGAAAGTGGGAAAAAAGCATGAAGAAATTCCTTATTATAAAGGAAAAAAAGAGGGCTTAAGAAAGATTTATTTTGAGAATGGTAATTTATCAAATGAAGTTCACTATTTTGACGATTCAAGAGAAGGGAAAAACTACAGATTATTATAGCAATGGAAAAAGTACTTCGTGTAAAAAAATTATAAGAATAATATGATAGATGGAGAGTTTACTGAATATTATAGAAATGGTCAAATAAAAAGTAAAAAGGAACTTACAAAAGATGATTTAAGAGATGGTGAATTTAAGTTCTATTCAGAAAATAATAAATATCTTGGTTCAGTTTTTCTATAAAAGATAAAGAAATCATAAAAAAGTACTTTTAAGTGAAGAGGATAAAGATGAATTAGAGGATAGCTTTGAATTTGCTGATATGTCTTCATTTCTTAGAGCTGCAACTGGAGATATTGTAGGAGCAAGAACTGATAAATATCCTAATGGAAAAACTAGAATTTCTATGCCTTATAATGTGAATGGAGAACTTCATGGGAAAATTTAAAGAATTTTATGAAAGTGGAAAAAAATTTCTTCTGAAACAACTTATGAAAATGGAATTAGGCAAGGAAAAATCTTTAGAATATTTAGAAAATGGAAAAATTGTAGAAGAAAAAAATTATATAGATGGTAAAAAAAGAAGGAAAAGCTTTTAGAAACCTTTTGAAGGTATGATACAAATGAAGGCTAACTACAAAAAAATAATAAAATAGATGGGCGATATGTTTTTATATTATCCAAGTGGGAAAGCTTTTACAAAAAAGAAAAATTTATCAATGGAAAAGCTGAAGGAGAACTTGTAGAATATTATGAAAATGGAGTTGTAAAAGAAAAAAAGCTTACTTCATAAATGATAAACAAGAAAAAGAACATTTATTTTTATGATGAAAAAGGGAAAGATTAATCAAAAAACAGAAATCTACAAAAAAATGGTATTAAAACAATAGTTCCATACATAAGGAGTGATTTTTATGAAAAAGATTTTTATTACTTTTAATTTTTAATGCTATCTATATTTTCTATTGCTTCTGCTCACTCAGAAGGAATGTATAAAGGAATACTATGATAGTGGGAAAAATTTTAAAAAGAAGTTTATATATCTAATGATAAAAGAAAAATGGATCCAGAAAAAAATCTATTATGAAAAATGGTAAAATTTCAAGTATCAAAAAAACTATAAAAGATGGAAAAGCTGATGGTGAATATATAGAATATTACACTGATGGAGAGTTAAAACTTAAAGGAAGATATAAAAAATGGACTTAGAGATGGAGAATTTAAGACATATTTAATGAATGCTAAAAGTGCCGGTTCAGTATTCTATAAAGATGGAAAAGAAATAAAAATCAACTCTTACAAACTATATGAAAGAAGATGTATTTTTTTAATTTCCCTGATGAAATGGAATCTCTAATAAATACTGTAAGTAAAAAAATCAAAAGAGCTTGTAAAACTAAGGGATGAAGATGATGGTTATCATATACTTGGAGTAGCTAACTATCCTAATGGTAGAGTTTGCTCAGCTGTTCAAGTTAATGACCTAGGAGAATATGATGGAGAACGTAAGGAATACTATGAAAGTGGACAATTAGAACAAAAAGGTTACTATAAAGATGATTTAGGACAAGGAGAATACATTTGGTACTATGAAGAGGGGAGTATAAAAACAAAAAGCTTTCTATAAAGATGATAAAATTGAGGGAACTCTATTTATTTTTTCCAGGAGGTAAAATTGCTCAAACTGTTAATTATATTAATGGGAAAAAGAGAAGGAGAATTAATAGAATATTATGAAAATGGCCAAAATAAAAAAGAAAAAAAGATTTTATATCAATGATAAAGAAGAAGGAAAAAAGCTTATTCTATGATGAAAAAGGAAATCTTACTAAAAACTGAAATTTATAAAAATGGTATAAAAGCAATAATTTTAGTGGGATAAGGAGAATTTCTATGAGAAAAAAATTTTTTTATTATTCTATTTTTGATGTTATCTATTTTTTTACAGTAATAAATGCTCATCCATTTAAAAACTGAAAAAGAACTTCAGGATTTTTATGCAAAGATTGATAAAGAAGTTGATAAAGAATTAAAAAAAGATTATATAAAACTTTTTGAACAAAGAAAAAGCTAATTTAAAAAGAAAAAGCAAGTAATGATGATACCAAAAATGTTAGAAGATAATGAGTACCTTTTTGTTTTTTTAAAAAAATGGAAAAACTAGAAAAAGTTTTTAAAAAAAGGACATCCTTGATGGAAAAATTTATAATTTTAAGTTATATATATGAAAATGGTAAAAAGGAAAATAGTATGTTTAAATAAAGAGAATTCTCATTATTATGGTACTGTTAAAGGTTTTGAAGAAGATGGAAATCCTTTATATAGTGGGCAATTTTATGATGGGAAAAATGGAAGGAATATATAAAGAATACTATGAAAGTGGTAAGATTTTTAAAGAGATTAACTTTATTAATGATAAAGAAAATGGACAAGAAAAAAATTTATTATGAAGATGGAAAGATTTTTAAGGATTATAAACTTAAAAAAATGGAAAGGAGAATGGTGATATAATTGACTATTATCCTAATGGTAGAATAAAAAAATAAAGCACATTTTATTGATGGAGAATTAAATGGAGAAGTTATTAGTTATTCTGAAAATGGAAATATTATAGAAAAAGGTTTTATGAAAGGTAAATTGCTTTAATGGTGATGCTTTTTGCATATTATCCTAATGGTAAACTTAAGGAGAAAGATTCTTTTAAGAATGGAAAAAGAGAAGGAGAATCTATAATTTATTATGAAAAATGGAAATGTAAAAACAAAAAGTCTACTTTTAAAAAAATGATAAGAGAGAAGGAGATTTATTTATCTATTATCCTAGTGGAAAACTTTGTCAAACAGAAAAAATATATCAATGGAAAGGCTGAAGGAGAAGTTATTGAATACTATGAAAATGGAGTTATAAAAAGAAAAAAAGCTTACTTCATAAAATGATAAACAAGAAAAAAAGAACATTTTTCTATGATGAAAAAGGAAAAACTAATCAAAAACAGATATTTATAAAAATGGTGTCAAACAATAGTTCCATACATAAGGAGTGATTTTTATGAAAAAAATTTTTGTTACTTTTAATTTTAATGCTATCTGTATTTTCTATTGCTTCTGCTCATCCATTTAAAAAGTGAAAAAGAGCTTCAGGATTTCTATGCAAAGATTGATAAAGAAGTTGAAAAGGAATTAAAAAAAGATTATAAAAACTTTTTGAAGAAAGAAAAAGCTAATTTAAAAAGAAAAAAGCAAGTGATGATATTACAGAGAAAAAAATTTAGAAGATGACGAATATCTTTTTGTTTTTAAAAATGAGAAATTAGAAATGGTCTTTAAAAAAAGGAGATTCTTAATGGAAAATTTGGAACTTTTAAGTAGATTATATGAAAATGGTAAAAAAAGTAGAATAGTATGTTTTAAGTGTAGGAGATCCTGCTTATTATGGTACTGTTAAATATTTTAGAGAAAATGGAACTCCTTTATATAGTGGACAATTTTATGATGGAAAAAAATGGAAGGAATGTATAAAGAATACTATGAAAGTGGAAAACTTTTTAATGGAAAGCTCATTTTTTTCTAATAATAAAGAAAATGGTCCAGAAAAAATATATTATGAAAATGGTAAAAATTTCAAGTATCAAAAAAACTATAAAAGATGGAAAAGCTGATGGTGAATATATAGAATATTACACAGATGGAGAGTTAAAACTTAAAGGTTCATATAAAAATGGACTTAGAGAAGGAGAATTTAAGACATATTTTGATGAATGCTAAAAAGTGCTGGTTCAATCTTTTATAAAGATGGAAAAGAAATAAAATCAACTCTTACAGATTATATGAAAGAAGATGTATTTTTAATTTTCCCTGATAAAATGGAAGCTCAAATGAATATTGGAGATGAAAAGAAAAAGAGCTTATAAAAAGAAATGGAAGAACATGGAGGATATCACATGTTAGGAATAGATACTTATCCTAATGGTAGAGTTATGAGAGTTGTTCCATATAATCAACAAGGGATATATGATGGTACATTTAGACAATATTATGAAAGTGGACAATTAGAACAAAAAGGTTATTACAAAAAAATGGTTTAGGACAAGGGGAATATATTTGGTACTATGAAGAGGGAAGCATAAAACAAAAAAAGTTTTCTATAAAGATGATAAAATAGAAGGAATCGTAACTTCATTTTATCCAGGTGGTAAAATTGCTCAAACTGTTAACTATATTAATGGGAAAAGAGAGGGCGAATTAATAGAATATTATGAAAAATGGGCAAATAAAGAAAAAGATTTTATATCAATGATAAAGAAGAAGGAAAAAGCTTATTCTATGATGAAAAAAGGAAAAACTAATCAAAAACAGAAATCTATAAAAAAATGGTATAAAACAATA
>BNJS01003149.1_pt1 | contig 153686 bp, 198 predicted proteins | sample 8540461 | NCBI WGS metagenome assembly BNJS01 (sample SAMD00202454, study PRJDB9452) | human saliva metagenome | isolation source: human saliva | place: Japan | reverse complement strand
GGAAGCATGTACTGCTTCATGGAAGCTGGATACGGGTTATTCCATACTGCGCCGCCCTAGGTGGCCCCAGCGTCCTACCTGGCTGCAAATATGCTGAACTGGAGTTTGGTGAGAGAGTAAACCTAGCTCAGCATCTTTGCGACTGTACTTTGAGGTAGTGCGATCATGGCGAAAAGATATATTTCAACGGGGTTGCCGACGAAGCCCGTCCACCGGGCAATATGGGTCGGCAAAATGCGCCCACCCGACTATGCTGTTCATGTGCTTTTTGAATGATCTAGTGGAGTCTGGTGCGTGGCTTGACCTGGAAACTCAAAAGGCCGTTTTTGGCGTTGTGGGGTCAATGATGAGGACTCTCGATAACCTGATTTAGATGATCCTATTATTGTTCTTGCAATCGGATCTGCGCAAATTCGCAGCAATGGACCCGGTAGTTGATTTGAATCGCTACGAGGAATCGAAGGTGAAACTCTTTACGACGACGAAGTATAGCTTCGCCGCAAAACCCAAAGCTGGACTTTCCGATTCAGAAGGGGGATGCTGAGGCGTCGAAGCCAGAACCCCAGCCTGGTCACACCGTGCAACAAAAACGCGGTGGCATGCCCGCCCTGCGGCGTGAACTCAGCCGAGAGCCTGCGTCGGGAATATTTGCGACTTTTACCCCAATGTGGTTGAATAGCGGGGTTGTTCCCATGCTGCATCTTCGCGGAATGGGGGCGGCACGTACATAGACCGCGTGTGGTGTTCAGAAATCTGTCACACATAAAATTGAGGTCAGGAGACCAAAAGTGATTCAGCAGGAAATCGCGTCTAAAAGATCGCCGATAACACCGGTGCTCGGGAGATCCTGCATCGCGTGCTGGGCGGTTCCACACGCGACGCTTTCGCTGGCATTGGCGACGTGATCGCTGCGCATTGTCAAGGGAAGCAACCGGCGGTAACGCCAGCCGGTGTAAGCTGTGAAGGCTGTTGCTGTCCGCGCCAAGAAGGAAACCGTCGTCGATGGTTCTGGCATTCGGGTTCGACGAGAACGCCCGTGATTAATAAGACTAACGAGCCGTGCACCGTTCTTCGGCGTCCGGAACTACGTGAGAAAGTGCGCAGGATTTGAAGATCATTCACTTGCCCCAGGGGACTGATCTTGAAGAAGGTGCATAAGGGCGATATGGTTTAGTTATTTCAGCCCCGACAAAGGTGCCAAGGGTCATTCAGCCTTCCGCAGACAAAGTGTGGCTCAGGCGTGAACCGGTGAAGAAGCATGTGCTAACTCCGCCCCGGAGCGTGGCGCTTCTCTCGGTGTATTGTCACCCAAGAAGCCCCCATCCACGTGTCCAATGTGATGGTGCTGGACTTGATGGCGTCCCACCCGCGTTGGCTACCGGTTTTGATGAGAACGGCAAGAAGGTCCGTGTCTCCGTCGTCACTGGGAAGGACATCTAAGCATGAGCGAGAATTACACTCCCCGGTTAAAGACCCGGTACCGTGAAGAAATCCGCAAACTCAATGACGGAAATTCAACTATGACAACGTCATGCGATTCCTGGTGTGGTCACGGTTGTTGAACATGGGTGCTGGTGCCGCTGCCCGCGACCCAAGCTCATCATGCTGCCTTGAAGACCTGGCCCTGATCACCGGGCCCAAAAGCTGGAACAGCGCGCCAAGAAGTCCATTGCTAACTTCGCTTCGTGAAGGCATGCCCATCGGCGCCTGCGTGACCCTGCGTCGGCGACCGCGTGGAATTTCCTTGGACAGTTGTGACCGTGGCCCTGCCCGTATTCGTGACTTCGGGGCCTGTCCGACCAGTAATTTGATGGCCACGGCAATACACCTTCGGCCTGACTGAACAGACCATGTTCTACGAAAATTGATCGGACGTGGACACGGGCCCGCGGTATGCAGTATACATCACCGTCGTGACCTCTGCCACCAATCGATGAAGCGGGCCTGCTGCACGAACTGGGCTTCCCGTTCAAGAAAGAGCGGTAAAACCCACTCGCGGCAGTTTTCCCTGTCGCAAGTTTCAGCCTACCTGTTTAGGTGGCTTTGTGGTGTTTAGGATAAGGTGCCTACCTGCGGGTTTTGGTCCCCAAGGTTGCTACCGTTCATGGGTTACGGTTGGTATGATCACTGGTATGTCGGCGGAAAACCCAAAGGAGAACGCCATGAAACCCGCAACCGTCATAACCGCACCATTTTTGGTTGTGGGAGTGTTTATATCCCCCAGGTTGCCGTGGCCCAGACCGTCCACGACACCAACCCCTACCAGGTGCGAGTAAGAACAGGGCACTGTACTTCAGCCTTGATGAGACAAAACCAGAGGCGAGACAATACCTGGCTGACAGCGATCTTATAAATCGAAGCTATGTCATGAGGTGGTAGCGCGGGAGGTCTGACTATGGCCCTCATGGGTGGCGGAGAATCCCCGGTTGGTATCAAACCGGCCACCGATTCGACATACCAGAAGCGGTGCAAGGTTGTCGCAAAAGCCTGCAAAAGCGCAGGATACACCGGCAATGACATCGCGTGGCTGGACGCTATCACGCTGGAAGCGGGGCGTGCGCGACCTGATGAGAGCAGCTCGCGCGACACTCACGGGAGGCGATGTTTGCGGTCAGGCCCAGTCACGGACTGCGCGGATGTGCTTTATGCGCCATCAGAAATTGGGGGTCGATGAGGTTGGATGGAGAGCCAGCGCCGCAGCACTATTGGCGTTGTGACGCCCATACCCAGAGCTGTCGCAGAAGATCACCGGCCCAGCTAACGCCGCGGCCATCAGCAGCCTCGTCGAGCGGGCCCGCGACTCGCCGGCTACCGCCACGATGCGCTCGCGAAATGCAGCAGAGCTGCCGGCGCCGAACCGACGCTTCGTAAAGATCCTGCGCAGTCGTATACGATTATTTCTGCATGATTGAGTCGGTCCTGCTTCCTGCCTCTAGCTTGCTTTTCGACGTCCGGGGCGTGCCTTTATACCAAGTATGGGAATTGAAGGAGAAAATGACCATCAACAACTAAAGCTGTGGCGGCTCATCGCCATCACGGCATCAGCGCCTGCTCCGGCCTGCAGCAGAGAGCGCCAACCCACAGTGAAACTTAGCAATGGCGTGCACCTTTGGGATTGGACCTAAACAACCCGGAAAGCACGGTTTTCCATTCCCAAGACAGAGGCTATGTCAAATCAAAAGCTATGTTCTGGATAAAAATCGCCAGGAAGTGGCCTGAATTCGCCCCAGTGTGGGCCGCCAATCTCGCCTGAAAACAAAACTTACCGACCCGGATACCGCGTGAACTGGGATAAAGCCGTAGTTAAAAGCCGCAGGCGCTATACGGATAACGACATCATGTGGATTGACCGGGTGCTGCATAAGCGCGGCATGTTGAATCCACTGGTGGACGACACCAGCTCAGCAAGCCGCTACCCCGAAAGAGGCTAGACGGCAAGCTGATATGGAACCTAAAACGCATTATGCAACACTATGCCGCCAAGCCGTTGTACTACAACATTGATGAAGACGGGAAGATCGCTCTTTCCAATATTGGTCACCGGCGGATAAACCACTCGCCCGAGCTTTCCGGAAAGATTACCGACAAAGCCAGCGGTGAGGGACACCTGCAATTAGTGAAGCGCGCCAGGGGACTTCGCCGGCTACCAGCACGACATTTTAGAGGAGGCGCGAAACTTGCGCGGGTTTTGCGTGCCGGCGCGGATGCCACCCGATCGCCGTCAGCGGACAAATCGGTTTCGGCATCCGGTGCACCGCTTGAATCCACTCGTGGCCAGTGGTTCCCAGCCGGCCAGCGACAGCATGTTTAGCGCGCCTTCGCAAAATCGCAAGCCTCGGTGGGGCATTGGGCATGATTTACCGGATTATCAATTCAGTGATTGGGTTTTTCGTTCCGGCATTATCAACTCGCTACTGCCTGAATAATCGGGCGCATCGGGCGCTGAGCTGGGATGTGGGGAAGGGCGGTTCGCGTGGCCGCTCGCAATGGAGTACGGCGGCAAACTCCAGCTCAGAAAACTGCAGCCTCACTGGTGGGGCGGGTCACGCCTGCATGCTGGGCGAATCATGGGCATAATGGTCGGTCCGCAGCGTCCTGGCTTTGCTAGCTGGACTTTCTCGATTCAGAGGGTGTTGGCGGGCGGTCTTTCAACTGAGAACCCAGCTCAGAACTTGTGATACCCGTAGGCGATGCGGCAAAGAGTCGGCGTGGGGGCGGCTGAAGGCCGCCATCGGCGAGTATCGGGTGTTCTAAGCTGGAGTTCCGTGGTACGGGGTAACAGCGGCGGTAGCATTGGTGAAGCGTTTATGGTCTCGATACTTAGTAAGTCCAATAACTTTTCTAAGGTAAAAATCATGAATAATCGACTGGTGCGCTTATCACCGCCATGGTTGTCGGAATGTCACTGACACCACAGGCTGCTGGCGCCGAGGACGCCGATGGCCCCAATCCGTTCACACTCACATTCGCCAATGGATGTGCAGCTTTGAGTCGATGACCAGAACCCTGAAATGAAACTATTCCGTCAAGACAGCTCAATCAATCGAGCTATGTGTTTGACGAGGTCACCAAGGAAGTGCCGGAGTTTGCCGAGATTCGGGGTGATGAACCCCAAACTGGAAGACAAAACCGACCCGGCCTCACCAGGCGAAATGGGAAGTCGGTGGCCGGCAAGCTGAAAACCGCCGGCTACACGGATGGGGACGTTACCTGGCTGGACCGCCAATTACGCAAAGGCCTGCTGCCCTACCCCTTGTCCGCTGTATAAGCCCGGCAACCATCCCATCTCGCCCCAAAAGCTAAGAAGTGGATCGACAGCGAAGACAAAGGGCGAACCCAGTTTTTCGTATCCAAAACTTCCGCTATCTGCTTGGTGACGGGCCACAGCTGCACGAGTACGCCTATTGGCTAGATGACGATTATGCACCGCAGCTGACCCTGAAGCTTTCAAAGAAAAATCATGGACAAGGGCAATGCCGGGTTTGAATTGCAGATGCATCGGTCAATACGAATGGCGGGCTATGGCCACGACAAATTGGAAGAATGCGCCTGTTTGGCCAGTAGCGTGTCGGGCTCTCTGGGCTTGCTCACCCGTGGTATGAGATGCATCTATCATGGCCATAGAGTTCTGAAACATTTTTCCGCCCGCGGTATCACATCACACCGCCTCAGGGGCGACTCTAATGACCCCAATGGCGTGTTCTGTATCCCCGCGCACCGGCCGGCTTCATGTTTTCTATCAACATGATCCGGCGTTTCCTTTGGCAAGAAACGCACCGGCTGGGGTACGCCTCCGCCGAGCTCGACACCCTTCGATGGTTGCACCATCCTGATGCGCTCTACCCCGATGCCGACTATGATCTCGATGGCTGCTACTCCGGTGGCGCGGTCGTTGATGGTGAGCAGGTCTCACCTGTTCTATACTGGCAATCTGAAAGAACCCACTGCCGATGGTGGTTTTGCGCGCCGGGCCACGCAAAAACCGGGTGGATGTGGCCGACCCGATGGCCTCATCGGGGGCGTGTATCGTCGGATACGGCGAACCCGCTCTATTGACGGCCCCGCTCGCCGGACATACCGCCCATTATCGGGATCCCATGATTACCGCGACCCCGCGATTCCCACGATGGTTGGCGCATGGTCATTGGTGCCCAGCGGGAAGACGAAAACCGGGACGGTGGTGCTCTATCACAGCGATGATCTGCACACTGGAATTTTCGTGGGGAACTGGAGTTCGATACCGCTCATGCGGTTCCGGCACTGCCTCAGACCTGGTGCCAGGCGGCTACATGTGGGAATGCCCAAACCTGATTACCTCTGCGCGATATGGTGACCGGGAAGATCTCGACATTCTGATTATCTGTCCGCAGGGCCTGGAGCGGTGACTACCGATACCGCCACCCACTATGCCAGCAGCGACCAATGTGGCTATATCGTTGAGGAAGTTGGACGGCACCCGGTTCACAGTATTTCGAGGGTTTAGTGAATTAGATCATGGACAGCAGTTCTATGCGCCAGATCACCGGGTTCAGCGAAATCTCAGGTTTATTACTTGGCTGGATGGGATTGCCGGGACAGGATGATACTCCGTCGGTGGCGGCGGAAGGATGGGTGCACTCACTCACTGTGCCACGGCGGGTGGAAGTACATAATCATGTGCTGCGGCAAACCCTGATTGTGCCCGAATCTGTCCGGAATGGTGAGATTAATCACATGGATTCGGGAATTTTGTGGCATTCGGAACGTCTGGACGGACACGAAACCACATTAGTGATTACTGGGTCACAGGGGACGATAGGGGCAACTATTCACTATCTTTCGAGGACGGATCCGGTGCTGGAGATTGATGTAGCAGGTGACGTACGCCGAGTTCCGTGCCCGCCTGGTGAGTTGACTGTTTTTGTGGATCGTAGTGCGGTTGAGGTTACAGCTGCTGATGGAGCCATTGCTGCTAGTTTTGTTACCTTCCCAAATGTCAATGAGATTTGGAGCACAATCGCAAGAAACTGTGATTAGCTATTGTCTTTATGTTGCAATGATTGTTTAATAGAGGGGGTAGATAATCGGACTTCGCAAAATGTGAGTTTGTGTGGTTTTTGGGGAGTTTCGATCAACTAAACATAGGAGAAGTTCTTATGCAACATAAAGAGGTTGCTGACCGCGTCCTTAAAGCGGTCGGCGGCGAGGACTAATATCGTCGCCGCAGCTCACTGCGCAACCCGCCTGCGTATGGTGCTCAAAGATTCGAAAAAGGTTGACCAAAAGGCTTTGGACAACGACCCGGATCTGAAAGGCACCTTTGAAACCGGTGGGATGTTCCAAATTATCGTTGGTCCCGGTGACGTCAACACGGTGTTTAAGGAACTCGACAACGCCACCAGCAAGAGTATCGCCGTCAGTACCGAGGAGCTCAAGGAAGTGGTTGCCAATAGTGGCAACGTCTTCACCCGCTCCATCAAGGTGCTGGCGGATATTTTTGTGCCGCTGATCCCTATCCTGGTCGGTGGCGGTTTGCTCATGGCCCTGAATAATGTGCTCACCGCTAAAAACCTGTTTGGCGAATTATCCCTGGTGGAACAATATCCGCAGATGGAGGGCCTAGCCGGTCTGATTAACCTGCTGGCCTCAGCACCATTCGCCTTCCTGCCAATTCTCGTGGGCTTCACCGCAACCAAAGCGGTTCGGCGGTAACGAGTTCCTGGGTGCCGGTATCGCCATGGCCATGTTGAGCCCTGACCTGGTGAACTTCTACAAAGATGGCCGACGCCGAGGCCGCGGAACCATCGAGCAGTGGAACCTGTTTGGCCTGTTCGTGGATAAGATCGGCTACTCAGGGCACCGTGCTGCCGATCCTCGTGATCTCCTGGGTGCTGGCTACCATTGAGAAGTTCTTCCACAAGAAGCTCAAGGGCACCGCGGACTTCCTTATTACCCCGATGCTCACGCTGCTCATCACGGGCTTCCTCACCTTCATCGTTATTGGCCCGATCATGCGTAGCCTCGGTACCGCCCTGGGGCAGAGCCTGCCAAACCGTGTACGAGGCGGGCGGCCCCATTGGTGGTTTCCCTGTTTCGGTTTGGTCTACTCTCCCATCGTTATTACTGGTCTGCACCAGTCGTTCCGCCGATCGAAATTGCAGCTGCAACAGCAGGGTGGTTCGTTCATCTTCGCTACCGCATCCATGGCCAATATTGCCCAGGGTGCCGCAACGCTGGCCGTGTTCCTCCTGGCCAAGGGCGAAAAGCTCAAGGGCCTGGCCGGTGCCTCCGGTGTGTCCGCCGTACTGGGCATTACCGAGCCCGCTATCTTCGGTGTGAACCTGCGGTTGCGCTGGCCCTTCTTCATTGGTATCGGTTCCGCCGCCGTTGGTGGCGCCCTGATTGCCCTGTTGAACGTGAAGGCCGTTGCTCTGGGTGCCGCCGGCTTCCTGGGCGTTGTGTCCATCAAGGCTGAAGACATGGGCCCTTCGCATGATCTGCGCCGTGATTACCTTCATCGTTTCTTTCACCGCAGCCTTCGCCTATGGCCGCTACATGGCACAACGCAACGGCAGCATCGACCCCCGATGATGTGGGCACCGCCGTCGAGACCGGCACTGACGCCGCACCCGTTGTGACCACCGAGGTTGCTGCGGAGAATGCCCTCCCGGTTATCGCCCCGTTGACTGGTGAGGTCAAGCAGCTGGCAGCCGTGTCCGACCCGATGTTCGCCCAAAGGCAAGTTGGGTGCCGGGCTGGACGATTGTCCCAACCGTGGGTAAACTCACCGCGCCGATCACTGGCAAAGTTGTGGTGGCATTCCCGTCCGGCACGCATTCGCCATCCGTGGCAAAGGTGCCGACGGCAAGAACGTCGAGGTCCTCATGCACATCGGATTTGATACCGTGAATCTCAAGGGTGAGCACTTCAAACCTGCTGCACAACAGGGTGATGAGGTGCAGGCCGGAGACCTGTTGGGCGAATTTGACATTGATGCCATCAAGGCCGCAGGATATGAGGTAACCACCCCGATTGTGGTGTCGAACTCGAAACGCACCGGCCCGGTGATTCCTGCCGCAGGTTTGCCATTGCCGAGTAACATTACTGCTGGCGATGCACTCGCGACGGTCGATCCGAAACCGGTCCCAGCGAGGCTCAGAGTTGATTGCTTTTTCGACGCCCCTAGGGGTTTGCCCTGAGCGTCGAAAAGCGTTATTTCTATAGTGTAACCTCAGGAAAAACTCAGACTCATACCACAGTATGAGTCCGGCATCAGGTTTCCCCACCCCAAAAAGCGTGCTAGGGCCGTGCTGCACAATTGTTACTATGCTAATTTTACTTTCGATACCGTTAATTCAGGAAGCGAAAGGCATAGCAGCAGTGAGAATAAAAAAACCTTAGTAAGCGTAAGGTGTTTTTCATTATCGCCGCAGCGGTTGTGATAATCACATTGATAGGCGTAGCCATGTATTCGTTCTTTGCGAATTCATCCGCCATCACATTAGCTTCCTCTGATGTTCAGGTTCTTGACAAGCGCGATAATTCGCAGCGCGTCGCCGTGTCCGGCAACGTAGAACCCCAAAAATCCATGGTGATTCTCCACTCGACTCACCGGCCCGGTCAACCAACTCAATGTCAAGTGGGGAGACCGGGTGCAGGCGGACCAATTGGTCGCCAACCTTGATGTCACCGATAAAGAAACCGAATTAGCGAAAAGCAAGGCACAGGCAGCTACTAACGAAGCCAATTCCATTGCCGAAATCAAGGGCGCCGAATCCCGCTACAACCGGTATAAGGAACTGCTGGATAACGGTATGAACCAGGACATTAATAACGCCAAGGCCGCATTGCGCACAGCCGAATCCGCTTACGATGAGGCAAACCGCAACTTCCAGCTGGAAAGTGCCCTGCGTGGTAATGGGAAGCAGCAAGACATCGCCGCCCAACAATCCAAAGATCGAAAACGCCCGCCAGGACAGCATGAATACTAACGTTGAGGCTGCTCGCATGGGGCCTCAAGGCGGTAGGAACCCTCCAGGACCAGGACACGGAACGCCGATCCCTGGCCACGGAGCAGAGCAATCTTGCGGGAACTCAAGGCCCAACTCGATGGGGCTAGCCCAGAGCAGCAGGTCCAGATCCAGGCGCAAATCAAGGCATCCGAAGAGCGGGTGGAAACCCTGCAAAACTCCGTGAATAAACAGTACCGTAATACTATTGACTCCGGGCTGGATGCCGCCGACGTGACCAATAAGCTACAGGCCGCCGACCGGAACCTGCGGGAATCCCAGGACAGCTACGAGGCCACCCTGGCTCAGGCCGACAATAAGCTCGTCACCGACCAACGTAATGTCGCTAAGACGTTCGAAGAAAAGAAAGGATGCTGCTACCGCGCTTGCCGTGGCGGAACGCAATGCCCAATTCAAATGGAAGACAATCAGGCCGCCATTGATAATGCGGTGCGGAATGCTCGGGCTGCCCAGGCCTCCAATAATGCCGGCGATAACCAACTCAAACTCGATATCGCCTCCGCACAGATTCGCGCTCCCTTCGACGGGGTGGTCACCAATGTTGCCGCCAAGCAGGGGGTCGGCCGCGAACGGCGCCCTCATGACCATTGCCGATGATGCCCGCATGATTGTTCACGCCAATGTGAAAAGAAATCGACGTCGCCAAGATCGCCGTTGGCCAGCGGGTGGAATTCACCACCCCGGGTACTGGCGACAAGAAAATTCCAAGGTAAAGTCTCCCTCGTCTCCACGGTTGCGGCATCGCAGGAAACCCCAGCGACTCCCGCCAGTGGTACGGTTCGGCCGGTGGTTCCGCTTCCGGTGGATCGTCCGGTGCCAGCGGCTGTAATAAGGTGAACTTCCCCATCGAGATCGAAGTGTTGGGCAATAAAGGAACCCTGCGGTTGGGCTCCACCGCCAAGGCCCGGATCATTACCCGGGAGGCTTCTGACAAGATGGTCATCCCCAATCTGCAGTGTACGAAGACCAAGGCAAGAAAAAGTCCTGGCCATCGCCGCCGACGACACCATCGTGGAACGCACCGTGAAACTGGGCAGCAAGACCGACTTTCGATGTGGAAGTCCTTTCCGGCGAAGCGAAGAAAGGCGACAAAATCCTGGTGGATGCCGCGAAATACCGCCAATCCGTGGGGCAGAAAGCCACCGTCGATACCGCAGCCCTGAGGGTGCGGATGGTGCCGGTGCCAGTGGTGCTAGCGGGACCGCGACAAGCACCGCCGCGGCAGAAGTACGATAGCCCCTGAGTCAGGGCAGTGAAAGGCAGAAAATGGCGAAGAAACGCAATCCCGCGGAGGAAACCGACTCCGACCTGCTCATCGACATGCAGGGACATTGTCAAAACCTTCAATATCGGCACCCCCTAACGAACTCACAATCCTCCACGGTGTGAACTTTAACCTGGCGCGCGGCGAATTTCTTTCCGTGGTCGGCACCTCGGGCTCCGGCAAATCAACCCTCATGAACATCATTGGATTATTGGATAAGCCCACGTCCGGCACCTATAATCTCGATGGCGTCGACGTTCTAGAGCTTTCCGACGATAAGGCCGCCCTCTACCGTTCCAAACACATTGGTTTCGTGTTCCAGAACTTCAACCTGATTGGGCGCATCTCCGCGCGTCGCAATGTGGAACTTCCCATGATGTACGCCGGTGTGGACCGCAGAGACCGCACCGAACGCGCCAATCATCTACTAGAAATGGTGGGCATGCAGAGCGCGCCGATCACCTGCCCGCCGAGCTATCCGGTGGTCAAAAACAGCGGGTAGCCATTGCCCGGGCGCTCAGCAACTCGCCCGACCTCATGCTTGCCGACGAGCCCACCGGTGCGCTCGACACCGCCACCGGCCGCATGGTCATGGACCTGTTTCACGACCTGAATCAAAACCATGGCGTGACCATTGCACTCATCACCCACAACCCGGAGTTGGCAGAGGAAACCACCCGCATTGTCACTATGAACGACGGCATACTGACCGGCCCGCCGGCCCCCCAGAACGGGATTGTACCGGCGGTCATGCTTGCCCCCGCAACCGGCCCGTTTACTGCAATCACGCCTGACGATATTGCTGCCGCCGAGGCTAAGGCCGCTGCGGCGACGCAACCACCGACAAACCTGCAACACCGAGCCGGCTGCCGGGGCATATCGCCAACCCGCCCCAAGCAGCATCAGGCAAACACGGTGTCAGCCGGTACGCAAAACCGAAAAGGTGAAGAAGGCGAAATCAAAGTCGCAGCGGCATTCCACCAGCCAAGGGGCAGAGTGGGGAAGTCCTGGCGCGGCGTCACCACCGGCACCGGTACGGGTACTACTGGGCCTAGGTTTGGTCGGTCCGGTAGGCCCTGCAGGTCCGCTTCCGATCCTAAGACCGCCCCGGGGGGTGACAACTAAGTGAGCATTTTTGAATCTCTCACCCTGGCGCTGTCGAACCTCCGCACCAATAAGATGCGGTCCGCCCTCACCCTCCTGGGCGTGATTATCGGTATCGCCTCCGTCATCACCATCCTTACCATCGGTGACGGTCTGCGGGAAGACACCCTATCCAGCCTCAATAACGATGGTGGCGTCGAGATAGTCGCCGAGGCCCGGCCCATCCCCACGGAGGAAGAACTACAGCAGGCCGGTGGCGAAGACTATTACTACTATTCCGGCCGTCTTGACGACCCCTCCTACGAAATCACCAGCGACGACGTTGAGCGGATCAAAGACCTCTTGGGCGACAAACTCGCTGGGGTGTCCATTGGTGGGAGCTCCTCCTACAATGGTGACCTCATCTATGAGCAGTAAAACTATCAACGGTTCCACCGTTTTCGTCAATCCCTACTACTTCGTTCAAAAATAACTACCCAAATCGAAGTGGGGCATGGTCTCACCCAAGACGATGTCGACAATAACAAGCCAGTTACCGTACTCAGCAATAAACTTGCCAAACAAATGTTCGGGGATAATATCCAGGCTTCCCTCGGAAAAGAAATAACCTTCGAATCCGAGGACGGCCTCAGCGACTTCACCGTTGTGGGAGTGCTCAAAGAACCCAAGAAAGGCTTATTGACGGGTCGTGGGCCGGAACCCAGCAACATGTACGTGCCATACACCCTGGAATCCCGGCTCAGCGACCGGGCAGGCACCTGGCAGTCAGTGACATTCCGCACCACCCCGGCCGCCGCTGGAGACCTGCAACAAATCAAGAAAACCATCGAAGACTATTTCAAACCACGGTTTGAGGGAAGCCCCGAATACGAATTGAAGGTTCGGGACTACACCAAAGAATTAGAAAGCGTCAACAGCGTCCTTGGTGGCATCAGCGCCGCTATTGCCGGCATTGGTGCTATCTCCCTCATGGTCGGTGGCATCGGCGTCATGAACATCATGCTCATCACCGTGACCGAACGCACCCGCGAAATCGGCATCCGCAAAGCCCTCGGCGCCACCCGCAAAGACATTCGCAGACAATTCGTCATCGAAGCAATGGTGGTGTGCCTCATCGGTGGCTTCATCGGCATGGCCATCGGCGCCATCCTCGGGCCACTAGTATGCCAACTCATGTTCCAAACCATGACCATGCCGCCCATCATGGGCATGATCGGTTCCCTCGCATTCTGCCTCGTCATCGGCCTGTTCTTCGGTTGGTATCCTGCCGGCCGCGCCGGCAAACTCGACCCCATCGAGGCACTACGGTACGAATAATCTCCGAGCTTTTCGACGATCGGCCCGTGCGGTTGTCGAAAAGCTATCAGTTATCCCCAACAGTCCAATCAGCTCATGCCGCAACCCCGCCACCCTGCTTGTCGAACATATCATCGAAACCGTCGCCATGGCGGGGGCGGGCGCATCCACCGCAATATCCGCAATCACCGTCGCCGACGGGCCATGCCCCATCACCAACACCCGATCCGATAATAAAATCGCCTCGTCAACATCGTGCGTGACCATGAGAACCGTCCGACGGGACGCCTCCCAAATATCCAATAACTGCAACTGCAGCCTCGCGCCGCGTCAATGCATCCAACGCCCAAACGGCTCATCAGAAGTAAAAATCTCGGGTCAATAGCGAATGCACGTGCGATCCCCACTCGCTGCTGCATGCCGCCAGATAGCCGACTCGGCCGCAGATGTGCCGCATGCGCCAACCCCACCTGCCCTAAAAACCGGTCGGCCACCCGAGTACGCTCTGCCCTGTCCAACTCCGGGCGCGCCGACTTCAGACCAAACTCGATATTGCCGCGCGCCGTTAACCACGGCAATAACGCATGATCCTGAAACACCATGCCCCGATCCGGCCCCGGTCCCAAAACCGGCCGCCCACCGGTGGAAACCGTGCCTGTCGTGGGAAAATCCAGGCCGGCAATCATCGACAGCATTGTGGATTTACCACACCCCGACGGCCCAAGAATCGACACAAACTGCCCTTCGGCCACAGCAATCGACGTTTCCGCAATCACCGTGTGCGAACCATACGACTTGGTGATATCAGACAACACAACATGTGCAGGCATAACAGTATCCCTCAAAATTAATCGTAACGAACAAGCTTCTGCAGGGCAGCAATGAGATGATCCAACACCAACCCGGTGAGGCCAATGACCACAATCGACACCACAATGGCATCAATATCCAGGCGATTCCACTGATTCCACACAAAAAACCCAATCCCCTGACCCCCAACCAGCATCTCTGCGGCAATAATCACCAACCACGATGTCGACAATGACAACCGCAACCCCGTGATAATTCCTGGCAATGCTGCCGGCAACCACACATAAATAATCCGCGACCACCACGGGGTACCCAGGGTTGCGGCAAGGTTAATATATGTGAATTCACCCCACGAACCGCATCAATCGTGCTCACCAGGGTTGGCCACAAAGCCGATAGCACAATGACAAAAATCGCCGTGCGTTCCGCACTCGACAATAACGCAAGCCCCAACGGCAACCACGCCAAGGGCGATACTGGCCGCAGAATCTGCATGATCAGATCCACCGCCCACCGTAATGCGGTACTGCGACCTAATAGGAATCCCACCGGCACCGCAATGAGTGTGGCAATGGTAAAACCAATCAAAACCCGGCGAAGACTCGTAATGAGGTGCCAGAAAATACCCACGCTTGTCGTGCCGTGATAGTAGAACGGGTCCGAAAAAATTTCGATGGCACGGGTGGCGGTGCGCGCCGGGGTGGGGGCTAGTTCGGTGAGCCAGCCAGCGGTGACGGTCAATTGCCAAAGCGATAGGAAAACCGCTAATAGCAGGGCCCCGATGATCATGGCCCGAATGCGTGTTTGCTTCTCTGGTGTGGTGATTGTGATGCTCATGGGAGGAATGCCTTGGCTTGGGTGTTATGGGTGAGCGGTATAGGTTGCGGTGGGAATGAGCGGGTCGAATGGTTGACCGTTCACGGTGATTGGGTCGATCGTTGTGTTGTAAGAATCGCCTACGGTGTTGGTGGCGAGCTGGAGAATGGTCGCATCATCCCAGTCCAGGGCGTTATTGCTCTAGGCGCCATCGGGCAATCTGGGTGGCTATCCAAGTAATGGCTGCTGGGTCGGTGGGGGTGCCGAAGTTTATGCGGTCAGGCTCTTGAAGTGCTGGAATGAAAAAGCTTTTCCGGTTGGTTGAGGTATTGTTCTGAACCCAGAATGTGGGCGGTGTTGGCGGCGTGGTCATGGTTGCCTGCCGCCTGTGCGCCGGCGGCCAGGGGCCTGGATGATGGCGATGGCTTCGTCGGGATGCGATTGCCGCCAGTCGGTGGCCATGGCAATTGCGCAGCATGGATGGTTGGGCCAGAGCTCATGGGTGAATGTGAAAACATAACCACTGCCAGCGGTAATGGCGCGCTGTATGAATGGCTCTGGTCCGATGAAACCGTCAATGGTGCTGATTTGTAGTTGCGCAACCATGTCGGCGGGCCGCAGCTGCAGCTCTAGGTCCCGGTCCGGGTCAAGGCCATGGGCGGTGAGATAGTCGCGGAGCAGGAGCGAATGCACCGAGAACTCGAAGGGGATGCCAATGGTCATCCCCCGCAGGTCGACAGCGGTGGTCACCACGTTGTGGTGTGTGTTGGCGAGAATAATAGCCTGCCCATTGGTGTTTTGTGTGAACACCAGTTCGGTGGGTCGGGCGGCGTTGGTGACCCGGCGTTTATGGCTAGCGGCATGGGGCCAACATGTGTGCGACATGGATTTCGCTGGTGGCGTAGGCGCTCCATAAGTCCGCCCACCCGGCGTATTTGCGCAGAGACACGGTGACGTTGTGGTCGGCAAATAGCCCTGGGCGTCAGCGAGTATCAACGGTGCGGTACAGGCGATGGGGACGTAGCCGATGGTGATGGTGCCTTCCGGTTTACGGGGTTGCGCGGCGCTGAGCGCACAGGAAGTAAGGGGCAGCATGGCCATGCCCATGACCGTTAACGCTAGCGCTTTTCGACGGCTCACGCGGTGAGAGTGTAATGGGTTTCACGGTACTCGCTTGGTTCTGGTTGGTAGACTGATCGGTCTTAAAACTGGATTTTGACTCTAATTTATAGTGATCTATTCTGTCTACTTTTTATGATCTCTGAGGGTGAAATGGAAAAGCCTAAAAATTAATATCGCAGGTGGTAGGAGCCAATTTATTTACGATTATCTGATCGCAAAAACCCATGAAGCTATAAACTAAGGGCGCACTAAGTAGTATGCAAACCTGGAAATTATGTGTTAGTGTCGGTTCCTAATTCGATCAACGATGACAAATTGAAGGAGTCTTACCATGAGTGACCTCACCCCCAACCACAACCCCGCGAACCCCTCCAGCCCATCGACAAGGAGGGTCTCGCCAAGCTCGCGCAGAAGAACATCGACAACCCCTGAGGGGGCCGGAAGACCGTGCGCACCCATACCGAGGCCGATGGGCAATTCCGTAATTACACCAAGGTGCGTGGACTGGATCCGGTGCTCGTGTCTGAGCCCCCGGCGCTGCTAGGTGACGACTCTGCCCCCAACCCCACCGAGGTTGCCCAGGCCGCACTTGCCGCCTGTATCTCCGTAGGCATTCAGGCCATTGCCACCCACCGTGGCGTTACCCTTACCGCAATCGAAATTGATATCGAAGGCGACATTGATATTTCTCCCACCTGGGGCGTCGGCGACCTTTCCGACGACAAGCGTCCCGGGGTTTCCGACGTTCGCGTCAAGGTGAAGCTTGAAGGCGACGCCGACCGCGACACCCTCGACCAAATTCATCGCGATGCCATCAAGTGGTCGCCCGTGGTCAACACCTACACCCGTCCCGCTCGCCTCACTTCCGAATTGGTATAACCTACGACCGCTATCATCGAACAAGCTACCGCACCGCTCGTTGTTGACCCCAGCATTCTCGAAACTGTGAGCGAGAAAGCGAAGGCAGTTGACGCGGGAACCGAAGACGCACGTTACATTCTGCCGATCCTCGCCGAAGCCGGGCTGCTCGATACGGATCTGCTCACCGCGGCCCGAACTGTTCGGGAAATCTCCCGGCGTGACCTGTCGGTTGGGTTCACCACCTGGGCCCACCTCATGACCCAAACTTATCTTGCCAATGCCAACAAGCCGGCGGCGTCGGCAGTGGAGCAGGCGCTGCGTTCCGGCGCCCGCCTGGGCATCACCGGCATGGCTGCCGCGTTCAGCGAATTCGCCGGTTGCGGCGAGATCGAGTGGCCGCCACCCCGGTTGAGGGCGGATACCGCGTGACCGGCAAATTGAACTGGGCCTCCAACCTGTACGACGACGCGGTGCTGGTGACCGCGGTGCGCACCGATGCCGGCGACCGACTGCTCATCTTTGTAGAAAGCGGCGCCGAGGGGCTTACGTTCGGGAAACCGTTTGGCCTGTTGGGCTTGAACGCTACCGCCTCCGCCTGGGTTTCGTTAGAAAACGTGTTCGTGCCGGAGTCGCAGGTTCTCACCCACGATTTTGATGCCTTCATCCTCCAGGTGCGGCCCACGTTTGTGGTTCTGCAAATCGCGGAATGCATTGGGGTTGCCGAGGCTGCGATTGCTGCCGCCAGTGAGCGACTGTTCGGTGTAACGCGACTTTTCGCTGATGAGGTTCGTGATATTGCCGCGAGGGTTTCCGACATCATTGCGCGGCAGGAAAAACATTATTACCCGTGTTGGTAATTCGGATATCAGCCCGTGGAGTTATTAGAATTGCGGTTAGATGCCGCCGAGGTTGCGGTCGCCGCCGCCAATGTGGAGGTGCGTCGCGGGTGGGGCCAGTATGCCAAGAGCTCGCCGGCGTCGCGTCGATTCCGGGAGGCGGCGTTTATTCCGGTGCAATCGCCCTCGGAAGCACAATTGCGGTGGGAGCTGGAGCGAGCGAGGGCCCATGCTTAGCACTATGAAAATGGTGGATAGCACATACTATCGACAAACCGTGGGAAATTTTCCTCGGGCGTGACCGTGGTGACCGCCCGTGACACCGAAACGGGGGCGGATATTGGGACCCACCGTGAGTGCTTTCACTCACTGTCGTTGGAACCGCCGATGGTGCTGCTCAGTATCGACGCCAGGTCCGAAATCCCACCCCACCTCATGGTGGGCGCCCATCGGGGTGTCTGTGTTGGCCGAAGATCAGTTGCTACCTGGCGGTGCAGTTCGCCCGCCACGGTCTGGACCGGTTTGCCGGCGTGGACATTGTGCGACGTGGCCCCCATCGTGATGATTCCGCAGCATTGGTGGCCGGATGATGCGGGGTGCCGCTGATCGGCGGTGCGGCCGCCTGGTTCCTCGGCACCGTCACCGACCGCTATGTTGGCGGCGACCATGTTATCCTCACCGTTACCGTGGATGATTGCGGCTGGGAGGAAGAAACCCGCCCTTGATCTACCAGCGCGGCAAGCTCCACCACTGGCCTGACGAACTCGGCTGAAACCGGTCGGGTCGAGGCGCCAACACCGCACACGGAGCTAGCTGGGCTGGCCCAAACCGGCAGGTGGTGGCGTCGAATTATGCTCACATTAGAAATCGACATGGGGTGCGCTCCTCGGGCGCTGAGAACACACCCATTGAACCTGCTCTAGCTCATACTAGCGAAGGAATTGTCGAGGTCTTTCACATTCATGCCGAATCACGCCACCAAAACTGCGCTTATCGCCGCCATTGACACCATGCGGAACACTCGCCCGCTCGTGCAATGCCTCACCAATAATGTGGTTACCCAAGTCACCGCAAACGTGTTACTCGCGGCCGGTGCCACCCCGCAATGTGCGACACCCCGGAAGAATCCGCAGCCTTTGCCTGTGTTGCCTCCGGGGTGCTTATCAACCCGGGAACCCCTCCACGGAACAATACGCTGGCATGCGGCAGGCCATCCTCGGCGCCAATAGCGTTGGCACTCCTGGGTGCTCGACCCGGTTGCCGCAGGAGTCTTGCCGCATCGTACCGCTTTTTCCAGGGAAATCTCAGCTTACCGGCCCGCCGCAATCCGTGGTAATGCCTCAGAAATCGCCGCCCTGGCCGGGGTCGGGGCTGGCGGCCGTGGTGTAGATGCCACCGATGAAGTAGAAGCCGCCATCCCCGCCGCCCGTGATCTAGCGGCGCAAACCGGGGAAGTGGTGGCCATTTCCGGGGCCCAGGACGTTATTGTCAGCACTCGTCGGGTGACCCGATTGGTTTCTGGGCACCCCATGATGCAACTAGTCATTGGTACCGGTTGTTCCCTGGGTGCCCTGGTCGCAGCTTACCTTGGCGCCCACCGCGCCGCAGCGGCTGGTCAGGATGCATTCGACCTGCATGATGCGGTAGTGGCGGCCCACGCCCATAGTGGTGCCGCTGGCATGGTCGCCGCCCAGCAGGCATCCGCCCCCGGATCTTTCGCTGTCGCCTGGATTGATGCGCTCTACCAGCTCACCTCTGAACACATCGCCGAGCTTGTCACAATCGAGGAGGAGTAAGACATGCGCGAACCAATTTGGGGACCTTTACCTCGTCACCGATCCCGGATCCAACCCGGATGCTGTGCCCGCCATTGTCACCCAGGCTATTACCGGTGGCGTGACCGTGGTGCAACTGCGAGATAAACACGCCACCAAGCCCCAGATCCGCCAGCGGGCCCAAGCACTCAAAGACGCAATACAGGCGGTGACGTCTGTTGCGAATGCCGACCTGAGCACGATCCCGCTTTTCATTAACGATCAGTAGATATTGCCGCTGAACTGGGTCTCCACGCCCACATTGGTCAGGAGACCTGTCCTATGTTGCGGCTCGACGGCAGCTACCGGCGGGAATTGATGCTGGGGCTCAGTATCGAAACCGTCGACCAGTTGGAACACGTGGTAGAAACCTGCCGGGCATCCGGGGTGCGGCTTCCCGACGTAGTCGGCATTGGGCCGGTGCGTGCCACCGAGACGAAACCCGACCATGCGATACCCCTGGGGGTGGCCGGGGTACAACGGATCGCCCGAATGGCGGCGGCCCATGGGATGAAGAGCGTGGCGATTGGTGGCGTCGACAAGCATATCGCGGCCGAATTACAGCAGGTAGACGGCGTGTGCGTCGTGTCGGCAATCATGTCGTCCCCTGACCCCGCGGCGGCTGCCGGTGAGCTTCGGGCGGCCTTTGCTATGCGACGCCCGTCGGTGCCGCGAGTGCTCTCCATAGCCGGAACCGATCCCACCGGTGGCGCTGGTGCGCAAGCAGATCTGAAATCTATTGCTGCTGCCGGAGGCTATGGCATGAACGTTATTACCGCACTGGTAGCGCAAAAATACGCATGGGGTGCGGTCGATTCATACTCCACCGCTTTCATTCCTGCGGGAACAACTCGATGCCGTGGCCTCGGACGTGACCATTGACGCCGTGAAAATCGGCATGCTCGGCAGCGCAGACACTGTGGCATGCGTGCGGCAATGGTTGGCGGAACACCCCATGCCCCTGGTCGTGCTCGACCCGGTGATGGTCGCTACCAGCGGTGATCGGCTTCTCGACCCTGATGCGGAACAAGCCGTGATCGAATTCGCTCATCATGTGGACATTGTGACCCCCAACGTGCCGGAACTCGCGGTACTCCTTAGCGCCCCGGAACCCGCACGCACGTTCGAGGAAAACCCTGTCCCAGGCGGCAGAATTTGCCCAGAAATCGAATACCATTGTGATTGCCAAGGGTGGGCACCTCGACGGGAAGCTTGCCAGTAACGCCGTGGTGTATCCCGATGGGCGCATCACTACCATCACCACACCCCGAATCGACACCACTAACACCCATGGCACCGGCTGTTCTCTATCCTCCGCACTGGCCACCCGACTAGCCGCCGGCGACACCATCACCGAAGCAATCGAATGGGTGAGCTATTGGCTTGCCGATTCTATCCGCGCCGGGGCGGCCCTGGAGGTGGGAACACCTGGTGGGCACGGCCCTGTGGATCACTTCCACCAGATGCGGCATCTGGCGGCTTCTGCCAGTACGAAGCCTTGGGGATTCACTGGTGAAGTGAGGTATCGACCAACCATTCCGGCGGCGGGTCCATATACCCAGTCCCTGTGGGATTCCATGGGGGAGGTGTGGTCACAGATCATGGGGCTACCATTTATTATGGGATTGCGGGACGGCAGTCTTCCCAAACGGGAGTTCGATTTCTATTTGAACCAGGACGCCCACTATCTAGCGAACTATTCCCGAGCCTTAGCGGTGTTAGCGGCCAAGGCGGGTGAGCCGCAACACCAGGTGGAGTGGGCGGAGAGCGCCCGGGATTGTCTGGTGGTAGAGGCACAATTGCATCACGAGTGGTTGGGTGGCATCAGCGGCGACTGTAGCCCCGTGACCTTGGGGTATACGAACTTTCTCACCGCCACCGCCTATGGTGAGGATTACGTGGTTGGGGCTGCCGCGGTCTTGCCCTGCTATTGGATCTATGCCGAGGTGGGGGCGTGCCTAGCGGCCAGTAACCACCCGGATCACCCCTACCATGAGTGGTTGAAAACCTATGGTGACCAGTCGTTTGTCACGGCCACCGAGGCGGCGCTACGCCGGGTGGAACATGCCCTGGCCCAGGCCACCGACATGCAGCGGGCGGCGGCCACGGCAGCGTTCCAGGTGGCGTGCGCGTATGAGCGCGAATTCTTCGACCAGGCGAACCGAAGCGGGATCCAATAACCCCTGAGTGCGTGGCAAGTACACCTCCTAAAACGTGGGTAGTTGCCACGCCACCTAAGTTTATTGCAACTATGATGGGGCTGATGATGGGCCAGCGGAAGATTATCTACGTAGTTTTGTCTCTGCTTATCATTTCGTTCGCGCTGATTAGTGCAACTATTTACCATTTTCGGGTAGAAAAACCCCGAATTGCTTCGATCGCCAGTGCGATGACCACGTACCAGAAGGTGGTTGATGCCGAATGGAATAATTCGAGTTGCACGATAGCAAATTGTCCGCAATCCAGTAAGGGATTCCGGGTGTCCCGCCAGACCGGGAACCATTGACCGCTGCGGAGCTGTTGAACCTGGAGATACGAGGCGGTATGGCAACAGTTCTGCCCATCACTCAAGCCCGGAGCGATATAGCTATTTATAACGTGAAGGGAAAAAAATTGACGGTACCGTTACAGCCATCATCTATGTGACCACCACCAAAGCACTACCAGGGCGATGACACGCCTAGCAGCGAAACAATCCCCCACAAGGTGACATTACTGCCTACCAAAGACGCGCAGGACGGCTACGTGGTGATGGTCGACGAGCCCCTGGACCAGGTGAAAGAGCACCTTCCCGATCTCGTACTCCCCAATGATTGAGGCGAAACATGACAGATACGAAACGCACGGTCGGCAACCTCATTCTCTTCGGTGGCGCGGTTTTCCTCAGCGGATGGGTCGGACTCCTCGCCGACCGGCTCACTGGCCAATCCGCACCCACCAGCCTGAACGACTACCTCACCGGCGGTGAACTACCACGACTCGTCCTGCCGCTCCTCACCGTGGTAGCGTTACGCGCCGTCGCCGGGGGTTGGCGGGACGCAGGTTTCGCCTCAAACCTCCGCGGCGCCGGCGCAACATACCTGCTGCTCATCCTCGCCTACCCCACGGCCCTGACGGTCGCGCTCACCATTGGCTTCCTGGCCAATGCCATCAGCTTTTCGACGCTCCACGCCGCCTTCTACCTTGAGGTTGTGGCCCGAAACCTCCCATGGCTGCTGGTTACCAGCTTTGTGGGGGAAACCCTATGGCGCGGCTATCTCACCAGCCAACTCCTGAAACTACGCCTCCGGTCGTGGCAGATCTACTTTATTGTCGCCGGCGTGTGGTGGGTGTGGTGGCTGCCCTTCTGGGGCATCATGATTATGAATAATGACCATATTGCCGAGTTCAATGTCACCGGGGCCACCATGGCTGCGGCAACCATCCCCATGTTTCTGTGCTGGGCAGTGTTTTACACCGAGGCGTTTCGGGCCGCCAGGTCAATCTGGCCCGGGGTCATCACCCAAGTGTTCATGAACGCCGTGATCCTGTGGCAATTCGCGGCGGAGATCGCCTCACCCAACCTGATCGTTCTGGGATTACTGCCGGCAGCATTCTTGTGCGTGATCGGATTGCTGGTGGGTCGGGCCACAACAACCACTACAATGGGTAGAACAGGTGCTGAGCTGGAGTTTGGGGCGGCAAGCATCAAGCGGCAATACGATCGCCGCGAAAATCACGAGTGAAGCAAGACGATTTGCGGTTTCTTCCCACAAGCAACGAATGTCGCAAGTTTGCTGAGCTGGAGTTCGGCTTTGGGGCCCTGCCCCAGCTAGCTGGGAAAACCACAACTCCAGCTCAGCACATTTCCTACTAGAATCGGAACATCTGTCGCAGCTGCGGCAGGAACGCGAACGCGGTCGCAGCGATACCGCCGATCACGGCGATGATGGCCATGACAGTGGTGAGAAGCGGATTCTTCTGCGACCCATCAAAAATCCCCGGCTGAGGCTGCGGCTTTGCCGTGGGCTCCGACGTTGCGGCAGATGTCGTGGCCGACGCACTGGTCTTCGCGGCTTCGCTCGACTTGCTTGCCGTCGCCGACGACGTGGTCGACTTCGGTTCGGGCGTCTTCACCGGATCCGGGTCTATCGGATCATTCGTGCCAAACACCTCGTTGTACGTCTTTTGGGCATCCCGGTATTCCGATGCAGCCTTGGCGACAGCGGCCTCGGCCTCCTTGATCTTGTCTTGCTTCCCAGCAGTATGGGCGTCGATAAGCGCCTGTGCCGCCTTGGCATATTCGGCTTTGGCCCTCGTCAACCGCTCCGTTGCGGCAGTCTTCTGCAGCTCCTTCAGCTGGACTCGTCCCCGGAAGGCGCCGGCGGGTTTTTGCTTGTTCTGCGGGGCAAACAAGTGCACCAGCTCGTAATATTCGTTCCCATCATCAGCCGACTCATTGAGGCTCGGCACATAGAACTGCCCGTCGGGCAACGCGAGGAAATTCCCTGAGAGTGTTATTGGTTTCCCGACCATTCGGAATGCTGTATTCCTTGCCCGCGATCGGCTCCAACGTGTCAAAAATCAAACCAAATCAGTTTCGCATCATCACCGGAGAGCATGACCGGTCGATTCTCTTTATCCCAGGCAACACCAGCCCAACCAGACATCGTGGAGCCCGACAAAGTATTCACCGAGGTCACATCTCGGTTTGCGTAGCGCAGCGCCTCCACAGTCAGGTTCTGCTTCTGAACTGGTTGTAGCGAACCGTATAATCTGATCGCCATGGGCGGCGAAACCTTCCCGGTATTTATTGGTACCGTGTATCGAGCCGGGCATGAGCTTGACCGCTTCTTCGGCAGTTGTTTGCGCCGGGTCGATCGACAACATGACGTCTTTGGTCTCGTATGCATCACCCTGAATCGACACATGGTTGCCCCCAGAGAACACGAATGTGCCATCCGGCATGGGGGCCAGATTGGTCAAGGATGTCGGATTGCCGTAGTTGGTGGTGTAAATGGTGTTCGAATACGGGTCAATTTCTTTCCCGAATAGTTCGGCGGTGCTGGGAATTTGTTGCTCCGTCACCTCGTTGCCGGTGATCCGCACCAGGTATGGGGTGCGATCCGCCAACGGGGTACTGCCGTCACCGGATTCCACCAGGGCAATCACCGTACCGGTGTCCGGGTGGACGCCCACACCGGCGATGCGGCCCGCTGGGGTGGGGATATCCTCCACTGTGCCGAAACCATCACCGGTGACCTGTACGCGCTCTAATTTTGTGGCGTATTGATCCCCATTAGTGACGACACCGTAATACAAATACCCGGTTCGGGCATCGAAAGCCGTGGTGCCCCGGTTGCTCAGCTTTGCCGACAAGCGTGCCACCTCGGTGAGATCCTTATTGAGCAGGAATAAGCCGGCATCCTGGCCGCCCTGGGCAACCACAACCTTGTCGTCCCCAATGGGGTGCAAGGTGTGGCGATCGCTGTAGGTGCCGGCGGAGCGCCACACCACTGGGGTGGTCGACAAGTCCCGACTGTCGGATGCCAACCGGCCGCCCTCGCCCGTGTATTCGAAAGAGAGATTATCGAGGCCCTCGCCCACGTTATAGAAATTCGAAAAACATCTTTAGGCCGTCTTCGGTCAGCGTGGTGGGGATATTCGACCATGAGACCTTGCCATTGGCCTGGGAGAACTGGCCGGCATAGGTTTCCAACGTTGCTACCTTCACCGGTTTTTCCGGTGCGAAATACTCGCCGGTCTGATATTGGCGAGACCGCACCGTGGCCTCCACATACGAACCAGCATTGTCAATCACAATCTTTGGATTCTGGAACGTGAGGTCCATGTCGCAGTGGGATTCTAACGGCTTGGTTTCATCCTTACAGTACTTCTTGTACACAATGGTGCCCCGGAACTGGGCCTCAGTGTGGTTGGTGGCAGCATCGTAGGAATACGAATCCATCTTGAACTTGAAGGCATTATTTTCCCGCTCAACATCGGTTAGCTTTGTTGGGCCATGGGTGTAGTTATTGAAACTCGAACGAATACCCCACAGTAGGGTGCCATCAGCATCAGCGGCATTGGCGACCGTGATCGGCAATAACGACAAGGTGGTGAGGGTGGCCAAGAGCGACCTGCGGATTATTCTTCTATGGTTCATGAGAAAGACCCATCCTTCCTGAATATGGGTGTGATTCTGACGAGTTTTGAAGATAATCCGACAAATGAAGTTTGGCTACCCTTCCCTTAATGGGGGTAGATGAACCATACTTTAATATTTATTTAAATGGCTAGGTAGGACAAAGATGAAAGAGTGAAAATTATCTTTGGTTGGGGTAAAATAATCCCAAAGTTCTACCCCCTTGTGGGCGCAGCGATAAGAAAGGGCGCGAATGTTGGTGCAGAATCGGTGCCGGTAGGCGTCGTAAAGCTCATTTGCCTAATAGCACATTTTTCGGTAACGTGTCCCGCTGGACTATTTTTCACGTCCATATACCTAAAACTACTTTGTTGTAGGCCCCTCGCCTTGTGCGACCGTATAACTGTGGCAGCGAGCGCCCCACGCTATTGAGCATGGGAAGCGAAAAGTGGCCGGAAAATATGCGGTAACGCTATGCGGATTACGCAACGGGTCAAGAGGAACCGCAACGAGAAAGGCATAACAGGTCACGTTACTATGACCATGACTGATCCAATTGCGGACATGTTGTCGCGCGTGCGTAACGCAAATCACGCACACCACGACTCCGTGTCCATGCCTTCCTCCAAACTCAAGGTGAATATCGCCAGGATTTTTGAAGAGTGAAGGCTACATTGCTGATTACACTGTCGACGACGCCAAGGTGGGCAAAACCTTGACGCTCGAACTCAAGTACAGCCCCACCCGGGAGCGCGCCATTTCTGGTCTGCGGCGCGTATCCAAGCCGGGCCTGCGGGTGTACGCAAAATCCAATAACCTGCCAAGGGTGCTCGGTGGTCTGGGTGTGGCAATCATCTCCACATCCCAAGGTCTACTGACCGACCGTCAGGCTTATGCGAAAGGTGTAGGCGGAGAAGTTCTCGCCTACGTCTGGTAAGGGAGGCGCGCAGAAATGTCACGTATTGGTAAGACACCTATCGCCATTCCCGCCAATGTCGATGTGAAAATCGACGGCCAATTTGTCGAGGTTAAAGGCCCCAAAGGTACCCTGAGCCACACCGTTGCCGAGCCTATTAAAGTTGCTATCGAGGACAACCAGATCCTGGTGACCCGTCCCGATGACAACCGGAAAAACCGGTCCCTGCATGGTCTGTCTCGCTCGCTCATCAACAACCTAGTTGTGGGCGTGACCGACGGCTATACCATCAAGATGGAAATCTTCGGTGTCGGTTATCGTGTGGCCGCCAAGGGTAAGAATCTGGAATTCTCCCTGGGCTACTCCCACCCGGTGCTCATCGAGCCCCCGGAGGGGATTACTTTCGCCGTGGACGGCAACACCAAGCTGTCAGTCTCCGGTATCGACAAGCAAAAAGTCGGACAGATCGCCGCCATTATCCGCAAGCTGCGTAAGGACGATCCTTATAAAGGCAAGGGTATTCGTTATGAAGGCGAGCAGATCCGTCGCAAGGTCGGAAAGACGGGTAAGTAAACATGAGCAACAACAACAACGAGAAGCGGTTGCCGGTCGGCAAAGATATCTCTGCTCGTCGCCGCGAGGCTCGGGTGCGCCGTCACGTCCGCGTTCGCAAGACCCTGCGCGGCACCCCCGAAGCACCTCGGTTGGCTGTGTTCCGCTCTGCTCGGCACATGCACGTGCAGGTGATCGACGATACCGCTGGTCACACCCTTGCCGCCGCATCTTCCGTGGAGAAGGTTGTGGCAGCAGTAGAAGGCGACAAGAAAGCCAAAGCAGCCAAGGTTGGTCAGCTCATCGCTGAACGCGCCAAGGCAGCCGGCATTGAAAAAGTCGTATTCGACCGCGGTGGCTACAAATACCATGGCCGGGTTGCCGCTCTGGCCGACGCAGCTCGTGAAGGTGGTCTGAAATTCTAATGGCTACCGCAATTAACAACAACGGAAGGAACGCCTAATGTCCGGACGTGAACGGCGTGACGGTGGACGCTCCGCCGACGACAATAAAAACGAGCGCCGCGGTGGTGGCCGCCGCGACGATCGTCGTAATCAGCAACAAGACGAACGCTCCCAATACATTGAGCGCGTGGTGACCATTAACCGCGTGTCCAAGGTGGTCAAGGGTGGTCGCCGCTTCAGCTTCACCGCCCTCGTCATCGTTGGCGACGGCAAAGGCATGGTGGGCGTGGGCTATGGCAAAGCCAAAGAAGTCCCCGCCGCAATCCAAAAGGGTGCCGAAGAAGCACGCAAGAACTTCTTCCGCGTCCCCATGGTTGGTGGCACCATCACCCACCCGGTCCAGGGTGAAGCCGCAGCCGGCATCGTGATGCTCCGCCCGGCTGCCCCCGGTACCGGTGTCATCGCCGGTGGCGCTGCCCGCCCAGTGCTGGAATGCGCTGGTATTCAAGACATTCTGTCCAAGTCCCTCGGCTCTGACAACGCCATCAACGTGGTGCATGCCACCGTTGCCGGCCTGAAGCAACTGGTTCGCCCCGAAGAAGTTGCAGCCCGTCGCGACAAGAGCTTGGAAGAAGTCGCCCCCGCTCGGATGCTGCGGCAACGCGCAGGACAGGAGGCTTAACCATGGCCCTGAAGATCACCCAGAAAAAAGGACTGGTTGGTGCTAACCCTAAACAACGCAAAAACATGCAGTCGTTAGGGCTTCGGCGCATCAATCACTCTGTTGTACGCCAGGACACCCCCATTGTGCGCGGCATGATTCAGGTTGTGCGCCACCTGGTGGTAGTCGAAGAAGTGGCAGGGGAATAACCAATGAGCGATGTGATTAAACTTCACGATCTGCGCCCAGCAAAGGGTGCGAATAAGACCAAGACCCGTGTAGGTCGTGGTGAGGGTTCCAAGGGTAAAACCGCTGGTCGCGGTACCAAGGGTACCAAGGCTCGGAAGCAAGTTTCGGCAGCTTTCGAAGGTGGCCAAATGCCCATCCACATGCGGCTTCCGAAGCTCAAGGGCTTCAAGAGCCGTAACAAGGTGATTTACCAAGTGGTCAACGTTGGTGACCTCGGTGAAGCCTTCCCAGCCGGTGGCGACATCACCGTTGCCGACATCGTGGCCAAGGGCCTGGTTCGGAAGAACCAGCCGGTCAAGGTGTTGGGTGAAGGCGAATTGAGCGTTAAGCTCAATGTCACCGCCGACAAATTCTCCAAGTCGGCACAGGAGAAGATCGAGGCCGCCGGTGGTTCGGTAACCGCCAAGTAGGCTTTCGTCTGCCCTGATCCTGATTCATTGCCGCCCTCATCATTATTGGTGAGGGCGGTTTTGTGCTGTCTGTGCTCTCAGGCCTGGTAAGATTCGCCGAATCTCCAGGTAGAGGTGGCTGCATGTTTTCTAAGCTGGAGTTCCGGCGTGGTGGCTTTTCTCCCCGTGGGTAGTCCGGCGGCTAGCCTGGTGTGGATCTGGGTAACCCAGCAGGCCTAACAAGGGCGCCGAAGCTGTTTGCATGAATGTGCGGTGTTGTTGGTTTGAACTGTCGTTGGCGAGTGTGCCAGGCATGAACTCCAGATTAGAACATGTACAGCATGGTGGTGTGGCGGTTATACCGGGTGCGTATGCGGGGATTATGTATCCCTAACGCATCCTCAATGCGTATCGCTCGGCGGCTTCATGTTTGCTGAGCTTGACTTTCTTGATTCAGTGCCCTCCAGGCTGCCCGGTAAAACGTGGAACTCTAGTTCAGCACGTATGCTATCCCTTTCCTTGGTGTGGCTGCACGTCTTCTAAGCTTGATTTCCGTGGTTTGGGTAGCGCGCGCAGCGCAAACCGATCGGGAAGGAACTGTATTTTGGGGGCTCTCCCGATAGAAAACTGGGCCTAGCGAATGTGCTGAGCTGGGGTTCGTAGATTTTCTGGGTTCGTGGGTGTGCCTGGACGCCCAAACTCCAGCTCAGCAAATATGCTGCAATAGGCGGGGAACGGTTGCGGCGGTGTGATTGCCTGCTTCAGGGCGGTTGAATACGTTAGCGGAACCCCAGCTTAGAACAAGTGCTGAGCTGGACTTGTCAATCCCGGCCAAGCCTGGTCGATCCTAGGGAACCTGAATGATAATTTGGCCAATTCTAAGCTCGGGCCCATATCTGAATAGTTGCCGCACGTCTGAGTCTCACAGATCCCTCGTGGCCGGGGGCAGAGTGGGTGTAGGCCAAACACAAAAAGAGACATAATGACGGGCATGATCATGAAGTGGCTACGGTGAAGGGCAACAAAACCACAGTTCGGCAGCACTTTAGATACTGGTGTGGATATGAAGAGGTCATAACGCAGTATGGTGCAAGAAGGTGCAGGCCACCGTCAGTGAGGACAGGCAGAGTCGAGGCTGCGCCACGACTCAAACAGGGTTACCCCAAGGTAGCATCAGGCAAAAAGAGATCACATGATCTACGCCACTACATCATGTGAAATAATAAACCGCCGAAACTTCGGCAAGGTTCAGAATAGGTGAACTAGTGATTCTGTACAGTAAGCCTATGACTAAAATCCGTAACTCCCGTACCACTGGTATCAAAAAAACCTTTGATGAGCTTCGCGCCCGGTTGGGGGAGGAGCACGTCAACACCAGGGAAGTGTGGCTAACCTACATTGATGCGCTCATACGTGATGGTGACACCGAGCACGCACTCACCGAACTGGCCCTGCTCATATCCGTCAGCGAACGCATGCTCGGTGATAATCACATATTCGTGGCCGGCCTCATTAGCAAATACGCCCACTACCTCATGCAAAGGGGCAAGTATCAAGACGCCTACACCAAGTTTCACCAGGCGGCGCAACTCACATACCACCACTACGGGCCCACCAGTGAAGAATGGCTCTACCTGCGAGGAAAAACCGCCGAATGCATAACCTATCTAGGAAAATATGAAGAAGCCGGTCAGATATTTTCCGAACTCCTCACCACCCGTCGACGCCTCTACGGAAATGACCACCCAGGCATATTAGGAACCTGGATTAACTACCTGGTTTGTTTAGAGAAACAGCGTGATTACCCCAAGGCCCTTGCCGAAGCCGAATTATTGCTCCCATTTTGCACCAAACTCTTAGGCAACCACCATAATTCCACCCTCTATGTGCGTAGTAAATACGCCGCGATCCTCAGGGGGATAGGGAAGCCCAACCTGGCGTTGATAGAAATCCATCGCCTCCTCATAGCCAGGCGTGACGACTTAGGCCCGGACCACATAGACACGCTCAATACCCGCGGCCACCATGCCGCCTGCCTCAGTGAACTCGGCCGCAGCAATGAAGCCTACGCCGAGATGACCAGACTTCTTGCCGACTACCGGCGAATTCTCGGGCCAGAACACCCAGAAACCCTCACCGTGTGGCATAACTATATAGCCAGCCTCGCCAATGCCGGCTACACCAACGAAGCAGTATCCGAAGCCCACACCTCCTCATCGCCCGCCGACGCCTCCCTAGGCGCCGACCACGTTGAAACCCGCCAAACCTGGCGCAACTACGCCATCATGCTGGCCGACGTCGGCCGATTCCAGGAAGCCGCCGCCGAACTCGCCCAGCTCACGGAAATATCAACAAACCAAAAAGGCGAATTTCACCCCGACACCGTGGACCTTCGCAGCCGGTACGCCCACTGCCTGCTCGGAAGCGACCAAATCTTTGACGCATACACGGAATTCCAGCGTGCCAGGGAAGGCGCTCGCCGACTCCACGGCGAAAACGACGATCGAACCTTCTACCTCCGGGTACGATGCGCCGACTGCCTCATGGACATCGGTGATTACGAAAAAGCCCTCTGCGAATGGGAACACCTGCTCCACGACTCCCGGCAGGCACGCGGCGAAGACCACCCCGAAACATTAAAACTCTGGAACGACTACGCATGGGCATTATTCGCAAGCGAAAAAATTGCTGAAGCCCATTTGGAATACGAGTTTCTCATCCCCGAATGCATGCGAATCTTGGGGGAACACGACCCGCAAACCATCGCCTACCAGGAACTATCCCAAAAAGTGGCGGAGTATTTCTGCCAGGGGTAGCGTCGAAAAGCAACACTAGACAACCGGGGTTGTACAGTTAAAGAATGATTGCAACCAGCACCCAGCTGAAAACCCATTTGGCGGAGCTTCAAGAGCGGTCGGGCATGCACCACCCGGACACCTATAGGGCCTGGAACGAGTACATTGATGCGCTTGTAGCGGAGAAACAACTGGATGCGGCGGCGGCGGAATTCAGTGCGCTGCTGACTGTGCAGGAGCAAAGCTATGGGGCAAAAAGCGGCGAAACCATACCAATCCGCCGCAGATTCGCTCACTTCCTGTATCGGGCAGGTGACGTGCGGGACGCCGGCACACAATTCGCGGTCCTCCAAGAAGTCGCGGCGCACAACCTCGGGCCAGAACATCTCGAAACCCTCCACGCACAAGAACAAGTAGCACAATGCCTGAACCGGCTCGGCAATGTTGAAGGCGCCACCCAAATATTCTCCCGGGTGTATGCCTCCCGCCGTCACGTGCAAGGCAAAGACCACCCCGACACCCTGACAAGTTGGGCACACTACACGGTATCCCTGGGCAAAACCGGGAAACACAAAGAAGCCCTGGCAGAATGCGAAAAACTCCTCCCTAGATTCACCGCCGTGTGGGGCGAAACCGACGAACGCACCGTCATCATGCACGCCAAACGTGCCGCCGCCTTCCATGCACTCCAACGCTACGACGAAGCGATCGAAGAATACGAACAAACAATCGAATCCTATGTGCGGGTTTTTGGCCCGCGGACCCCTCCACCTTTAAAATCCGCAACCAATACGCCATCTGCCTCAGCAACGCCCACCACACTGATGCCGCGGTCGCCCACACCGCCGCATTACTCGACGATTCCCGGAAAGTCTTCGGCCCTCACCACCCCAAAACACTCCGATACTGGAACAGCTACGCGGCCGGACTCGCCAACCAAAACGAGCTCGAAGAATCCCTCATGGAATTCCACGACCTCCTCGCCACCCGACTCGAACTCTTTGGCGAAGAACACCCCGACACCCTCCACACCATCCTGGGATACGCCAAAATCCTCGACGGCGCCAACCGGCACGAAGACGCCGCCGAATTCTACCGCGCCCTCATCGACCTTGTTATCAAAGACCGCGGCGAAAACCACCCAGACGTGATCCGGCTCCGCACCATCTACGCCCGCAGCCTTCTCTCCGCCGGCAACTATGAGAAAGCCAGCACCGAATTCGACCTGGCCCGCCGCGCCGCCCGAGACGTGTTTGGGGAAACCCACAAGCGACATTTCGTCATTTGGTCCCAATACGCAACCACCCTGGTGTGCCTCGACCGATACGAGGAGGCCCTGGCCGAATTCGATGGGCTCCTGGCGGTATCCCGACAAATCAATGGCGACGACAGCCTAGAGACCATCGAGCTCCGCTACGACTACATGCGCACCCTCTTCGCCCTGGGCTGGGTGGACGACGCCTGGTCCGAATACGACGCATTAGTGCAGGACTGCACCCGCATCTACGGGAAAGACCACTCAACAACCCGGCACGTCCAAGAGTTTGGGGCGCAGTTTGCCGGCGAGGCTACAGTGACCCAGAACCCTGTAGAGGTGAAACCATGGATGAGACCCCGAACACAACCCCGCATGAGCCTTCCGCGAAAACCCCCACGAGCTCCCCCAAAGCCAAGCCTCACAAGACCGAGACCCCTAAAACTGAGGGCTCCAAAAACCGAGGGTCCTAAAACAACCGCGGGGGAATCGACGACGCCACTATCCCGGCTGGAATACATGCGGCGATCCTTAGGGGCGGAACATCCCGATACCCTCGCAGCGTGGCGAGACTACACCACCTCCCTCATGGCCGATAAAAAATACGCAGAAGCCCGACCCCAACTCGGAAAACTCGTAGCAATGTGCGAAAAAGTGTTCGGTGACAAGGATCCCGTGACCATCAATAATCGTGCCGACTGGGCCAGGTGCTTCGCGGAAACCACACTCTATGAGCCGGCGCTCGAACAATACACCACGGTGGCGGTGCGTCGGGAAGAACTGTTAGGAAAGCAGGACCCGGCAACGTTGGACGCCCGGTATTCGGTAGTGGAATGCCTGCTTGCCTTGCAGCGGAACGCGGATGCCACGGAACTTTTAGGCCCGGTGGTGGCGGACTGTCGCGCCGGGTTGGGGGACACAGATGAGCGGACCCTATTGGCGTGGGGAAAATGGGTGCAGTTGCTGGAAGACCAGGGTCGGTACGAGGAGGCGTTGCAGCAATATAAGGAGCTGTCTGCGCATCGCCAGGCCGCGACCGGCACGAGCGGGGGCCACGGGAGCGGAAGCGTGGGGGAGCGGGTTGATGAGCTGATCGCGGAGACGCAGCGGGTGTGCGGTCCATATGTGGCGCGGACGCGGCGGACGCTGGAGGATGCGGACGACCGCTATCAGGTGAGCAAGAAGCTGCGGACTTTTGGGTCATTGATGCAGGATAAATGGCGTTCGCGTCGCCAAGGCGAGTAGCTATCATCGCTTGTCGACGTCCGAACGGTGGGGGCCCTTGCCCTGACTGGTGATTTCCCTGGCGGTGGTGGCAGGTTGGGCGCGCTGCATGGATTGATTGATTCTGGTAACCAATGAAATGCTTTTGCTAGTGAAGTGAGGAATCTCTACAGTGAGAATGCGCACAACTGGGAGAGACTCTGCCTATATGTCGGGCTTTTTGGCTGGGTTCTGGTCCGCTGGTGGCGTGGTGACGGTGATAATCATGGCATGGTGTGAGGTTGGTTGGGGTAATTGGTGATAATGGGGGTGGAGATAGCAAGATCACAGTAGGGATATTTTCGAAACCTATTTATGGCATTGAACTGCTCTTATCGCGGGTTGTTTTGGCGGGGAATGGTTGTCCTCAGGTGGGCGTAACTGAAAAACGGAACCATGATTGGGTCAGCTAATAAGAGCCAATAGGGCGAGTGTGTACAGTGAGGTTATGGGACGAAATGCGGAAGATATCACCCAGGAGCTGAAGCAGAGATTTACCCAGATCTGGCGGCTTAATGGTGCGTATGATCCCGAAACTCTCGCGGCCCTGACCTATTACGTTGCAGTGTTATTGGAATACCGTAACGAGCTTAAGCCTTCGGCGTTGCCGGCAGCCGCCACCAGCATCGCCGATTTGGTTGCCGAACTTCGCCATGACTATGGCGAATATCACCCGGCTACCTGTGCTGCCCGAACAAAAGAATGCCGAGATCCTTCAGGCCATGGGCCAATATGAGGAGGCCCGTGCCTTATTCCGTAAAAGCGCAGACGGGTTCGAACAAACATACGGAAAAGCGAATGTGTCGGTTTTGGATTTGCGGAATAAGGCCGCTGATTGTCTTGCCAAGCTTGGCCGATTTTCCGAGGCGCTGCCGGAATTTATGGACGTGCTTGAGTGGCAGCGTCACATTCTTGGCTTCCATGATTCTGACACGCTTCTCACCTGGACTGAGGTGATGATTTGTCTTGATGAGGTGGGCCGCACCGCTCAGGCGTTGGCCGAGGCGGAGCAGCTGCTTGCTGCCCGCGTGCAGGTGTCTGGCGAAAATCACCCAGATACGCTGCTGATTCGCTATAAGTATGCGGGGCAACTTCGTGCTATCGGCAGGCCTGGCGAGGCCCTTATCGAATATCAGGCGGTGATTGGCCCGGCCGGCGAAAGACCCTGGGTGAGCATCATCCGCGTACCTTTGTGGCCTGGGGTGCGGTGGGAACCTGTCTCATGGATGTGGGAAGCTTGACGCAGCCATTGACGAGTTTCGGTCGGGCCCTTCGGGCGGCTCAAGAATCCCTCGAATTCACCATAATCGAACACTTATGCTATGGAATGATTGGATTGGGTGTTTGCTCCGTAACCATGACTTTCGCCGGGGCATTTCGGAGCTGAAAAAGCTCCTTGCTGTTCGGAAAAAGGTGAATGGTCTCGATAGTCCACAAACGCTAGAAACCTGGTACGCCTACGCCTATTACCTTTTTGCCACTCAACAATTCCCCGAAGCTGCCCAGGAACTACCGGATATCCTCGCTCGATTTGAACAACTCTATGGGGCTTTGGATGAGGAAACCACAATAGTGCGACTGACCTACGCCCAAACCCTCTATGCCACCCGCCATCTGGTCAAGGCATATGACGAATACCATAGGGTGATTGCCGCGTACCAGCAGCACTCCCACCATGATCCCATGAAATTTCTCGTTGCCCGGAGCGAATATTCCCGCTGCCTGCTAGAACTCGGTCGCTTTGACGAAACCCTCACCGAACTTTCCACCATTGTGAAACAGGCCCGGCAGATTTATGGTGACGATGATGAAGAAACGTTTAAGGCCTGGAATAACTATGCGTGGGGTCTCTATAAGGCGGGGATGATTTCCGAGGCTCAGTTCGAATATGAGTGTCTCCTTGATGCGACCGTTCAGAAATTGGGGCCGACACATCCCATTATCTTAGGCATTCACGAAACATTATCAGATATAGCTACACAGCTTGGGTAAGTCGTCGATAAGCAAACCGGTGTGAGCAGGTATAATAGGTTTTTTTCACCGCCAACAACGCTAGTTTGCGCTCTCCATTGTACAGTAAGGGCTATGAGCACCGAAAACCTAAAGCAGCAATTAGAATACTTCCAACAAACTTTAGGGCCAGAACACCCACAGACTCTTGCCGTGTGGGATTCCTATATCGAAAGTCTGATCGCCTCATATTGCATAGACGAGGCGATCGAGGAGCTCAGCAACCTCGTCGCCGTTTACGAACAAACACGGGGCAAATATCACCTGGAAACCAGCGTTGTGCGCAGCAAATATGCCTATTTCCTCCGCCAGGCGCAGGACATGGACCAGGCTTATGAGGAATACGCCATAGTGGCGGAAGGTTTTCGGCATATCAATGGGGAGCTGCACCCCGACACCCTGTTTGTTCGGCAACAATTTGTCGAATGCGCTCTCGAATTGGGTGAATTCGAAGAAGCGCTTCCCCTGCTGCAATCCCTGCTCAACGATTGCCGCTATGTTTTCGGACCTACCAACCCTGCCACCATCACCACGTGGAAGAATTACGTAACCTGTCTTTCCGAACTGGAGCAGGACGAACAAGCCCTTGCCGAGGGTCGGGAGTTGCTTCCCACCTGTCTGAATGTTCTAGGTCCCGACCATCGGGACACTGTGTATCTCCAAGGCATGTATGCCACCCTGCTTCGTAACTGCGGCCACCTTCCCGAGGCCGCTGAACAGTTTGGTTATGCCCTCGCAGGTCGCCGTAACCTTTACGGTCCCGAGCATCCCCGCACCCTCAATGTCTGGACCCAATACGCCAGCACTCTTGCTGAGGCTGGGCTGTTCAAACAGGCGCTTCCCGAGCTCCGGGCCCTCCTTGACGCTTATCGACGCGCGACCGGCGAGGACAGCCCCGAAACTTTGGAAGCCTGGAACACCTACGCCCTCTATCTATACGAGGCCAGAGCCTGGTGGGAAGCCCTGGCCCAATACGAGGCACTACCCAATTCCACGAAAAATAATCAAGGGGAATACGGCCGAGATACCAATATCGCCCAGGGTCGCTATGTGCTCTGCCTTCGCGCAGTCGAACGCTATTTCGATGCTTTTGCCGAGTGTGCCAAGGTGGTTGAGGGCTGTCGGAAGGTGTATGGCGATAAGCATTTTGTCACTCTCCATGCGCGTACCGAATACGCCCATTGCCTTGTTGATCTGCACCGCTATGATGAAGCCCTGGCCGCCTGGGCGGCGCTTCTCGACGACAGTCGGGAGATGAATAGCCCAGAATCCGAAAAAGACGCTTTCCGTATGGAATAATTATGCCCTGGACGCTCTTTCATGCAGGTAGGGTCTCCGAGGCCGAAGTTGAATACGAATTTTTGATCGAAGAGACCGTTCGTACCCTGGGCGCAGATCATCCTTTTACTAAAAACTTTCGAGAAGTAGCGCAACGCGTCGCCACCCATCTAGACAAAAAATAGGGTAATTTGTGGCGCGGGGTCCCCCTGAATGGGCGGATAAGGTAACCCGTAATTATCACGGTCAGCGCAATAATCGGAAGCAGCACAATAAATAACCTCAATTTTCCGGTCCCGTAGGCTAGCCATACCACGAATTTATTGCTTAAACTGACCACGGAGGTGCTTCTACTGTCCATGCGGAAATTTTGGCTCGCTCCGGCGAGTTCTTCCGCTTGGCGGTATGGCGCTGACTACAATATAGCGCGCACGTCGCGTGAAACCCACAAAGCGGGATAGCAACAATAGAAACTGCCATTTCTATTGCCACTATCCCACTTCGTTAAACAGCACCCGTCACTTGTATGAGTAGCAAGGGTCACGGTAGCCCTAGCGAGGCTGGAATCCGACACTGTTGGCTTCTTCTCGGATTCCCGCCAATCATGACTACCCGAAACCACTAATACAAGTATAAGAGCCGGGTGCTGTTTTTGTATCACCTTTGCGAGGAGAAGGCAACCGTTGTCGGGCCAAAAACCTCACCTGATTATCACAATAGATCATTATCATCATCGCTGAAATCTAAAGTCAGACGTAGTTGTTCGTGCCATTTGGCGTTTTCATGGCCCTCCCCGATAATGACCATATAATTATCTATGGCAAAACCAATAATGGGGGAGAGAACGGGGTAGTTCAAAAGATGTAAAGCGCTAACAAGTATAATTGCTTATGTTTGATGCAGGGGTGGCGGCTAGGGCTTTATTTCGTGGGGCATCGGTGGAGATTCGTGAGTATGTGTCTAGTCCCTGTGATGCCGGGCGGGTGATTCTTCATTCATCATTGTTGGCTTGGCGGTTTTGGGGTTAGCAATATAGGGGCGACCACCAGCGTCGAAAAGCGTGGCGGCTTTGCGGCACCACTCCGCCGCTAGCATCTGTGCCTATGAGCTAAATGACATGGATGAATGCGAACCAGCGCGGACGTTCTCGGAGTTGATCCGTGGAGATTCTTGCTGCTGGTAGGATAAGAATCTGCTCCCTGTTTGGGTGGAGTATTATGCAACAGATTACCATGGGCGTCGAGGGCGAAGCGGCGACAAAAGCTGAAAACTAGGGCATGGTATTGATCCAAGATTAAGGATTTTCTTTTAATATTTTATGGGGGAGTGCTTACATACCTGACTGTGACTTAGTTTGACTCTGATGATAGAGTAGCAAGGTCAGTCAATTCTAAATCGCCCCATGAAAACCGTGGGGTATCAACCAAACACAAAATTTTCCTGCCAGCCCTATGGCTGCGTGAGGAGCCAGGAGGCTAAGTGTCCGCCATTCTTCAGGCATTTAAGGATGCGGATCTGCGCAAGAAAATACTTATTTCTCTTGCCCTGATCATTTTGTACCGCATCGGTGCCCAGATACCGTCGCCGGGTGTTGATTACGTTTCCATTTCAGCACGTATTCACCAGTTGACATCCGATTCTCAGGGTGTCTACGCCTTAATCAACCTGTTCTCTGGCGGCGCCTTGCTGCAACTGTCCATTTTTGCCATTGGCGTGATGCCCTACATCACTGCCTCCATTATTGTGCAGCTTCTTACCGTGGTGATTCCGCGGTTTGAAGAGTTGAAAAAAGAGGGGCAATCCGGCCAAGCCAAAATGGACCAGTACACCCGGTACCTCACATTGGCGCTGGCCCTGCTGCAATCGTCCGGCATTGTGGCCCTCGCCGACCGGGAACAACTCCTCGGCCAGGGCACCCGGGTGCTCAAAGAAGGTCGCACCCTTTTCGACCTCATCATTCTCGTGCTCGTCATGTCGGCCGGCGCGGTGTTGGTGATGTGGCTGGGTGAAATCATCACTGAGCGGGGCGTGGGCAACGGCATGTCGCTGCTCATCTTTGCCGGTATTGCCACCCGCATTCCCGCCGACGGGGTCAATATCCTCCATGGCTCCGGCGGGCTCGTGTTTAGCCTCGTGCTTGTCGCCGTCATTGTGTTGGTCGTGGGTGTGGTCTTTGTGGAACAAGGCCAGCGCCGTATCCCGGTGCAATACGCCAAGCGCATGGTTGGCCGGCGCCAATATGGCGGCTCCTCCACCTACCTGCCGCTCAAAGTGAACCAGGGTGGTGTGATCCCGGTGATCTTCGCATCCTCGCTGATTTACATGCCGGTGCTCATCACCCAAATCGTCAACTCTGGTTCCCCCACCCCGCCGGATAACTGGTGGCAGCGTAACGTTATCCAATACCTGCAAACCCCTTCGTCGTGGCAGTACATCGTGCTGTACTTTGTGCTCATCATCTTCTTCTCCTACTTCTACGTGTCGGTGCAATACGATCCGGCCGAGCAGGCGGAGAACATGAAGAAATATGGTGGCTTCATTCCGGGTATTCGCCCTGGTCGCCCCACCGCCGAATACTTGGGCTATGTGATGAACCGACTCCTGTTTGTCGGCGCCCTCTACCTGGGCGTGATTGCTATCCTCCCGAATATTATGCTGGATTTTGGTGTGGCTGCCCGGTCTGGCTCGTCCACGCCGTTCGGTGGCACCGCAATCCTCATTATGGTGTCGGTTGCTTTGACCACCGTCAAGCAAATCGAATCCCAACTCCCTGCAAAGCAACTACGAAGGACTCCTGAAGTAATATGCGACTCGTACTTCTCGGCCCTCCTGGTGCCGGCAAAGGCACTCAGGCCGTTATTCTTTCCGAAAAACTTGGTGTTCCCCACATTTCCACGGGTGACCTATTCCGCGCCAACATTGGTGACAGCACCCCCCTGGGGCTCGAAGCGAAAAGCTACATTGATGCCGGCAAACTGGTTCCCACCGATGTGACCGCTCGCATGGTGAAGGAACGCCTGGCCGAGGACGACGCTCGCGACGGTTTCCTCCTCGACGGGTTCCCCCGCACCGTGGAACAGGCCGAAATCCTCGACGGGTTCCTCACTGAAGCAGGTGTCGCCCTCGACGGTGTGGTGAACTTCCAAGTTTCTGAGGACGTGGTGGTCTCCCGCATGCTGGCCCGCGGCCGCGCCGACGATAACGAAGAAACCATCCGCACCCGGTTGCAGGTGTACCGGAATGAAACCGCACCGCTCATCGAACACTATGCCGATCGGATTATCACAATCCCCGCCGAGGGCACGGTGGAAGAAATTAATGCAGCAACTATGACTGCATTAGGCAAGTAATTGATAAAAAATAGCTACAAAATACCAGCACTCGTGCAGAAAAGCATATGATGCTGGTTTTTGTTTGCCCATAACATTTCGGTTCTCTTTTCGGCCGCGGTGATTGGTTGGTAATCTAATTGTTGAACGCTAACCAGACGGAAAGGGGATAAGCTTTATGGCAAATAAACATTACGATTGGCGGTTCCGGAAACGTTCGGCACGGATGGTGCTCGACACCGGGCGGCCAATCAGCGCAGTCGCTAAAGAAGTAGGCGTCAACCCCATGACTCTCAGCAGATGGGTGAAAATCCAATCCGAACTTGACAGCCGTGACAGCCGGGCCGCCGCCCGGGCCCAAAAAATTAAAGAACGCCGACTCGCCCGCCAACAGCGCAACGAAGACCTCGACAAACAATTTTTGGCAGTGATGAAGAAAAACCTGCCTGAGCATGCCACCAAGAGCGAAAAATTCGACCTCATGGAACAAGAACGCGGCAACTTTGATCTTAGCCGCATGGCGCGCATGCTGAGGGGTCACTAAGGGCGGTTTTTATAAGCATCGAGGAACCCCGCCGCGAAAACCGACTGAAGCAGCAGCGACTGAACGATAAACTTGATCTTTTTGTCTACCAGATTTGGTTAGACTCCAATGAGGTATTCGGGGCCGCCCGAATCGCCGCCCAACTCATGCAGCAATACCATTGGGAAGTAAAAATTAATGAGGTGCGGCGGTCCATGCATCGGCTTGGAATTCGTGGTAAAACCAATTCACCACATATATCGAAATAACGGGTAGAAATACGGGTAAGAAATGGTTTTCCGGAAGCGTCGTAAAATAATTCCTGCTAAAACACCAGGTGAATTGGATGCGATGCAGGCGGCCGGGGAAATAGTCGGCAAGGCGCTTCAAGCAGTTAAAGCAGCGGCAACAGCTGGGGTGAGTACCCTTGACCTCGATAAGGTAGCCGAAGACGTCATTCGCGGTGCTGGGGCAATTCCTACTTTTCAGGGTTATCAGGGGTTTCCGGCGTCAATCTGTGTGTCGATCAATACCGAAATCGTTCACGGCATCCCCAACGATCGCACACGTGTGCAGACTGGTGACCTTGTTTCTATCGACTGCGGCGCCACGCTCGACGGGTGGGTGGGGGATTCCGCGTGGACGTTTGGTGTTGGCGGTCAGGAAGCCCTGAAGCCGCCGGCTGCGGCGCTGAATGAGGCCACCGAATGGGTGCTCATGGAGGGCATGAAGGCCATGATTCCAGGAAACCGGCTCAGCGATGTTTCGCACGCCTTAGAGCAAGCCACCCGCCAAGCTGAGCAACGATGGGATATAACACTTGGCATAGTCGATGGTTATGGGGGGCACGGAATTGGCCGGACCATGCATGAACAACCCTGGCTTGCCAACGAAGGACGTCCAGCCGCGGGCCCCTTATCCAGGAGGGATCTGTGCTGGCCATCGAACCTATGCTTACCCTGGGTGGCGTCGATTCTTTTGTGCTTGACGACGGCTGGACGGTGGTCACTGCCGATGGTTCACTCGCTGCCCACTGGGAGCACACAGTAGCCGCCACCGCAACGGGACCCCGTATCCTTACACCACGCTATAAAATAACGAAGTAATAACGGGCATATGAGAGCATTCTTGTTGCATTCATTGTGTGGTGGGTGCCATAATCCCCCTTTGCCAAATTGTGACTATTGGTTTTGAGCTGGGGGTATGGCGAAAATGATAAAAAATTCACCCTCACTTGGGGAGGGTGTAGTCTCTAATTTTGCTGAAAATCAGGCTATAGTATTCAGCATGTATTTTAAGTCACGTAATGCTCAGCCTTTTGCGACGAAGCGTCGTATTAAAGGTATCGCGGCTGCCATTGCCGCTTTCTCGGTGTTGGCAGTGGGAAGCCCTGTTGTTGCTTCTGCGCAATCTGCGGGCGTGCCCAACGCAGTCGACATTACGAACCAGATTCGCAATGATACCTGGAAGGCTCGCAACGATCTACATAAAGAAGCAGAGAAGCTAGATCCCAACTCTGCTCAGAAAGCAAAAGAACTCGTCGATGGTGCCGCCAATGCGGTGGCCCCCGGGATTGTTGATGAAAAGAATAAAGAAGCCCAGGATGCCAAAGACCGGGCGGAAGCCGAGCGCCTGGCGAAAGAGCGCGAAAACTTCGATTATGGTTCCTGCCCTCCCACCGCGGCTGCCTGCGTGGATTTAACGAAGCAGCGTACTTGGTTACAGAAGAATGGTAAGGCTTTTGGCCCGGCTCGGGACATGTCTTCCGGTGCCGTGGGCTGGGAAACCCCCAAGGGAACCCACCGTGTGGTTCGCAAGGTGAAGAATGAGGTTTCGCGGCCGTTTAATAACGCTCCCATGCCGTATTCGGTGTACTTCACCAATAACGGTATTGCCTTCCACGAGGGCAATCCCAACCTGTGGTCGCACGGGTGTATTCACCTCAAGCACGATGATGCCGTTCAATATTTCGACGAGCTTCAGGTTGGTGACGTAGTATACGTCTACTAATTCAGTAGCCGAGTTTTTAGTTTCCGTTGTTTTTACCGCCTCCCACACCAGTATCTGGGAGGCGGTTTCTCTTGCCCAATTTCAGTTTATTGTTAGGGGACATGAGGCCGGTCAAGGTGGTGGAATGCAGAAAACCGAAAGTGACGCTACCATGGTGACAAACGCCTTTGGAATGCACGTCGCAAAGCAAAAGACCAAGGCGTAATTAGTCATCTTCGCAGGTTGTGTGTATTATTGTTGGATGGTGTAGAACATGTGTGTTCTCGCCATGGTAGAAAGTAAACCTACGAACCGGCGAATATGCTGGGGAAATGCAGAGGATATGGCTAAAAAGGAAGGCGCCATTGAGGTTGAGGGTCGGATTGTTGAGCCCTTGCCAAACGCAATGTTTCGTGTCGAACTCGACAACGGACCCACGGTTCTTGCGCACATCAGTGGCAAGATGCGCCAGCACTATATCCGTATCTTGCCGGAAGATCGCGTCGTGGTGGAACTATCACCATACGACCTGACTCGCGGCCGCATCGTTTACCGCTACAAGTAATTTTTCCGCCTCCATGCCTAGCGGCAGTTTTGTGCGCCAATCACACCTTTGGTGACAGTGGCCAGAGCCCCGTGAAACTTAACCCACACTCCGGCATCCGACCGGATAAAGCGTTATTTGGCGGGGATGGGCATGGAGAAAACCACTGTAACAACCGGAAAGGTACCGCCTTATGGCACGTCTTGCTGGTGTGGATCTCCCACGCAATAAGCGTATGGAGGTTGCACTCACTTACATTTATGGCATCGGCCCAGCCCGATCCAAACAACTGCTCAAGGAGACCGGCATTTCTCCGGATCTGCGCACCGATAACCTCACCGACGAGCAAATCGCCTCGCTGCGTGACGTGATCGAAGCAACCTGGAAGGTAGAAGGTGACCTTCGCCGCCAGGTGCAGGCTGATATTCGTCGCAAGATTGAAATCGGCTGCTACCAGGGTCTGCGCCACCGGCGCGGCCTGCCCGTTCGGGGCCAGCGCACCAAGACCAACGCTCGTACGCGTAAGGGTCCGAAGAAGACCATCGCCGGAAAGAAGAAGTAATTCATGCCTCCAAAAGCACGCTCTAACGCCCGCCGCACTGGCCGTCGCGTTGTCAAGAAGAACGTGGCCGCTGGTCACGCATATATCAAATCCACCTTCAATAACACCATCGTGTCGATCACCGATCCGCACGGTGCCGTGATCTCCTGGGCATCCTCCGGCCATGTTGGTTTCAAGGGTTCCCGGAAGTCCACGCCGTTTGCCGCCCAGCTGGCCGCCGAAAACGCTGCCCGCAAGGCAATGGACCATGGCATGAAGTCTGTGGAAGTATTCGTTAAAGGCCCAGGTTCGGGCCGCGAGACTGCTATTCGTTCCCTTCAGGCTGCCGGTCTGGAGGTCACCAAGATCTCGGATGTGACCCGCAGCCGTTTAATGGCTGCCGTCCGCCGAAGCGTCGTCGCGTTTAAGGAAAGGAAAAGGTAACTTACAATGGCACGTTATACCGGCCCAGTAACTCGTAAGTCCCGCCGTCTCCGCGTCGACCTCGTCGGCGGAAGCAAGGCATATGACAAGCGCCCCTACCCGCCCGGGCAGGCCGGCCGCAACCGGATCAAGGAATCCGAGTACCTACTTCAGCTGCAAGAAAAGCAGAAGGCAAAGTACACCTATGGTGTGCTGGAGAAGCAGTTCCGCCGCTACTATGCCGAGGCTAACCGCATGCCCGGCAAGACCGGTGAAAACCTGGTGATCCTGCTGGAAGCCCGCCTGGACAATGTTGTGTACCGTGCAGGTTTGGCTCGCACTCGCCGTCAGGCCCGTCAGCTGGTTTCCCACGGCCATTTCCTGGTCAATGGTAAGAAGGTGAACGTTCCTTCCTACCGGGTGTCCCAGTACGACATCATTGATGTTCGGGATAAGTCCCGCACAATGCTGTGGTTCGAAGAGGCAACGGAAAACCTCGTTGACGCTGACAAAGTTATTCCTGCCTGGTTGCAGGTTGTTCCTTCCACCTTGCGCATCCTCGTGCACCAGCTGCCCGAGCGCGCTCAAATCGACGTGCCGCTGCAAGAACAGCTTATCGTCGAGCTTTACTCGAAGTAAGTTGGTTGGTTTTCCGCTGGTTATTTCGCCGCTTATCGACGCCATACTGTGGCTGGTTGCGTGGGCGAACCTGGCCGGTTGGTAAGCCGAAAAACTTAGTCGGGAAAAATATTGATATTTATCCTTTCCGCCCTTATCGACGTCAAATAGTGGTCGTCATTTTTAGGAGAATTCAATGCTCATTTTCGCATCGCCCTCGGCTAACGGAATATCCAGTCGATAGCTCCCGCTCTCGGTTTGTTATCGAACCACTGGAACCAGGCTTTGGCTACACCTTGGGGAATTCGCTGCGCCGCACCCTGCTGTCCTCCATCCCGGGGGCCGCAGTGACCAGCGTCAAGATTGACGGTGTGCTGCACGAATTCACCACCATCACCGGTGTGAAGGAGGATGTTTCCGACATACTCCTCAACATCAAGGGGTTGGCCATTTCCTCGGACTCGGATGAGCCAGTGGTGATGTACCTGCGTGCCGAAGGCGCAGGTGAGGGTGACTGCCGGTACCATTGAACCGCCAGCTGGTGTGGAAATCCACAACCCGGATCTTCACATTGCGACGCTCAATGACCAGGGGCGCCTGGAAATCGAAATGGTGGTCGAACGCGGCCGCGGCTATGTGCCCGTGTCTAGCAGCACAACCACCAATTCCGGCACCACCGAGATTGGTCGCATCCAAGTCGACCAAATTTATTCACCGGTGCTGAAAGTCAGCTATAACGTTGAGGCCACTCGTGTGGAACAGCGCACCGACTTTGACAAGCTGACCATTGATGTCGAAACCAAGAATTCCATTTCGCCCCGGAACGCATTCGCTTCCGCAGGAAAAACCCTCGTGGAGCTGTTTGGTTTGGCCCGAGAACTCAATGTGAGTGCCGAAGGCATTGAAGTTGGCCCTTCGCCGCAAGAAACCGAACACATTGCTGCCTATGGCATGCCCATCGAGGAATTGCGATTCTCGGTACGCTCCTATAACTGCCTGAAACGGCAGGAGATCCACACCGTGGGTGAGTTGGCAGAATGCACCGAATCCGATCTTTTGGATATCCGTAACTTCGGCCAAAAATCCATCAACGAGGTCAAGATCAAGCTTGCCGGCTTGGGCCTGACCTTGAAAGATGCCCCGGAAGATTTCGATCCCACGCAGCTTGAAGGATACGACGCGGAAACCGGCGATTATATCGATACCGATCCCGAGGACGAGTAAAACATCACCTTGTGGGCAGGAGCTGCACTTTCTGCCCCTGCGCTCACTTTAACCTGTACACGAGGAGTACATCATGCCTATCCCAAAGAAGGGCCCGCGGCTCGGCGGTTCCGCGACTAACCAGAAGCATATTCTGTCGAATCTCGCGGGCCAGCTGATCACCCACGGGGCCATTAAAACCACGGACGCTAAAGCGAAGCTGCTGCGCCCCTATGTGGAAAAGCTCATCACCAAGGCCAAGCGCGGCACTCTCTGCCGATCGCCGTAATGTGCTGAAGAAGGTCCCCCAGAAGGACATCGTTGCTCGCCTTTTCAATGAATTGGCACCCAAGTTCGAAAACCGCGATGGTGGCTATACGCGCATCGTGAAGTTGGAGAACCGCAAGGGGGATAACGCCCCCATGAGCCAGATTTCTCTCGTTCTGGAGGAAACCGTCTCTGCCGAGGCTAGCCGTGCGGCTCGCGTTGCTGCTTCCCAGCAGACCGAGAAGCCTGCTGAGGCTGCCGCTGCGGACGAGCAGTAAGCCATCAGGCTAACGTAACGAAACCCGCGCCCCACAGAACATATGGTGGCGCGGGTTTTTCGATGCCATGGTGGTTGCGGTCGGCGTTGGGGCGGCGACCGGTTGGTTAATTGCGGGGGAGAAGGTTGGCATTCGAAAGGTTTATTTCCGTTAGCGGGTTTCGGTGCTGGGGTAATGCCTGATAGCCCGGCACCGGTTTGGTGACCTTCACCACAAGGTGTACGAGCGATGCGGTAATGAATTCCACGAAACCGATTGCGCGAGTAGAGCAATTCGCCACGGCTTGATTCGTGGTTTGCCCCAGCTGGGTGGGCAGCATCTGGGTAGACGAGGAGCATCTTTGGGCTTCTTGCTCGCTGGTGTGCCCGGCGTTATAGACGTCTTGCGACCACTTGAGGATTCCCACTTGAATGGTTTTGGTACCTGGTGTGGGTTTTGTGCCGCCTGCGATGCGGGGGCAGGCTGGGGAAATGATTGAGCCATGGCGGCGGTGGGGTGATGATGCCGCCGCAGAGCATGAGAGTCGCAACATAATATGTGGCGCGCTTCATCGGGGAAGCTCCTTACAGCAAGGGAGGATTCGAACTACTACACTGTTGACAATAATCAATAGATTTCACATCAAAACTGCTAGCCCCTATACGGGGGTGATATCACTGGTGCGATGTGGGTATTTCGGAAATTGAAGGTGGGGTATTGGGGTGGCCTGTGCGGGACATTGTCATGTCACGCTGGGGGAATTGTGACGTACTTCCCCTATATGGGGAGATTATGACTGTCGTAACGCATTATAGTTTTTCACTTACCTTTTATGGTAGGGTTGGCTAACCTTACAAACTAATGATTGAGGTGACTGATGCCGACATTCCACTATCCGCCCGCGTCTCTGCACGACCGCTTGGTGACCCAACAAATTGATTGGGATCAAATCGACCCGAACGGTATTGCCGATGATGGCGATTTTTGGTGCATTCCCGCTGGCTGGGACACCATTCCCATGGGTTGGGGGTCAGAGGGGACGGTGTGGGTGTCTCCTGAAGACAACGGGTGGTTTACCCAAATGGCGACGGTGACTACCTGGCGGCTTCGAGATACCCGATATCATCCGCAATTGATCGAAAACCTCATCGACGAAATCCCCGAGGGGGCGCAGCAATACCACTACGATCGGGATGCGCAGATCGTTGGTGTGAAAGCTTGCTCCGCCACCTCAGTCATGGAATTTGGTTTCAACCACTCCCATTTCTGCGGGGGTACCTTCCACAGCAAATCCAAGATTGACCTGTTTGAAGACATTCCCACCGGTGATGTGTTCCTGGTGCAGCGAACCAGCGTGTGGGTGGAGGGTCAACAAGAGCTGGAATTCGGGCTCTGGACTGCCGCTGAAGGTGTCTACTCCCATTATTAAAGAGTTTGCTACGGTTGGACTGTGACTCCCATCCGTATTCGCCTTGATTTGGCCTATGATGGCACGAATTTCCATGGTTGGGCCCGGCAGGGGCATTCCGAGCTCCGCACCGTACAGCAGGTGCTAGAGGACGCGCTGGCCTGGTGCTGCGGCAGCCCATCGCTTTGACGGTTGCCGGCCGCACCGATGCGGGGGTGCATGCGGCGGCGCAGGTGGCCCATTTCGATGTGCCGGCGGCCGCCCTGGACACCCGAAGCATTGCGGGCGATCCCGGCAGGCTCGTGCGTCGATTAGCTCGATTGCTGCCCACAGACGTTCGGGTCCATGCCGCCACGATTGCACCCCCCGACTTTGACGCGCGCTTTTCCGCATTACGACGCCACTACGTGTATCGCTTGACGACGCACCCCCGGGGGGCGTTACCCACCCGCGTCACTGACACCGCACACCACCCTAAACCCGTGGACCTGGCGGCCATGCAGGCCTGTGCCGCCGAACTCATCGGATTGCACGATTTCGCCGCCTTTTGCCGACACCGTGACGGTGCCACCACCATCCGGGATCTGCAGGAATTCACCTGGACCGACATTTCCACGCCCGTCGAACCCGACACCTTTGAGGCACACGTCACCGCTGATGCCTTCTGCTGGTCCATGGTGCGCTCCCTGGTGGGCTGCTGCCTCGTGGTGGGGGAGGGAAAACGGCCCGCAGGATTTGCCGCATCCCTGCTGACCGAAACCTCCCGATCCGCATTGGTGCCGGTCGCCCCAGCGGCCGGATTATCCCTCGTGGGGGTGGATTACCCAGATGAGTCACAACTGGCCGCCCGAACCCAGGTTACCCGTGCTCAACGGGATGAACTACCATCCGACCCGCCCTGTGGCGAGGGTTAAAGGGTGGGGAGCCGCAACAGAGGCTAAACTGCTATCTCGGTAGGATATTGTAGTTATTGGCTAGAGGGAGGCATCCGGGTGGAACTGTCAGTGTTAGCCCAACACGGACTGATGGTCACTATTGCCGCCCTCATTCTGCCCGGAATGATCGTGAACTGGATTTCCGGCCTCCGAATTCCCTGGGCCGCGGCCGCCGGCATCCCCACCACCATGGGCATCGTCGGATTCGCCGGCTGGTTGCTTAGCCGCCGCGATATTCCCTTCAACCTCACCAACGTTACCCACGCCTACTGGTATTTCCTTGCCGCTGCCGTGATATGGCGGTTGCCGTTTTTAGTCTGGCAATTCTGGCGGTGGCGGAAAAAGTGGCAGCCTGACGACGGTAAACCTTTCGACTGGGTGGGCAACTGGTGGAAGAACCGGCGGGTTCATGATCCGAAACCGGCACCCGCACCTGCTGCAACCAACCCGCTGGTGGGGTGGTTGCGATCCCGGATACCATGGTGGAAATCCCCCCAGGGGAAACCGTCGACAAGTAACGAAGAACACTGGTATGACCTGCCAATATTCACCAATGGGGGCATTTTCGATCCGCGATGGATTCTGCCCTTGGCCGGCGTTATCGTGGGGGCCGGAACGTATGCCGGCCGGCTCCTGGAGATTTACCAGGGGCTGAAATACGATTTTTCCTCGATCGTGCAGGGGTGGGATGTGCATTGGCACGCCAGCGAAGTCCGCTTCATTTTGGAACGCGGCATTGCCGACTCCACCCGCATGGGTGAAGCCCACAACATTGATGGTCATCAGGAACTGTTCTACCCATCTGGCTGGCATGCCGCTGCCGCATTACTTGCCCGCTACGAGGGTTTTACCCCCATCCAGGCAATCAACTGGATGACCATTGTTCTGCCTTCGGTCACCATTCCCCTGTCGGTTGGGCTGATCGCTTGGCGACTCGTGGGCAATCGGGGGCTCACCGCCCAAATCGCCGCAGGGTTCTCGGCCGCCATCGTGATCGCCACTCCGGTGCTGTACTGGATTCCTGTGTATGTGGGCATGTGGCCGTACCTTGGCGCCATTTCCATGACCGGCATCGTCGCGGTCCTCATCACATCCATCCCGGCGGTTCCGGTCCGCATGTTTGCCGGCGTCATGGGGTTTATGGGGGTGGCGATCGCGCACCCTGCCCCAATCACCGTTGTGGTGTTCCTGGTGGGATTTTGGTGGCTATTTGGTCAGCTGTGGCGTCCGGTGCGCCAATGGTGGACTCCGGTGGACCCGATTTCGGCGGACTCAACCACGCCGGATACTGCCACCGCCAAACCGGATCGGGACCACGAATCAGAATCGGCGGAGCCGGAGCCGAAAGAGCGGGAAACCCCGGCGCGGAAACCGCGTCAGGTCGGTGCCCGCATCTGGAGTGGCTGGCGCACTAATAAATGGGCTGCCGGCACCATGGCCCGGCTTCGGGATTTTGGGCTGCTTGCCGCCACTGGTGGTATTGCGGTGCTGTTGCTTTGGCCCCAGCTTAAATCCGGTTTTGGCCAGTCTGAAGACGTCCAAGCCGTGACTGCGTTTGAAGATCTTTCCCGCAAGGAAACGTTCGTGAAAACCTTCTTGATGCGCACCCGGCATGTGGGTGAGTTCGGGCCACTGACTGGACGTATCTCTTGTGGTTTGCGGTGATTGGCATGGTTGTGGCCCTCGTGTGGCGGCGCAATGTGTGGGGAATCCTGTTCTTGATCTTCTCCGCGCTCATCACCATGAATGCCCTCACCATGTTCCCCGACCCTTGGGGCGGCATGCTCAATATCATTGGGGGTTTGCATTACGGCACTGCGCACCGCCTAGTGATTCCCGTGGCTATGTTCCTTTTCGCCTACTGTGGCGTCGGGGTGGCAGTAGTCATTCGGCTCGTGTTTGCCGGGTTTGTGCGAAATAAAATATGGCGTGTCGCATCCGTGTGCCTGTCAACCATTGTTGCGGTGTGGATGACTTCGCTCATCGTGCCGTGGGCCAGCTACTCCGTGAAGGAGGGCTCCCGGTGGGCGATCGAATCAATGTACGAAAGCCGCATGGTGACTAATGACGACCGTGATGCTTTTAACTGGTTGGCCAAACAACCGCACGCCTACGATGGCATCATTTTTGGCAATAGTGCTGATGGCTATGGCTGGATGTACGCCTATAATAAGCTGCCTTCGCTGGCCCGCCACTACGATGGGGTATCCGCAAAGCCTGGTGCACCCAGCCATGTTCTCCGCGACAGTGCCTATCTGATTGGTGCTGGTAACCATGGCGATCCTGACCAGCGCAATAGGGCAGATCTTGCGGCAGAAAACCTGGGCGTGAACTTTATTATGCTTTCCCCACCGAATTTCTGGTGGTTCCAGCAAAGCAACCTGGAGATGTCGGCCAAACTCGACAAGGCACCCGGTTTGACCTTGGTGTATCAGAAGAATTCGATCCGAATCTATGCGGTGAACGCCAAGTTTAAAGACGCCGAATTGACCCGCATGCGTGCGTCTGGCCCGGCACCTAGCCAATTGCCGGTGCCGCAGTGTCCTAAGGATTCAGCCGATGGTAAAGCTGCCGCTACCGCGGGGAGACCACCCAGGTGGAATACGATCCAGACACTGGCGAGCAGACCACAGTCACCAAGCCGAAGCCTTGCTATCACCGGCCATCAAAACCGGATATTCCTCCCCGCGCGAACGATGCGAAAGGGAAGACCCCTGCTACGCCCAAGAGTGGGGGCGGCGATGACAAGTCGAATAAGTATTCAGAGAAAACCGGCCTTGATCTCACGGAGAAAGAGGCCAGGCGACAGCGTTCTTGATAATGGTTACGTTCACAACGAGAAGGCCACCCTTCGGTTCTGAGTCTTCCTGGCGTCAAGCGGTAGGTGGGCGTCTGGTAGGTCGGGGCCCGGCGTCACAAGTGCTGAGCTGGAGTTGTGTGTTTTGGGGCGACGGTAATTGGGTGCTGAATCGGTAAAGTCCAGCTTGGATTCCGGGATGGTCGTGGCGGCAAGCCTGGCAACAAGCGATTTGCCCGATGATATAGGTTTGAGCCATGCCTGGATGCGTCAGGGGCTGGGGGTATCGAAAGTGCTGAGCTGTACTTTGCCGATTTGGCCCTTTTGCTGGGTGCCTCAAAGCCTGCGGCTCATGAGAACTCCAGCTCAGCACCTATGATATTTCTGTAGGGTGGGTTGGTTGAGCGGTAGAACGAAGCCTCACCATGGGCCAAGCAACGCTTTGCCGTGCAGGCTGTGATAGTAGGAGAATTGCTGAGCTGGAGTTCTCCGGGAGTGGAGTGAGGAGCTTACGGAGGCTTGTAAGAAAGGCGCAGATGCCGGCGAATGCGAAGATCAGGCGTGCAGAAAACCACCAACAAGAATGCGCCAACTCAGCATGACGCTAACAGGGGTGATCCTGCCAAACCCAATGCAGGTTTGGTAACCTAAAACCACATGACCACCACAAACGATGGGGTTGGTGGTTATTCCGCGCCGCTTGCCGCCCACACTCAAGGCAGGCCAACATGGGCATCACACCCACCACCAAAGCCCAAATATCTGGGCACAAATTCCTCACCCGACGCCTGGAACACGGACTCGTCCTCGGCGACATCCGCATGATCCACGACCCACTCGCCACCCGTAACCGGGCACACATCTTTAGTCTCGCCGCCACCGCACTCATATGCCTCGGCGCCCTTGCCATGGCAGTATTCAAACCCGCCATCGACCCCGGTGATGCAGCCATCATCCAAGCTGAAAGCGGCCAACTCTACGTTCGGATCGACAACCAACTCCACCCAGTAGCAAACCTAGCCAGCGCCCGACTCATCGTGGGCGAAGCCGCCGACATTCACGCCGGCAGCGACACTATCCTCAAAAACCTCCCCAAAGCCGTCCCCATTGGAATCGTAGATGCGCCAGGACTCATTGCACCCCCAGCCACCGCAACTCAAAAACTCGTGCCCCATGCCTGCCACACCACAACGAAACCAGCAAACCGGCTAGACATGGCCCCAAACCAAATCACCGTCATCATGCAGGAAACCGGGGCCAATGTGACAACCACAAACCAAACAACCCCCATATTCCAGCAACTCGCCACGGGCCATGCCCTAGTAGCCCTGGTAGACCAAGCCGAATGGCTGGTTACCGCCAACGGTCGCAGCATCCTTCCGCCTGCGGACACGCCAGACGGCCGGAATATCCGCCATCGACTAGGGATCACCCCAACCACACCACGCTGGAGTCCACCCCCACAAATATTCTCTGCTATCACCGAAAAACCGCCCGCAACCATACCAACCGGCATTCTGGAAGTTCTCCGCATTCCCGGCGCGGACAATCCGCAGTTTTGGGGCGCGGACGGCCGATGGGGTGGTGCGCCTTGCCCCGATTCAGGCCGATATCCTGGCGGATTCCGGGGTGCTCATGCAAGATGGTACCGCTACGGAACTAGGCGCAAACCCTGATTCGAAAACATTGTCGAGTTTCCCCTTACCAGATCGCGTGCCAACCTGCGTTGATCCCACAGCGCAGCCATTGTGTGTCGGGGAACATGGTGAGGTAGAAACGGCTCCCCTTATTGAGGGTAAACCGCCGTGGGGTGAGGCGGTGGCGCTAGCGGGGAAAGCGGTGGCTACGCATTTTGTTGGTCCCGGCTGGGCGGTAGGAGTAGATACTGGCAGTGGCATCCATGTGGTGTCGGCCCATGGGTTGCGGCACCAGGTAGAGAATCGGGAGACTGCTGCAGCATTAGGGATATCGCATTTTTATTCGATTAATTGGGACATGTTACGGCTCTTGCCTTCGGGAACAACATTGAGTAAACAGCAGGCGCTCCAACCGTTATATTAGCCACCACATATCACGGGTCATGGCAGGGAAATCTGACACATGGTGACATATATCCCAGTGGTCATGTCCTGTGATTTTGCTGGTAACTGGGTATCTGTATACCCAAATGTGATATAAATAAGTAAGTTGAAGAGAAAGTGGGCGTGCCATTCAACTGGAAGTGAGGTGGTTGCTTAATGTCGTCCATGCGTGAAGCAGTCGCAACAAGATTAGACGGAATCACCCGCTACCACGATCATGTGAAGCAGAAACCTTTTGGTTTTCTGGTTCGACCAGCTGTTCTTATTATCGGCTGGTTTGTCGTGCTGATTGGTATCATTGCCATCCCACTTCCCGGTCCTGGTTGGCTTATCGTTTTTATTGGTGTTGCCATTCTTAGCCTTGAGCTTCACTGGGCTACTCGCCTGCTTTCCTGGGCAATTAGGGAATATGAGCATGTCACTGCCTGGTATGCGAGCCGCTCCAGAACTTTCCGCTATTCCTTTGCCACAACTAGTTTTGTTTTTTTGTGGGCAGTTGTGGGTTTAACCGCTTATGTGGTGTGGCGAATGGGTGGGTTTTCCATGCTCGATCCAGTCATGCATGCGGTGATGTAACATCACGCTTTTCGACGTTCTGTTCGAAGCCTTAATCCGAGAATCACCAGCCCTATCACCACAACTATTCCCATGACCCACCCCACCCGAAACATTGGTATGGGAGACGATTTTCGGCTGAACACTTACCGTCACCACTCGCGCAGGCGTTTGCGTCTCCATCACATGCCGTACCACCCGACCAATATCCAACGTGCCATTGCTCGGATCCACACTGGCGAACAGCATGTTCCGAATCTGTTGCGCACTGGCCGACGGGTGTTGCTGCCGCAATAACGCCACGGTGCCGGTCACCATGGGGGCGGCAAAACTCGTGCCTTCAAACGGCAATACCGTGGTGTGCTGCACTGTTCCCGTACTGAACCCGGAACCGAGCGGATCCAAACCCGCATACACCGTTCCTGGGGCACTGATTGTGGGATGGGGTGACTCGATGGAATATTCTGTTGGCTGGTAGGAATCATTCGTGGCGGTTACCCCTATCACCAAGGTGTGATGCGCCGGGTATACCACGGATCCTTGTTGACAGTTGTTCCCTATATTGCCGGCTGCTGCGACGATAATGATTCCGCGTTCTTCGGCTCGTTGTATTGCCGCATCGAATTCGCGGGTGTCGATTGGTGGTGCGCCGGGTGGTAGGCAGGATACCACCGATATGTTGATGACCTGTACCTTTTTGTCGATTGCTGCATTGATGGCGGTGGTGAGGGTGGCGAGTGTCCCACCGGTGTCGGTTTTCTGGGATTGGGAGCTGGTTTGTCGGAACGACATGATTGCGGCATCCGGGGCCACGCCCACAATGCCGTCTCCGGTGTCATGGGCTGCGATGACGCCAGCGACGATGGTGCCGTGTGCGTCGCAGTCAATGGTGGCGCCTGCTTTGGGTTCGAGAAAGTCGCCACCGTCTGTGATTGGTGGTAGCCGGGGGTGCGGTGCGACACCGGTGTCGATGATGCCTATGGTGACGCCCATCCCGGTGGCGAGTTGGTGCACGTCACGATAGTGGTCGGATACGGCAGCCTGGTGTTTGATGAGTTCTGGGCTGGCGGCGAATGTTGTGGCGCAGTTCGTTGGGCGTTTCGGTGCCATGTCTGGTGCCGAGGTCGTTGGTGGTGGGTCGGCTGCGTTTGTTGATGGTGGTATTAGGGCGAGGGCTAGTGCCCATGGGATTAGTGTGGTGAGAAGTCGGCGGATCATAATGCGATCCCACGAAGCAGACTGAAGATGCCGACGAGGTGGAGGGCTAGGGGGGAGGCAAGCTGCAATGCTGAGTAGTTCGGCTCGTTCCACCCAAACCACTGTGGTGGGTTCCAGGTTGGTGAGGTGTTTTGCCCAGCCCGGGGCGGTGAATACTGTGGCGGAAACGAGAAATGCTGCGATGCTGAGGCCGAGGTGTGCAGGTGGCGCGGTGGCGTCTACAAGGTGGGGGCTTGCCGATAATGCTGTGCCGCATGCTGCCGCCATGGCGGGGATCCAGAGTGACCAGGTGCGGGGTGACCCGTGGTGTCGGTGGGCGTGCACGACAAGGCTGAGGCACATGCAGACGGCCAGGGCAAAACTGAAGTTTCGTTGCGGCGCCCAGCCGCATACCACGATGATTGCGGGGCTGAGGATACAACCGAGTCCGACCGTGATTCCGTCAAGGATATGTTGGGCCAGGAGTGCTCGGTGTGGGGTGTTTGTCGGATTCGTGTCCGATATCGATAAATCCTGTCCAGAGGTGGGGAGCTGTGGGACTCGTACGCCGGCGATTTTGATTGATAGTAGTGGCGAAATGCTAGCGCGATGATCCCTGCTGCGACTACTAGGGCGGCCGCGTAGACCAGCCATGACCAGGTAGGATCTGTGAGCGCTATGAGTGGAGGATGGTAGAAGCAAGCCCCGAGCGCCATGATGATGAGGCTGATCCCAATGGTAATGAGCGCACTAATGGTGGGGACATGTGGGGTGATAAACCGGAGTAGGAGAGTGCTAACGATCAGGACAATGCCTGCGCATGCGCATGCTAATGCCCACATGCGGGCGAATTGACTATCGCTCATTTGTGCCCCCGTGGGAGGGTGGGGGAGCCGGCTATGGCTATGAGAGTAGTGAGGCTGATTCCGCCGACGGTGATGGGGGCAAATAAGAGTTTGCGAGTCCAAAGAAGCATGGCGAGAGTTGCTACCACTGGGATGAGCAGCCGCAGTATGGGTGGCAACCCGGGCAGGGCTGCTACCAAGAGCGTGAGCCCCTAGTAGTCCGGCCAGCCCGGCGCAGAACACTGTGCCTATTGGTGGTGGCGTGACTTGGGTGAGGTTTTCTAGAGCTCTGCCGCATCCCGCACAACCGGGGTTGGGGTTTCGGTAAGGGGACTGATTACTAGGATGTCACCCTGGGTGAGATGGCATTGGGCTAGGGGGATGGCTGGGTCGAGTTCTTGCCCAGCAGCGGTGGTGGCACACCATGGGGTGGTATTGGCGGGAAGGTTGGCGATGGCTAGGATTTCGTCGATTGTTTCCGATAGGCTGCTACTGGCCGGAATGGCGAGATCTATGCTGTTAGAAGCGTCGAAAAGCTCGATACGTACGGTGAGCCGAAGCGTGTGGGAGGCGTTGATGGTAGTCATGGTGGAATCTTGGAAAAGTGGGTGGGAACATGGGTAATGGTGAGGAATTCCCAATCGACTACCCTCAGAAACATTCGTGCTATCTTTTGGGGGTAATGCTGAGCGTATCCCCATACGTGTGCATACCCACAAGTTATAACAGGATGTTCTTTTCCATTGTGGCGCTCTTTTTCTTATCTGTCTACCTTCAAAGCTGTGAAATTCGTCTATCAACATTATGAGAAAGAACACAATTTATTTTAAGGTGTTTGGGCTTATAATCAGTTTTATGTCCACTCTTGATGGGGATCGTGAGGTGGACTCCCAATAGAACTGCGTGTACGTGTCATGTGCACTCCTGGGAAAACCTGGGGTGCCCATGATGTGTACACGTGCACAAACAGGGGAGACCATGACTCAAACAATCCACGCATCAACCGAGCTCAAACCGCCTTTTCGCCCTGCTCGACCAGCGCCACATGGTGGTGGTCGGCACCGGCAAAAAGAACCAGACCTGCCAGATACGCTGTCGCAGCCGGAAATGGTGAGAATAAAAGAGTCACCACCGGCGCGATTGATACCTCCGATTATTCCTGCGCACGATCATCCCGTGGCTGGCACCATTGTGCCGCCCATTGTCACTGGTGAACGTGAATCCGCGCCACCGTTGCCTACGGGGGTCATCACCCCAGAGCCGGTGCCCGAGGCGCCGAAACCCCAGCCGATTCCCATGATGCGGCTGATCATGCCCATCGTCATGGTTATTGCCGCGTTATCCATGGTTGGATTGATGTTTATGATGGGCGGCCAACTGAACCCCATGACGCTGGTCTTTCCCCTCATGATGCTCATGAGCGTGTTTATGATGTTTAGCCCGCCGCCCGGAGAAAACACCGACGAAATTCGTCGCACATATCTTCGACATTTGGGAGTGGTTCGGGAGATCGCGCGCCAGAATGCGGGGGAGCAACGGGCGCACCAGCTGTATAACTACCCGGACCCCAAGGAACTTAGTTCGCGCATAGGCACGACCCGAATGTGGGAGCGGTCCGACGGCGACATGGATACCATGACTGTGCGGTTGGGGCTGGGCATCGCCGACCTTTGTACCCCTATCGACGTGGGGGATCCCGGGGTTGCCGAAGATTTAGAACCGGTGTGCGCGGTGAGCCTCAGGCAGGCTGTGAACACCGTGAGTTTTCTACCGGACATGCCGATTGTGGTGCAGCTTTTGGCTTTCGACGCCCTGGCGTTGTCCGAAGAAACCCCATCTGAAGATGCCCAGCCCGGGGGCGCTGGGTCCGGGGGTGCCGCCCTGGCATTGGCGCGGGCTATCATATGTCAGCTTGCGTTATGCCACGGTCCAGACACCGTAGGAATCGCGGCCCATGGCACGGGCCTGGCCTGGGCCAAATGGTTGCCGCACACAAACCCAACCATGCTGAACAAGTCGCCCTACACCGTGTTGGTGGTCGATGGTACCGTGCCAACCTTGCAGCTAGAAGAGCTGTTATCGCAACGCGAGTGGACCATCATCATTGCTGTGAACAACAGCACGCCAGCATTGGCTGAGCTTGTCATAGAAGATGGTCTATCGTTCACCGTGGGCGAAAAACTCATTGTGCACGTTGAAGATGCGGATGAGGAACTCGGTGTTCCCTGACGGCTTGACCGAGGCTGAGGCCCTGCTCTTTGCCCGAAAACTTGCACCGTTTTCCCGGCCCAGCACCGATTCGCGCGACAGCCATGCCGGACTCCCGGCCTTACTGGGAGTGCATGACTTCACTCCGCAGACTCTCGAACGTTTGTGGCAACCGCGGGGCGAACGGCGTCTGAGCGTTCCCATCGGGTGCGACAGCGATGGACACAGCCTCATCGTGGATATCAAAGAGGCGGCGCATGGCGGCATGGGGCCGCATGGATTATGCATTGGCGCCACCGGGTCTGGAAAGTCCGAGCTCTTGCGCACGCTCGTGGTGGCGCTGGCCGCAACGCATCCGCCGCATGCCCTCAATTTTGTGCTGGTGGATTTCAAAGGCGGTGCCACATTCCTAGGGTTAGATGCTTTGCCACACACCTCGGCGGTGATTACCAACCTTGCCGATGAATCCGTGCTTGTCGAACGCATGTACGATGCCATTTCGGGGGAGATGAATCGGCGGCAGGAGCTATTGCGCAAGATGGGAAACTTTCCCAACGTGGATGAGTATGAGGCTGCTCGACTGCGTGATCATCCCGAATGGGGAGCCCATGCCAGCCCTGCTGATTATCCTCGATGAATTCTCCGAGCTTTTAGGCCAACATAATGAGTTTGGTGAGCTCTTTGCCGCGGTTGGGCGCCTAGGCCGATCACTGCACGTGCACCTCTTGTTGGCGTCGCAACGCCTGGAGGAAGGCAAACTTCGTGGCTTAGAGTCGCACCTGTCCTACCGGATCGGGTTGAAAACCTTCTCAGCGGTGGAATCGCGGCAGGTGCTGGGTGTGGCCGACGCCTACCATCTTCCCAGCAAACCCGGGATGGGCTTCCTTAAAACCGACGCTGACCAGCTCGTGTGCTTCCAAACCGCTTATGTTTCCGGCCAACTCATGCGCCCCAAACCCACCTGTGACGGTGCGGCATTGGGCGACCGACCTCACGTGTCACTATGGTCTGGCTATGCATCTGAAACTGCTCCGATTACTACTGATGCGCTGATTCCCGACCCTCGTGGCACGCTTGTCGACGCCCTCGTGGCGGCAGCCCAGGTGGTGGCACGCTCCTGGCACCAGAGCGCCCACACCATGTGGCTACCGCCACTGCCGGCAGCAATCCCACTGACCGATATCATCAAGCAGCCCGTCAACCCCAACACGTTATGCGCAACCATTGGCCGGATTGACCGCCCATTTTTGCAACGACAAGACCCTTATGTGCTGGGGTTTTCCGGCCAACAGGGGCATACCATGATCTGTGGCGGCCCTCAGACCGGAAAAACCACCGCGTTGCGCACCATTGTGCTGGCGCTTGCCTGCACTCATACCACCGATTACCTGCGGTTTTATATTCTCGACCTGTCTGGTAACAACCTGGAATCATTGTCACTTTTGCCCCATGTTGCAGGCGTCGCCCACCAACACGACACCGAGAAGATCGCACGCATCATTGATGAGGTGTGTGGATTTATCGACCAGCCGGAACCGTGGCACACCTTCCTCATTGTCGACGGCTGGCATGTGCTGCACGGGGACCATGAGGATCTCATGGAAAAGTTGGGTCGTATCGCCGCCGATGGCTTAGCCGCCCGCGTCCACCTAGTGCTCACCGCAACCCGATGGTCCGTGGTGCGTCCGGCCATTCGTGACCTGATCCCGCAGCGCATAGAAACCAAGCTGGGGGAGCCAATGGATTCCCTGATCGACCGGAAAGCACAGCTAAAGGTGCCGGCATTGCCCGGACGTGGGCTAACAAACAGCGGTGAAACCATGTTGATTGCGTTATCCGCCCAACAGGATGTCGCCTCATAGCCCGTTCCCTGGTGGCAGACCAGCCGCCGGTGCCCCGCCTCAAACTCTTACCAATCAGCCTCATGCTTGCGGATCTGCCGCAGCTAGATCCCGAGCAGAATTCTGTACTGCTGGGGGTGGGCGGACCGAAACTTGGGGCCGTGAACTGGGATTATCTTGCTAGCCAGCACATGGTGTGTATCGGGTCGCAGGAATCAGGGAAGTCGACACTCATATCCACAATCATTGCTGGCCTGACCCAGATTGGTCGGGAACGTGCCCGACTCGTGGTCATCGATCACCGTCGCAGCCATTTGGGGGCCATCGACCCGGACATGTTGGCCGGCTACAGTGCCAGCACTCAGGAAACCGAGAAACTCGTGGCGGCGATGAAAATTACCCTGGAGGGGCGCCTGCCATCCGCCGAGGTCACGCCGCAACAATTAAAAGATCGTTCCTGGTGGACCGGGCCCGACATCTTCCTCATCGTTGACAACCTAGACCTGGTGGCCGACATGGCGTTTACGCCACTGCTGTCGGTGCTGCCGCACGCCCGGGACGTCGGTTTGCATGTGGTGATTACCCGCAAATCCGGCGGCTGTGTGCGAGCCCTCTTCCAGCCGTTTCTAGCGGAGATCAAGGACCAGTCGCCGTTCATTATCGTGCTGGATGCAGACAAAGATGATGGGCCACTGTTTGGGGTGCGGTTGAAGCCGCAGCCACCCGGTCGAGGTGTGATGATCCACCATGGTACGCAGCAGGGCCTCATCCAGATTGCGGCGGCCAATATGCCGGATGCCGCGGAGGCGAAGGCATCATGAGCGCTCCCATTGACCTCACCATTCTCGTCTACGAAACCGCCATCGTGTTCGAAGGGGAGACCGATAGCTACCGCTATGATCTAACCGGCAGCGGCATTGTTGCCGGCACGCAGGTTGCTGATGTGATCGCAGAGGCTCGCGAGCAGTTGCATGCCCAATGGCCGAACGTCACCATCCAGGTCAAAGGCCCGGAGGAGTATTGCTACAACCTCGTTGTTGGGTTGCAGGCAGAAAACGTCACAGTGGTATCCGACATTGATACCGCTCCCGCCGATATGGCCGATGGTGATTACGACTATTACGACGACGATGAAGTTACTGATGATAATGATGTGACCTACGATCTCGATGGTGCTGATGATGACTATGAGGATTCAGTGTTACAGACGTCGCCATCGGTTGTGTCAGAATCATGTGATGTTGATAACACATCGCTGACATCTGTGTTCCCCCGGATTTCCCGTCCAAATTCTCCGGAAGCTACCCGCGGCAATCTTTACCTCTACCTCGCCATTGCCGGCGTCATCGTACTGATCTGTGGCGTGTCCCTGTGGGCGGTCGGCCCAGGTTCGCCGCCGCCCACACTCCCGCAGGCCAGCGCGCACCCGTTCCCAACGTCCCAGCTTGCGGCCATCCCCCAGAAACCAACGTCGACAAGCAATGCCGGCACCATCACGATGGAGCATGGAAACATCCAGGTAGGGCTGCCGCACGATTACCGCATCGAGGAACAACCCGACAAACCCGGCATACTCATCGGTCGCGGCGCCGACGAAAATCTGCGGGTCACCATGGCCATCGACCCGCTTTTCGACGCCGACCCCACGGCAATATTTGCCGAGCTCGATGCCACAATCCACGGCGACCCCACCCTCACTCCCGCCGAATCGTTAGGAATCGGCCGTGGCCAGGAGAAAAACTACATCGAAAACCCCGGCGATGGCTCCACCGTTCACTGGATCGTGTGGATTGACGCCGGCCATGTTTTTTCGCTGGGCTGCCCACCCGAACAGCCGCCGCGAACCTGCCGCAACGTGCCACCTGCCGGAAAGCCGCCGAAACGCTCACCATCCGGCACTAGCCCAAAACTGGGATTTTCCAGTCCAATTACATGTACACCAAACTCAATAGAAAGGCACGAAAGTGAGCAATACTTTCCGCACCGAATCCGACGTCATGGTCACCACCGCCGGACAAGTCGACAACACCAATAACGAGGTGCAATCCGAACTATCCCGCCTTCGCGGCGTAGTCGATGGCATCCGGGGTTCTTGGAGTGGCCAAGCCCAAGCCTCTTTCGACCAGCTCATGCAACGGTGGGACACCAACGCCAAAGATTTAAGTGATGCGCTCACGAGCATCAGCGAAAACATTCGCGCCAATGCTCACGCCTTCGAAAACGTGGAAACCAGCAATGCGCAATCACTCAACCATGTGGGAGGCGGACTGGTCTTATAACCATACTGATAGACACCGTAATATCACACATCAACCTGCGGCAACCGGCGCATCATTGCAGAACACACCAACCTCGCTAACGCCACCATGATGGCTTCCCATCGAACCATTTGCCACCAGTGTGGAGTTGGCCCAAGCACGTGATGGTGGGGCATCGATCCCCTACAGTGCCCCATTATCGTCATCAATCTACATTCAAGGAGTAACCCCATGGACGTCATTCAATACGGCTTCGGCGAAATCGACGCTGCCGCCGCTGACATCCAAACCACCGCTAGTCGTATCGGTTCCCTGCTGAATACACTCAAAACACAAATCCAACCCATGGTCACTGCGTGGGAAGGATCCTCATCCACCGCCTACCAAGAAGCCCAAACCAAATGGGATCGTTCGGCTGACGAACTGAATACAATCTTGGACACCATTGCCCGGACGGTACGAAACGGCAACGACAACATGAGCGATGTGAATCGGGCCGCCACCTCGTCCTGGGGCTAGCCTGATGGTGTCCGCCCCTTTTGATCTCGAGAGACGCCAGGTCATGGTGATATATCCCCACCGGTGTCATGGCTGATACCGGAATCATTATGATCTGCGGTGCCACCTCAAAGGTGTATGCGGGTTCCCAATCACCCCAATGGCCATCAGGTCGGCACCGGTAAACGTCGCACCACCCGCCACAATGCCAACGACACAGGTTCCCAACCACTACCCGCCCCTGGCGGCAGTCGAAGGTGACAGTCGATGAACAGGCGTGAACCTGTGTCTCCCGCGTTGCGGCGGGTAGTGTTAAACCCCAATATTTCGGTTTCCAGCGCCACAACTTTGGCATTTAAGCAGCATTGATATAGGATTGTGAATCTGTGTGATTTCACGCCGAAATCGGGTCTCCACCGGCCGCCGATTTCTGATACCGGCTTCACACGCATAACGGCTGGCAGTTCTAGACAGACTTAAAAGGAGTCATCAGTGTCTACTTATCACCCCAAGGCTGGTGACATTACCCGTAAGTGGTATGTCATTGATGCCACTGACGTGGTGCTGGGTCGCCTGGCTGTAACCGCAGCTGACCTGCTCCGCGGCAAGCGTAAACCATATTTCACCCCCAATGTTGATTGTGGCGACCATGTCATCATCATCAACGCCGACAAGGTACGTGTCTCGTCCAACAAGCGGGAACGTGAGTTCCGGTATCGTCACTCCGGTTACCCGGGTGGTTTGAAGGTCATGACCCTCGGCCGGTCCCTGGAACTGCACCCGGCTCGTGTGATTGAAGAATCCATCCGGGGCATGATGCCCCACAACCGGCTTAGCCGTGCCTCCGCCAAGAAGCTGCATGTGTTTGCCGGTTCCGAGCACCCTTATGCTGCCCAGAAGCCAGAAACCTATGAGATCAAGCAGGTGGCCCAGTGAGTGACAACAACGTAACCGAAAACTTTGAGGCCGATGCAGCTGACATCGCTGCCGCAGCCGCCGCAACCGAAGAATTCACCAACACCATTGGTGACGCCGTGGCTGCAGAAACCGAGGTTGAGGCAGAACTGCCCACCCTACCATGAAGGTCCCCATCCAAACCGTTGGCCGTCGTAAGCGCGCCATCGTCCGGGTGCGCATGGTAGAAGGCTCCGGTCAGTTCGTCTGCAACGGTCGTACCCTGGAAGAATACTTCCCCAACAAGCTGCACCAACAGCTCATCAAGGCACCCCTGGTGCTCATCGACCGTGACGGCCAATTCGACATCCACGCCAATCTCACCGGTGGCGGCCCCACCGGCCAGGCAGGCGCTTTCCGACTGGCTATCGCCCGGGCCCTCAACGTTTACAACCCGGCAGATCGCCCAGCCCTGAAGAAAGCTGGCTTCCTGACCCGTGACGCCCGTGCCGTGGAACGCAAGAAGGCTGGTCTGCACAAGGCCCGCCGTGCACCGCAGTACTCCAAGCGTTAACCACTACGCGGAATACAAAACCGCCCGCCCCTGGTTATGGGGGCGGGCGGTTTCTGCGTCGACAAGCTTACTGCAACGACGGCTTTACATACTCCCATGCGGGCAGAATCTGGCTGGTAAACGTGTCATTCCACCGGTGAATACCCGACTGAATATACACAACCTTCTTATTCGTCATGCCATTACGATCCATGACCTTTTCCAAATCCTTCGTGCACTCCAGTGTCACATGCTCCAATGTGGCCCCCAACGACGTGTCATAGAACGGCAACCCATTGTCCTTCTGGAGCTGCTCCTTCGTGATCTTACCGCTGGCATTCGACAAGAACACCGGCATGGACCGCAGCCCCTCAGGGTGCAGCGTCACATCATTAGCCCGCCACTCCGAGCTGCCAAACGGTCCCCAAATATTGGATGGGTTACCATCCTGGCCCTTAATTGTGCTCTCAATCGTGGTCCGACCAAACTGTGACACCGTGGAATAGCAACCCGACAGGCCAAACACGCCATGGAATAGGTTGGGATTCTTCGCGGCAATTCGAACCGCCCCCGATGCGCCCATAGACAGCCCACCGATACCACGCTTGCCATTGAAATTAATCCGTGAATCAGCCTTGGGTGCCTCCAAGACCTGTGGCAATTCCTCCGTGATAAATGTTTCCCACTTCATATAGCCCAAGCTCGAATCGGTATTTGACCAATCAGCATAGAAGCTACCATTGCCTTGGGTGGGGGCGACCACCGTCACGTTCTCATCACCCAATCGGTTAATGATATCGCCGGGACCAAACCAACCCGACACCCGGGGTGCACTTACCCCATCAAGTAGATACAACATTGGGGCTGGGACGGTAGCATCCGGTTGAGCCATCACCTGAACCTCAACGATGCGCTTCATTGCCGGTGACTGAATCGACCACCGCTGTACCCGGCCATTATATTCATCCTGCTTATCCACCACCTTGAGCTCCGTGATGGAATCATCCGTAGGCAATGGATACTCGGAATGATGATCCCGGAACCGATCCGGGAACTTCCAATGCCCCAAACCCAAAAGGTTCAACAACCCTAATAGGAACTTCAGCCCCTTACCAGTCGAGCTTTTAGCATTCGTGCCACTGGCCAAAATGGTGCGAAGGAAATGCGCGAAAGGCCCATAACTGGATGGCTCCGCCTTGGCCTTAGCATCATCAGTTTTGGAATTCGGGCCGTGCAGCACATTATTGGCGCTGCCATTCTTTTCCAGGCTTCCCTCTTTGTCCCGATCCTTATTGGCCAGGTTATCCGCTAATGACGATCCAGCGTCGACGCTTCCAATCTTGTCCTTATCGCCCGAGCTACCAGAACCGGCTTTATTACCCTCTGAAGGATTTGCGCCCGATCGTGCGCCATTCGGCTGGTTTGGTTGCGGCTTAGGCTGCGTACTTGGCGACCCCGGTTGGGCATTAGGGTCACCCTGAGTACCGATAGGATTATCTTCAGGATTCTCTGGTGTAGTGGCGGTGGTGCTGGCCCCAGCGCCATTTATAGGAGCAGCAGGCTGTGCGTATGCGATAGATGTGGTCGGTGAAATGAAAGTAGCAACTAACGACGCGGCAACGATTGTCGCCACCAAACCATGCGAATGCTTCACAATAACCCTCATGCCTTCTTTTATAAATTCCATTAGGGAAGAATTAGCTTTTCGATCAGACTATCTCTTAACTTTAAACTTAAACATTTGCCAGAGGGAAAAAACGCGCCCAGATCCGGGCTTAAAAATCACGATAACTCATAATCACACTAATTTTAATCAGTTTTTGCCCGGATGATTGTGTAGTCATCTATCTGAGTGATTATACATATGAAATGCAGGTATGTAACAGACTTGAGTTCATATGTGGAATCAATAAACAAGGGATATTAATGTAGATAATTTGCTAAAAAATCGGTCAAAATAACCAATTTCGGGGGCATGGTTTTATGAGAATTATTTAATGAAATCCTTGATTATTAATATTTATATTACTGCACTCTATTAATAGACAAAAAATCCGGCGGCATTTTTGAGGGTTTCCCTTTGTTTTGGCAATGAGGTTCATGGTGGTTGAGGGGTAATGGGATTGATGCTCCGCAGACTTGGTGGGCTTGGTGGCTTTGGTGGGCTTGCTGTTGGGGTCTTTGGGAGCTTAGGGCCTTTAGGGAAGAGAGCTTCATAAGTGCTGAGCTGGAGTTCTGGTTAGGACTGTTTCTATATGCCGCGAATCCGCAGGGGCTGAAAGTAGCACTGCTGTTACCCCAGCTCGGCGCGCTTGTGGCAGTGAAAAGCGCAAGCAATAACGGATTCGGGGCTAGGTAAAATTGCCATGAAGTCACCTTCAGTCCCCACGCATTATCTGTATCGCATCTGCTGAGCTGGAGTTCTGGTGAGAAGCCTCTCGACATGCCGCAAATTCGCAGGAGGCAAAACAGCACATTCGTTACCCCAGCTCAGTACTTGTGCTCTAGGGGCTTGGGGTTGCTTTATCTAGCGCTTTCGGCCGATCTGATGAAATCGTTTAGGTGGAACGAATGAATGGGGAATAGGTGGGGGTTGGTGCCCCCTGTTTGTCTTCATTCTTGGTGTCTTGACATGTTTTTCGGCGTGGCTTTAGTGTGCTTCAAAAGAAGCTCCTGTGGGGATGGTTGGTGGAAGCTGAATGCTGGTGGAACTCAAGGCAGGCTTATGGTGGTTGCACTTATGTGAGGTGCACTTTTGCTGGAAGCGAGGATGGCTCTGAGGGAATAATGAACGCCAGTTAGTATTTATCTGAAAAGCCTGAATGCTTTGTTTTTTCTCTTGTGGGTGCGGCTATCCTATAGAGGATTGTCCGTAGACTCAAGGAATTTGAACACAATATGACTCGTCTTTTTGGAACTGATGGTGTGCGCGGTCTGGCTAATGAAGCGCTCACCGCTTCGTTGGCATTACGGCTGGGAGCAGCCGCGGCTGAGGTACTTACCGTGGATCATCGGTCATCGAAACGCCGTCCGTTGGCTGTGGTGGGGCGAGACCCGCGTGTGTCTGGAGAAATGCTTGCGGCTGCACTGTCCGCAGGTATGGCCAGCCGTGGTGTGGATGTATTGCGGGTTGGGGTATTACCTACGCCTGCCGTCGCCTACCTCACAGAATTCTATGGTGCTGACATGGGAGTCATGATTTCCGCCAGCCATAATCCTATGCCAGATAATGGCATCAAGTTTTTTTCCAAGGGTGGACACAAGCTGCCAGATGTGGTGGAAGACCAGATCGAAGTGACCATGGAATCCCTACCCGAAACGGGTCCCGTGGGGCATGGTGTTGGTAGGGTCATTGAAGAAGCGGTGGATGCGCAGCAGCACTACCTTGACCATTTGAAGGAATCTATGCCGCGCGATCTTACCGGTATTAAGGTTGTTGTGGACTGTGCTAATGGTGCTGCGTGTTCCGTTACTCCCATGGCGTATAAGGCTGCTGGGGCAGAGGTTATCGCCATTCATAACAACCCGAATGCCTATAACATCAATGATAATTGCGGCTCTACGCATATTGACCAGGTCAGAGCTGCGGTCCAACAGCACGGTGCCGATTTGGGATTGGCACACGATGGCGACGCCGATCGATGCTTGGCCGTGGATGCCGAGGGCACGGTGGTGGATGGCGACCAAATCATGGCCATTCTCGCGGTAGCTATGAAGGAGAACGGAGAATTACGTAAGTCCACATTAGTGGCGACGGTCATGAGTAACCTAGGTTTGCGACTCGCCATGGATAGTGTCGGAATTGTATTGCGTACCACAAAGGTGGGGGATAGGTATGTGCTGGAGGATCTTAATGAGCATGGTTTCAGCCTTGGCGGTGAGCAGTCTGGTCACATCGTAATGCCCGATTACGGCACAACCGGTGACGGCACATTGACTGGCTTGGCCTTGATGTCACGCATGGCCGAGACCGGCTTGTCTCTCAAGACGCTGGCTGAGGTCATGCATGTTTTGCCGCAGGTACTCATTAACGTGCCGGTGTCGGATAAGTCAGTGATTGCCACGCACCCTGAGGTGGTGGCAGCGATGGAGCTGGCAGAGGACGAATTGGGCAATGCCGGTCGGGTCCTGCTCCGGCCTTCTGGCACCGAGGAGTTGTTCCGCGTCATGGTTGAGGCGTCTAGTGAGGAGAATGCGCGCCGGATCGCGGGAAAGCTTGCGGCTGTGGTCGCCCACGTCTAGTTTTTGGGTCACCGCCGTTTCTTCGATGGCACACTCAGGTCCTGCTTCATAAGTGCTGAGCTGGGGTAGTGGATACGCAGCATCATTCTGACTGGGGTCACCCAGCGCTTCGCAATAGTCGCGGCGGAACTCTAGCCCAGCATATGTGATATGGGTAGTGCGTGAAGGCTCGAAGGTGGTTTGCGGGCGGTCTTGGCGTGGTTTCATAGAGCTTCAAACCGGCTATTGCTCGTGGAGTTTTTTGCCGCAATTGTGCTGAGCTGGGGTAACAACTGCACTACTTTTGGGCCCTGGAGATTTGCGGCATGTAGGAACGCTTCTCACTAGAACTCCAGCTCAGCACTCATGAAGCTCTAGGTTTTGCAGGTTGTGCGCATGGCTCAAGGCGTCTGGTAGCCCAAAATTTGGTTATGGCAGTCCAATTATGTAGTAGACATGTTCAGCTATAAGGAGATTGCCATGCCATCTGACTCAGTTGCGATAGATCTGCACAAAGTCCAGACTCTTTTTCAAGCTATTGACCACTATCTTGTTGCCCAGGAATCCCATGATCCAGATGCCCCCGAGCTGGAGTCCGCAGACTTGGGTACCGAGTTCACGGATTTCGCCGTCCCATTACGGGATCATTATGCTCAACTGCATGCGGACCAGGTTGCGCATGTTGCGGCGCTGCGGGAAGCATGCGCTGCCGCGCATCGGGAAGTACAGCGGTTTGCGGACCATGACGCTCATTTTGCCCATACGATGAGGGAGACAGCATGGATGCCTCGGTGACCATTCTTGCTGGTGCAATTGCTACTTTGGGTGAAGCTTCTGGCGGTGCCTACCGCAAGCCAGCGTCGTTCGACCGATTATGTTCTCTGGCTGAGTGTTCGAAAACTCCCAATACTGATCAACTTTTAGCGGCAGCCCAGGGGCCTAGTATGGTGGTATGTCCGGAAGAATTCACCACCCAGTTTCGTTCCAATCTCACAAACGCTGTTGGTGATTTTGCTGGTAATGGGCTTATTCAGGGAATTTTTCGACTGGTGGATGATTGGGCTCGACATACCGAAACGATAAATGCTGTGGCAGCGGATGCTCATGCGGCAGTCACCGCTATTACCACCATGGGGGCAGGGAAGCCGAACATTCATGCGAACAGATGGCGACACAGGGCGGCCAGTAGCGTGGATAAGGTATGCGCTGCATTGGGCGGTGTCGATTTGGCGAATAACCCTCACCAATTTATGAAGCTAGTGGCACTGGGTGGCGCGGCTATCGACCATGCGATTACTGGGTCGTGCGGTGTGTATGAGCAGCGTAATTGCGGGATTGACAAGGTGCTCCATGGGCATGTGAATACGTTGGATCAGTTACATGATAGTGCTGCCACTCGCCCCGCATCCGTGGAGGTGAGCAGCATCAGCAAGGCTGGTTACTATGATGGGCACGATATCGGTGAGGTGCCTGATATGGGGCAAATGGTGGCGGAATTACGGGCCGAGGTGCGGTTGGGTCTGCAAGCTGGTTTGGAGGTCGGGTTGCGGCAATCACATCAGGCCTTTGGCGGGTTTGAACCCGACCCCACTACCCCAATGCATGATACTGGTGTGATTACAGTGCAGTCGGTGCCGACTACGCCAGACACGTCGGGGGTAGATGCGGGGGAGATGATAGTTACCTCGGATGATGGTGGGCAGCAGGAGGTAGAGCCTCACGAAGTGCCTGTCCCTGAAGCTGTCCCCGAAGCAATTCCAGATCCCCCACCTGCTCCCGCTCCTGAGGCTGTCCCTGAACCTCTACCTGCTCCCATTTCCGAGGCGGCACCTGAGGTTGTCCCTGATCCGCCACAGGCTGTCACGCCCATAGAGGTACAACAATGTGTTCCCCCAGCGCCACCACCACAGGAACCGCCGCCGACCCCACCGGTTGGTTTTCAACCACATAAGGCGGGTGCGTGGTCATGATGGATTATCAAGAGTTTGTGGATCAGTTTCGGCAGGAAACCGCCAGGCAAATGGCCGAGTTTGAGCGATCGCTAGCAATGGTTACCGATGAAATACAGGCTCAACAACGATCTTCACGGCCGAAGTCGGAGGCGAGTGCGTCGAAAAGCGGTGCGGTGCGGCGCCACCGGGGTCGGGGTGAAGGGAATTCTACGTCGGTGACAACTGGGCAAAATCTGCCTTTTTCCAGCAGCTTCGAACCGGTGAACGACACCACATCGGCGGTGTGACGGAACGGAACCGGATTCTTCGCATAGGCGTCGGCTGCGGTAAAGCCTGGTATTTTTGTCCGATCCCAAGGTGGCCAGCAGGAAACCGGTGATGAGTCCACACCTTTTTCCCGGACGCTCGCCTTTGTTCCTTGGCCGGTTACGAATTTTTGCCAGGGGTCGCGTGCCAGGGCGCTTTGGGTCGGCACCGGTGATTTCTCGGTAGGCTACCTCGCCTTTCCATTTCGCTGCGATAGCTGCTGGGTTACCAAAAATCAGGACCGCATATTCCCCGGTACCGGGACAAGCCCCGGCGCGGTGACTGAGGCTGCTGCGGCTTCCGCGCTGGGGGTTACCGATGACGGATAGGCTGCCACGACTGCGCCCACATTGGGTCGGCCGGCCGCGGCCAGTACGGCTGCCCCGCCACCCATGCCGTGTCCCACCAGGCCGCAGGGCGGCTCGGGCGACCGAGACGTTGCCGTTGCCCAGTTTGACGCCGGTAGCAATTTGTAGGCAGGGTCTCTAGGGTCGGATGCGAACCATGGTGGTTAGGGTTGAAGTTTTTTTCGGTGTTGGGCGCCACCACGACGATTCCCCAGCTGGCGAAGTGCCGGAGTGCCGCGTGATAGGCCTTGACGTCTTTGAGCCAGTCGTGCCCAAAGGCGATAGCCGGCAACTGTTTTCCTTCCGATGGGGTATACAGTTTTCCCGGTAATCCCACGTAGTCGAGGTTGCCCACCATGACTCGGTGCGGGCCACGTTTTGACAGCTTGCTCATCAGTTTGGATAGATTCTCAGCCACGGTGTTAAGGGTAGTCGATATTTGGTGGTGAGTGGTTATTTTTCCGTTGCGTTCTTTACGCGAAGTCGTAGCAGATATCAATGTTAGGCTGGAAGTAATTATGGCTAACACTGATGATTATCGTCCCCCGACTCTCACCGTGGACATGGTGGTGTTTTGCGTTGAAGACGCGCAACTGAAGCGTCCTGCTTTATCAACCGCTACGGCCCCACCGTTTCAGGGCGAGTGGGCGTTGCCAGGGGGCTATAATGCCGTGCGGGGAAACCACCACGCAGGCGGTGGCGCGGGTGATGAAGGCCAAGGTGGGGATGGATATTGGTCAACGACTGGGGTTTTTTGAGCAGTTGGTGACGGTGGACACGGTGGCACGGGATCCCCGCGGACATGCGGTGAGCGTGGTGTATTTGGGTTGTGGGCATGATTTGTCGCTGTCTGGTGGGGATTGCACGCATGCGTTGTGGTCGGTTGATTCATTGCCTCAGGTGGCGTTTGATCATCAAGAGATTATTGCGTATGGGCGGGATCGGTTGATCGCAAAGTTGCTATTCGAACGCAGTTTCGGGCTTATTGGGGGAGACGTTTACGCTCAGTCAGGTACAGACGGCCTATGAGGCGGTGTTGGGTCGGTTTGTGGATAAGCGGAATTTCCGCAAGAAGTTTCTGCGGCTGGGGTTAGTGACCGAGACTGGCGACATGTGGGCCGAAGGGGCGCACCGGCCGGCGAAACTTTACCGGTTTAACTCTTCTGAACTGGAGATTTTCAATTTTATTTCCCTGTAGCTCTGCTTTTGCGACGCTGGGGCGGGCGTCGTAAAAGCTTGACTTGGTGTAAAATTACACTTACTATGGTGGCATGCTCAGCGACTTCTTTAGCGTCACGAATATCGCCTTCGACATGCTTGGCTATCAAATCAGCTGGCTGGAACTTGCCGGCACTATTTTTAACCTTGCTGCAGTTATCCTGGCGGCCCGACGCAACATCCTCACCTGGCCCATTGGCATTATCGGCGTCATCCTCTTCGGTTTCCTCTTCTACCAAATCAACCTCTACGCCGACATGACCGAACAAGTGTACTATTTCATCACCGGAATCATCGGCTGGTACCTGTGGGCTGCCCGCACCAACCCCAAAGACAATCACAATAAAGTCACCATCACCACCATGCCCCTGAGCCACAACCTCATGTGGGTCGGGGCCATCCTTGTCAGCGGCATTGCCCTCGGACTCATCATTGCCAACATTCACCTCTGGCTCCCCGCGCAATTCCCCACGCCAGCCGACTTCCCCATCCTTGATTCCATTACCACCACCACCGCGTTCGCAGCCCAATACCTCATGATGCGCCGCAAACTTGAATCCTGGTACCTATGGATCATCCTCGACGTCATTGCCGTCGGACTCTACTGGCATAAACACGTCCCCTTCGTCGCCATCCTCTACGCCATCTTCCTCATCAACGCCTTCTATGGTTGGTGGGACTGGAAAAACCACCAAAACACCCCGGAACCAACCACGCACGACAAGAAACTAATCCCAGTGGAGGCGCGAAACTAGATGATTCACTACTATCCGCGTAGCGTGTCATCGGAAAATTCTACCCACCCCACGCCGGACATCACCATCTCATTGACACCGCCCTAAGAAACAGCGACCACGTTGATGTCCTGGTTGTCGACAACCCTGGCGAGAAAATCCCAGCGGAACACCGTCGGGATTGGCTTGCCGCTGTCCACCCCAATGCCAACGTGCACATCATCCCAGACATCGGGAAAGACGATGATTCCATTGCCTGGGCGGCGCACACAACCAAATTTCTCCGCTACGTTCCCGACGCCGTCTTCACCAGCGAAACCTACGGGGACACCTGGGCCTACCACATGGGTGCCACCCATATTTCCGTGGACCACAATCGAAACCACTACCCCATATCCGGCACCAAAATCCGAGCCGATGTCTTTGGAAACTGGCAATACCTCTCCGATCCCGTGCGTGCTGGGCTTGCTGCACGCATCGTAGTTGTTGGCGCCGAATCCACCGGAACCACCACCCTCACTCGTGCAATCGCCGAAGAACTGGGCGTGGAATGGGTTCCTGAAGTGGGTCGGTATTACACCGAATCCATCCTTACAACCGACTACACCTGGACCGACGATGATTTTCATCGCATTGGTGCCCTGCAACAACAATACGAAAGCACCATGGCAGCCCGCAGTAATGGTGTCATTATCTGTGACACCAATGCTTGGGCCACCCTACAATGGCAACGACGCTATCTTGGGCACGTTACCGACACCATGCGAAACATCGCGGAACGTGATCGGGCTGACCTGTATATCATCACTGGTGATGAAATCCCCTTCGTCCAAGACGGTATCCGGGATGGCGAACACATTCGCCATGAAATGCACCGGTGGTTTGTGGATGCGGCTGCGGCGGAAGACGTGCCCTCCGTGGTGGTGAGCGGTAGTGTCGCGGAGCGCATGGAATGCGCAATGCCATCACTCGTAAGGCTGCCATCACGGCAGCGGGACGAATTGTGTGAGTGAAAGGCTGGAACCGTCCTGATTTTTCTGCCCCACAGTCGTTGATTGTCCTAATCGCCTTGATCGCCCCCTCGATTGCCCCTTGATTGCTGGTGGTAGCTTGAATGCTGAGCTGGGGTAGTGGCTGTGCAGCATTATTCTGACTGGGCCACCTGGGGCTGCGTGGGAGCCGCGGCCAAACTCCAGCTCAGCAGTTATGCTATGAGGTGGTGTGGGGTTTACAGGTGGTTTGCGGGCGGTTTCGGGGGCTTCAGACTGGGCTGTTTGTTTTCGTGGGGTGTGTTGTCGCAATTGTGCTGAGCTGGGGTAACGGCTGTGCTACCTTTTCAACCCCTGGGGATTCGCGCCGTGTAGGAACATCCCTAACCGGAACTCCAGCTCAGCACATGTGATATGAGCAGCATGTGGGTGCCAGCAGCCGCAGGGAGGTCGTTGGCAGCTGTTGGCAGGTGTCACGTGGCGAACCACGGCAGATCACCAGCCATGCTCTGATGCCGGCTTTTCGTACCTGACTGTTGCCAGTAGTCCGAGCATGAGATTCCGGCAGTAAAGCAAGCTTGGTAGCATCGTGATGATGTCTTCAGTTCGGTGCTTGGCGCTCCTGATGGCACAATGGTTGTCGAATTTTGTTGGAAACCGTCATCGACCTAGATGCCATAGCAACCAATACTCGGATCCTTAAAAACCTAGTTCAACCAGCACAATTAATGTGCGTAGTGAAAGCAGATGGCTATAACCATGGGGCGATCCCCGTTGCTCGCACAGTTCTCGCCAATGGTGCTGATCAATCAGGCGTGGCCACCTTGCCGAAGCCCTTAGAACTCCGCGAAGCCGGTATTATCGCCCCCATACTGTGTTGGATTTGGTCGCCCGACCAGGATTTCGCTGCGGCCCTTGACACCAACATTCATCTGGCGGTGGTTTCCATGGATCACGCCCACGCCATCGTGAAGTATGCCGCTGACAAGCCAGAAAAACTCGTCCAAACTACCATAAAAATTGATACGGGGTTACATCGTTCGGGCGTGGATGAATCCCAATGGGAGGCGGTATTCACCCTGCTTAAGGATGCGGGCACCGCGACTGGGAACATTGAGGTAACTGGGGTCATGAGCCACCTGGCCTGCGCTGATGAGCCCGGTAACCCGGCCAACGATACCCAAGCCGCCGCATTCAATCGGGCCATTGCCCTGGGTCGACAACTCGGTTTAGAGCTGCCCGTCAACCACCTCAGCAATTCGCCCGCAGTGCTTACCCGTCCCGATTTTTACCACGACATGGTTCGCCCCGGACTCGCCATCTATGGTTATAGTCCCCTCGCCGATGGCAACGATTATGGCTTGCAACCTGCAATGAGCTGGGTTGGGAAGGTAACCGTGGTCAAACCCATTGAACCGGGTGAAGGAACCAGCTATAACCTCACCTGGCGGGCATCCGAGTCGGGGCATTTGGCAGTCATCCCTGCCGGTTATGCCGATGGGTTGCCGCGGCGCGCCCAAAATCACGTAGAAGTCACCATTGGTGGGCACAGGTATCCGCAGGTAGGTCGGATATGCATGGATCAGTTTGTCATTGATTTGGGGGATAACCCACACAACGTACACCCAGGTGATGAAGCAATTATCTTCGGCCCTGGCGGCATGAGCGCCACCGAGCTGGCCTCAAGAATTCAGGACATTAACTATGCGGTGATTTGCGCGCCAACAGGGCGCAGTGTGCGCCACTACCTTGGGGGTCAACATGCGTGATACGTTCCCAACATCCGGTAGTCGCAGGTTAGAAACCCCAGAAGAAACCCAGAGCTTGGCTGCCGAGCTTGGCGCCGCCCTGGAGGCCGGTGACGTGGTGATTTTAGATGGTCCGGTAGGGGCAGGTAAAACTACTTTCACCCAGGGCTTGGCTCGCGGAATGGGTGTGAAAGGCCGAGTAACGTCACCAACATTTATCATCGCCCGGGAACACCCGTCTCCCAGCGGCGGTCCCACGCTCATACATGTTGACGCCTATCGACTCTTGGACCATGACGCATCAGGCGGTCTCGACTCCCTGGATTTAGACACTGAGCTGGACGATGCCGTGGTGGTAGCGGAATGGGGCGGGGGACTAGTCGGGCAACTCGTGCCGCAATACCTGCTTGTTACAATCGACAGGGAAGCTGCTGTCCGAGAAGACCCCAGTTCGCAAGCGCGCTATATTTCATGGCGGATCGTGGAGACATCGGAAAGTTAGGCGTGCCTGGATGGCGCGCCCGCCTGATTTCATTGGATTTTAAGACGAAAGTGAAACTGACATGAATCTAAGCCCTACACTGCGCATTATTGTTGCGTCAGGTGTTGCCGGCATGTTGTTGCTGGTTATTGGCATGATTTATTCGGCTCGTACAAATACTGAGCTGGCCGATCAAGAGGGTAATTTCGAAAAGACTATCGAAAAGCTTGATGCTGCGGGGTTACGGGTTTCTGCTGTGCGACTGGTTGATATTTATGGCGATAATTATGTGGCAGCCACTGTGGTGTGTCCCGGGGAGACTCGGCAGTCTGTTGCCGCTAAGTTTAAGATAGATGCTGCGAAACTTCACCTGCCAGAGAAGCCAATTACCAGCGAATATAATTATTTACTTCTCTCTGATAATACGTCAGGTTTTCGGGTGGAGAAGCTGGAACGTCGGGTTGCGGATCTATGCACTCAGAAGGAGCAGTCGTTTAGAGCCGACTCGTTGTTGCCGTTGAAAAAGTCCCAGTCTGGTGCCTGGAATTTGGTGAGTTAAAATATGAACATTCTTGCGATTGATACCGCTACGCCCGCGCTTATTGTGGGCGTAGTGTGCGATGGTGCTACCCGAAGCGAAACGGTGCTCAGTGATTCCCATGCGCACAATGAGCTTTTGGTGCCTGCAACATTACGCATGCTTGACGACGCCCACCTCACATTCTCGGATCTTGATGCCATTGTGGTGGGAGTGGGCCCAGGCCCGTTTACCGGGCTTCGGGTCGGCATGGCTACCGCCGCTGCCTTTTGGCGATGCCCGACATATCCCCGTGTATGGTGTGCCCTACCACGATGCGATCGCCCATAACCTGGGCAGATCCCAGAGAACCTCTAGTGGCCACCGATGCTCGTCGTAAAGGAAGTCTATTGGTCATCTTATCGTGGGGGGCAACGGGTAGCCGGTCCCGAGGTATGTCAGCCTGCCCGGCTTGGGGAGCCTGCGCCGGAATCCGACCATCGACTTGGTCGTGTGGATGTGATGAGTGTGCCGGCAAAACTAGCGCCGATGTTGCCTGCAGCGTTGCAGGCAGTCACAGTAGTTTCGGGTGTGCCGCTTCCCGCGGATCTCGTGGCGGTGGCGGATTTCACGAGCAAACCTGAACCACTACAACCGCTATACTTACGGCGCCCGGATGCGAAAAGAACCCACCAAAAAGCGCCGTCACCAGCGATAGTACGGAAAGAGCCATGAAGCTTCGGGAACTTACGCTTGCTGATGCCTCGTGGTGTGCCGAGTTGGAACAACTCTTATTTCCGGGTGACTCACCTTGGTCTGTTGAAGAGTTTCAGTCAGAGATCGCCCATGCCTTGACAAAATATTTTGGCGTGGAAATTTCTGGGCGGCTTGTGGGATACGCCGGTATGGCGGTGTTGGGGAGCCTTCTAATGATGTGGAATGTGAGATTCGCACCATTGCGGTGGATCCCACTCACCAAGGCCGCGGCGTCGGCAAGCTCTTTATGGATGCTTTTGCTAGCATTGCTGACGCCCATGATGCCCCGATATTCCTTGAAGTTCGCACCGACAACAAGCCGGCGATGGCGTTGTACCACAGCTACGGATTCGCGACGATAGGGGATACGGCGGGGGTATTATATGCCGTCTGGTGCTGATGCGTACACTATGTTGCGGCCACGATTAAGCGAGAAAGATAGGGCAGAACCATGATTATCCTTGGTATCGAATCATCCTGTGATGAAACAGGTGTAGGCATCATTGACTTGGCGGCAGATGGCACCATGACCATCCTTGCCGACGCGGTTGCCAGCTCCATGGACCAACATGCTCGTTTTGGTGGCGTGGTCCCCGAGATTGCATCGCGCGCCCATTTAGAGGCCATGCAACCAGTGATGCATGCGGCGCTATCCGAAGCTGGCATTACAGCGCCTGATGCTGTGGCCGCGACAGTGGGGCCTGGGTTAGCCGGTGCTCTGCTGGTGGGTGCGTCGGCAGCCAAGGCTTATGCCGCGGCTTGGGGCGTGCCATTTTATGGCGTCAACCACCTTGGTGGGCATGTCGCGGTGGCGAATTTGGAGGGTGAGCCCCTGCCACATGCTATCGCGCTTTTGGTGTCTGGTGGACACACGCAGCTCCTGGAGGTTACTGCGGTGGGGAAGCCTATGCGGGAACTAGGCTCTACGCTTGATGACGCTGCCGGGGAGGCCTATGACAAGGTTGCGCGACTATTGGGGTTGGGGTATCCCGGTGGGCCAATTATCGACAAGCTTGCGCAGCAGGGTAATAAAAAGGCCATCGCATTCCCCCGGGGATTGAAAAATAGTCCTATGATTTTTCCTTTTCCGGTCTGAAGACCGCTGTTGCCCGCTATGTGGAGCAGGCGGAGCGAAACAACTCCACAATTTCTATCGAAGATGTGTGCGCATCATTTCAGGAAGCGGTATGTGATGTGCTGACTCTTAAAAGCTATTCGGGCATGCAAGGACACCGGGGCGCAAGTGTTACTTCTCGGTGGTGGCGTGGCAGCTAATTCCCGCTTGCGGGAATTAGCAAGCCGGCGCTGTCAATCTGTAGGCATTGAGCTCAGGGTTCCCCGGTTTACACTGTGCACAGATAATGGCGTAATGATCGCAGCGTTAGCCGCTCAACTGATTCATGAAGGTGCCCAGCCATCGGCATTATCGATTGGTACTGATACCTCTTTGGAAGTCGAAATCCCCCTAGTACTGGAATGATTTTAGAATAATATAGTGTGTGCTATGTTTTTGGATTTTGACGGTAAACTGAAATGGTATGAATCCCTTAACGCCACAAGGATATGATGTAGCATTTATAGCACTCATTATCTTCAATGTGATTCTCACCATATACGTGATTGCATTGATTAGCGCCATTGATATACGTCTTTTAGAAAAGATCTTTGCGACCTGCATAGTGGTGTCTCTTCCTATTATCGCACCCGCTATGTTTATCTACATATACTTTCGGCAAAAGACCTAAGCCTATAGCTCATACACTCGAACATCAGTGTGTATGTGTGGGGTTTTGGGGTTTTATGGTTGGGTGTACACGTTGTTTGCGGCTTATGCCTAAGTTTGGACCGGCCGTGGGGCGTGGGTATGTGGGCTCAAGCTGTACTTTCTCGATTCAGTGGCTTTTCTGCGGTGGCCTCATTTTCCAAACTCCAGCTCAGAACTTATGAAGCATACGGCGTTGAGGTGAAAAACCGTTACGGTGGACAATGAAATCCAGGGGGAGGCGTTGTCTCGCGGTGCCATCAGGGATAATCGCGTTCTATATCAAGCTGGGGTAACGAATGTGCTGCGCGATGGTGCAAGACTGGGTAAAAACCAAGGCAATGTTCGCTTAAAGCGTAACTGCTTGAGCCTTAGCACTCGCGGGGGTAGAGTGCCAGTAGGTCAACAACCATAAGCATTAAGGAGAATATATCGTGGCAAAAGTCAATATTAAGCCCCTAGAAGACCGTGTTTTGATCCAAATCAAGGAAGCTGAATCCACCACCGCTTCTGGCCTGGTCATTCCGGATTCCGCTAAGGAAAAGCCGCAAGAGGGTGTAGTCATTGCCGCAGGCCCTGGCCGTTTTGATGGTGATGATCGTGTTCCTATGGACATCAAGGTGGGCGACACCGTGGTGTTTTCCAAGTACGGCGGAACCGAGCTGAAATACGACGGCGAGGAATACTTGCTGCTCAACTCTCGTGACGTGCTGGCCATTATCGAAAAGTAGTCAAATATGGCAAAACTTATTGCTTTCAATCAAGAAGCCCGCGAAGGAATCCTCCGGGGCGTAAACACCCTGGCAGACGTGGTCAAAGTGACGCTTGGGCCCCGTGGTCGCAATGTGGTGTTGGATAAGCCGTTCCGGTTCCCCACTGTTACCAATGACGGGGTTACCATTGCCCGCGATATTGATATCGAAGAACCGTTCGAGAATCTTGGCGTGCAATTAGTGAAGTCTGTGGCCGTGAAGACCAACGACATTGCAGGTGATGGCACTACCACCGCAACCTTGTTGGCACAGGCACTGATCACCGAAGGGCTACGGAACGTTGCAGCCGGCGCGAATCCTGTCGAGCTCAACCAAGGCATCGAAATTGGTGCCGAAAAGGTTATTGAACTGCTGAAAGGTCGAGCCACCGAGGTGTCTTCTTCGGAAGACATTGCCAATGTTGCCACCGTTTCTTCCCGTGATCCCGAGGTTGGTAACATGGTTGCCGCCGCCATGGAGAAGGTGGGTAAAGATGGTGTGGTATCGGTCGAGGAATCGCAGTCACTAGAGTCTTACCTTGATGTGACCGAAGGCGTGTCATTCGAAAAAGGGATTCTTATCCCCGTATTTCATTACCGATGTTGATTCTCAAAAAGGCCGAACTTGATGACGCACTCGTGTTGCTTGTGCGTAATAAGATTTCTTCCTTGCCGGACTTCCTGCCGTTGCTGGAAAAGGTTGTAGAATCCAACAAACCGGTGCTGATCATTGCGGAAGATGTTGAGGGCGAACCATTGCAGGCATTGGTCGTTAACTCCATCCGAAAAAAATCCTCAAGGCGGTGGCGGTGAAGGCTCCCGTACTTTGGAGAGCGACGCAAAGCTTTCCTCGATGATCTTGCCGTAGTCACCGGCGCTACCGTTATCGATCCCGAGGTCGGGGTAAACATGCACGACGCTGACCCGTCCGTATTTGGTCTCGGCTCGGCGTGTAACCGTAACCAAAGGACGAAACCATTATCGTTGATGGTGCTGGTACCGCTGCTGACCTGGAGAAACGACGTGATCAGATTCGCGCCGAGATCGCCAAAACCGAATCCTCCTGGGATCGGGAAAAAGCCGAAGAACGGTTAGCGAAACTCTCCGGTGGGGTAGCCGTGGTGAAGGTTGGTGCCGCCACCGAAACCGAAATCTCCGAACGTAAGCTTCGGGTCGAAGACGCCATCAATTCCGCTCGCGCTGCGGTACAGGAAGGCATTATCGCTGGTGGTGGCTCTGTTTTGGTACAGATCGCCCAAGAATTACGGTCTTACGCTGATGAGTTTTCTGGAGATGTTCAGGTCGGTGTCTTGGCGCTAGCAAAGGCACTTGTGAAGCCAGCTTTCTGGATTGCTGAAAATGCTGGGGTGGACGGGTCCGTGGTAGTTTCCCGGGTTGCAGACCTGGAGAACGGATTCGGTTTTAACGCCGCAACCTTAGGATATGATGATTTGCTTGCTGCAGGCATCATTGATCCGGTGAAGGTCACTCACTCCGCAGTGGTGAATGCTACCTCGGTGGCACGCATGGTGTTGACCACCGAAGCCTCAGTGGTGGATAAGCCACAGCCACCTGCGCCTCCGGCGCCTGGTGGACATGGACATCACCATTAAGAGCAAATTACCAGTAGAGTAGTGCTAGCATTTACTCATCACCATTGGTCAGGTCGTTAGTTGATGGCTAGCAGTTAACGACCCAGACTAAGGTGTTGTGGAGCGCACGGGTTACGGGCTACCAAGCCAGTTCAACCCGTGCGTTTTGCTGTCTCTGCACGTCCGCATCCCATATTTCCCTCCGATCATTGGCGCCACAGAGCGTCACAGGCACCGTGGAACACATCATTGAGTTGGGGCGTCATTGTTGCTGAGCTGGAGTTTGGAATGTGCTATGTTGTTACCCCTGCATTTGCCGGTGGTTTGCGGGACGTGACCATACAACTCCAGCTCAGCAACCATGCTATCGGTTGCTGTATCAAGTATTGTCGGCGGCCATGGGTCCAGCCGGCTGGAAAAATCATCTTTACTACCTGCACGGATGGGGGTGTTAGGAATAACGTGGCCGAATAAGCACTGGATAAAACACAGGTCAAGAAGGTCCTATGAGAAACAAAATCGTGTGTGGCGGTTGCCATAGTGCTACCATATTGCGTATGCGCACATTCTTGGGTGATTCTTAAACTAAAAATCGACTTTTACCAGGAAGGGTCACCAATGATGCTGCAACTCGTGCGTCGACCGCGTCGACCCACAAAGAGTTCGAACGTGCCCATATACAGCTGACCCGTACATGGTGGACTCCACTATTGGAATATCAACAGGCCCGGAGTTTTGAACAATTCGCTTTGCATATTCGGGCAGTGAATCGATCGATAAAAACCGCTGTCATTGTGGGTTTCGCTGCGGCCTATATACATGGAATACCCACGCTTAATAAGGAAAAGTGCTTGGTGGTATGCCTTAATCTGCCTGGCGATAGACATCCACCATCGTCAAGACAATGCACCGAAATCATGCATTATCGAGATGCTGCATTACCGGAATCGGATATTACCGAGGTGAGCGGCAAACGAGTGACCACAATCGAACGCACGTTTGTTGATTTTTGTGTTATGTACGATGAATTGGAATCCTGAGCTTTTGTGGAGGCTGCGATGCGTAAAGGCAACAGTCATGAACAATTCCAAGAGTATTTACATGAGCATGCCGGTCAGCGAGGGGTCGCCAAGGCACAACGGATCCTAGACCGAGCATACGACATCATTGATTCAGTGCAGGAAACTAGTATGCGCTATCACATAGAAGCACAATTCCCCACCCATAAAATCTCCCCGCAAGTGGTGATCGGTAACTATCGGGTAGACCACCTCATGGATGATTATATAATCATTGAGCTTGATGGACGCGTCAAATACACTGAAGAATTTGCCTGGGAGAACGGTACAACCGTGACAGAAATCTTCCGAAAACAAGTAAGCAGGGAACGGTATTTATTATCCCTTGGCTATCACGTCTTACGGTTTTATCCCGATGAACTAGATGATTTGCTGATACCCACCATACGGAGGATTCTAGCCCAAAATCCCCACCGCATCAGCCCGAATGAGCACTACGACCCGCATTCTGATGGCCCACCACCCTGGACTAGCCGGTGGGTGTCGTAAGTTTCGGCATCATGGGGGTGATGCGGTTGCCCCGCAAACATGATGTATTACTAGTGGTGATGGCGGCAGCGAGCTCGTCATCTCATGGGGGTTGTGGGTAATGTCCAGAGTGCTTGTAGGATAATAAGAGTCTTATGGGTTGTAAAGAGTGCAGTCAGTTAATCTCAGCTGCACTTTAAAGAAAGTGGAAGTATGGGCGACACCGAGAAACAGCTAGCCGGCTTAGTGCCGCTAGCTAGTCAGGGCGACTCTCGTGCTTTGCGTAAAGTAATTAAGATCATTTATCCCATGGTGCTGCGATACGCTCGTGCCCGGATCAGTGGTGGGCGTCACCCGACGCCTGAAGACGTCGCCCAAGAAATCTGCTTTGCTGTCGCTACCTCGATCCATAAATTTGTGGACCGGGGACGACCGTTCATGGCGTTCGTTTATGGTATAGCTTCTAATAAAGTGGCCGACGCGCATCGCAGTTATGCGCGTGACCTGACCAACCCAACGGAGGAAGTGCCAGATGAAACGGTAGATCATGAGTCCCCAGAGGAGTTAGCGCTGGTAGCAGCTGGTAGTAACAGAGTTCGAGAACTCCTCGATTTACTTAGTGAAAAGCCACGCGAGATCATTATTTTAAGGGTGTTTGTGGGGCTTTCAGCGGAAGAAACCGCTGAAATTGTTGGTAGTACGCCTGGTGCGGTTCGAGTGGCTCAGCATCGTGCTCTCGGAACTTTGCGCAAGGCGATCGCGCAGGAGAATGAGTGAAATGACAAACCGCAGTGACGGTCATGATGACGAGTTGGTGAGGGCTCTAGACGAGCTCTTTTCGCCGACGACGTTTTTCTGACTGAATTGTCCCGCGGTGTTGATGTCAGTGACGGAGAAGACCCACTTGCTGACCTGTTTTTGGCATTACGCGATGAGGTGGAAAGCGACATACCGCCCGCCCCAGCCTTAGCAGATCTTGGCATCGACGACAGTGACGAATACTTCGATGACGACTATGATGATCAACTCACCGCCACCGATGTCTTCGTAGCCATTGACGAAGATGATTTCGATGACGATGATGACCTGGATGATTCTGAGTTTGACGATGACGAATCCGATGGTGATCTTGTCGATTCGGAAGAAGACGCGGATGATGATCAACCCGAAGATGACGATGATGCCGATAACGTCATTGACTTGAACTCTCGCCGCAGGTGGGGTTTGGGGCGTATCGCCAGTGGGCTGATCGGTGCTGCGGCCGCAACACTTGTTCTTGCTGGTGCTGGTGGTGCAGTCATGAGCGCGAAAGAGGGGTCACCATTTTATGGGCTGCATCAGAAACTTTTCGGTGAACGGGCCGATAAAGCCGCCGTAATCGAGTTAGCTAGTAAACTCGAAGAAGTGACCAATCGTACCAATAAAGGTGATGTGAAGGGTGCCCAACAGTCCCTTCAAGAGGCCCAAAAGATTGTGGACAAGCTTCATAACGGACAAGACAAAGTCGAGGCACAACAGAAGGTTGACAATACGAAGACAACCGTCACCACTGTGACTGTGACCCCACCGGCTCCTTCTCCGGCCCCTGCCCAAACAACCACGGTCACAGTGACTGTGGAGGCGGTACCGCCTGCAGTCGCTCCGGTGCAAACCCAACAACAGCAACCACAGAACGCTGGAACACCTACACAGGTTGCTCCGGTCCGTCCTTCTGACGGGGCACAGGCCCCAGGGGCCGAACCTAGCCAAGGTCAAGCACCAGCCGAACCGCCATTGCAGCTACCTGACGAATACCGTCGTTAACCACTCGTCTGACTGCCTGTGGCCCGCATTCTGGAGTAGAGTGCGGGCCACAGGCATGACTGGGGCATAAGCTCTAAGCTGTACTTTCTCGATTCAGTAGGGGGTTCGGGCAGAAGCTGATGACAGAACTCCAGCTCAGCATATCTGATACGGATGGTGTGTAGGCGGCCTGATGGCGGATTGATGGTGGTTTTATGGGAATCTGAAGTTGATATTACTTGTGCTGAGCTTGGGTAACGGTTGTGCTGTTTTCTGATTCTGGGGTTTCTGCGGTGCCTGGCAGCATTTCTACCGAACTCCAGCTCAGTAATTACTGCTATTAGAGGATGGATTGGGTTGCTGAAGAAAAATTTGGTGGGTGGGGAGAAAAAAATGTGATCTTCGTCCAAATATGCCGAAAAACATCAAAATCTTCCGAAAAATCTCCCAGATGATGGTGACTATCATTGCTGCAATGATGCACTTGGTGACTGTGGACAGTGGATACCCCAGTAGATAAAAAAACAGCTGAGCTGGAGTTGTGACCATACTTTTTCGACACTTATTTTAGGGTCATTGATACCGTGGTACCAAGACAAAACTCCAGCTCAGCAGCGGTATTTTTCAAATATCCCCTGCGGAGAATATTAAGTTGTGGTGCCCTGCTGATGCGAATAGCATCAGCAGGGCGACGGCGTGATGTTGGCGACCACAACCAGACATCGCGCCGGGCTTTTGATGACTTCACGAAATTATAGGCCTAGAAGGGGCCTGAGGTCTATGGTTTCGCGATAATTTCCAGATTTGGGGTTAGTAATTGGGGTGATTGAACGATTCAGATTTTCATCCTCGACTGCAGATAATTGAATGGAAGTCTTGTGGTTCTCAACCGCGGTAATTCATCCCATCTAGGTAGCCAAGGCAATAATCCCAAGGTAGATAGGCATCTGGGTTGGGGTTAGCACTGGGTTCATGTACCGGGCTTAGCTCCCCAGCAAGCGTTGACCGCATATTTGCTGTCATGATGTCCCAATCGTAAAAATGTTGTTGGTCACAATCCTCGCAGTAGAAGAAAATGCCGTTAATGCCACGTGGTTGTAAAGCCGCCTTGAATTTCCTCACTAGGATGAGATCACGCTCAATTTGGATTCGTTCTTCTTGAGTGAGCGGCGGCATCGGGTCGTCATCGTCGAAAAGCGAGGCCGGATCGTTAGGGTCATCAGCGAACGGGTCACGGGGCATTTGCCAATCAAAAGTCACGCCCTTAACCCTAAAGCCCTTATAAAGAAGTATCAAGCTTCACTATTTATGCTGCAAGAATATTTTGTGACAGTGGGACGTTATAGCTAACAACCGGCGCTGCAATTCTACTTCCGTTCGTAGATAGCGCTAGGCTAGACAAAACACCACAGCAGTATTGAGGAGGATCTTTGATGACGCAACAGCGAGTGACCACCGGTGGCGATGACCCTAATAAAGTGGCCCTTATTGGATTGACTTTCGATGATGTATTGCTTTTGCCCGATGCCTCCGACGTTATTCCCTCGGAAGTTACTACCACCACCCAGCTCACCCGCAATATCAGTCTCAATATTCCTATCGTGTCCGCGGCGATGGATACCGTGACCGAGGCTCGTATGGCAGTTGCTATGGCTCGCGAAGGCGGGCTTGGGGTGCTGCACCGTAACCTTTCCATTGAAGAGCAAGCTCAGAATGTGGAAATAGTGAAGCGCTCCGAATCTGGGATGGTGACAGATCCCATTACGTGCAGTCCCGATATGACCATTGCTGAGGTGGATGCTCTCTGTGCTAAATATCGTATCTCTGGGTTGCCGGTGGTGGATGAGACTGGCACATTGGTGGGGCATTTGCACCAACCGTGATATGCGCTTTGAGGCTGATTACAGTCGCAAAGTATCGAAGTACTGACTCCATGCCGTTGTTCGTGGCACCTGAAGGCGTGACGAAAGAAGCGGCACTGGAACTGCTGTCGGCGCATAAGGTCGAAAAGCTACCTATTGTTTCCGCCAACGATAAACTCGTTGGGCTCATCACTGTCAAAGACTTCGTCAAGACCGAGCAACATCCCAACGCAACTAAAGACGCTTCAGGGCGGCTTTTGGTTGGCGCTGGCATTGGGGTAGGGGAAGAGTCCTTCCAGCGCGCTGGGGCGCTTGTTGATGCCGGTGTGGACGTATTGGTGGTTGATTCTGCCCATGCTCACTCCCGTGGTGTTTTGGAAATGGTGAGTCGCGTGAAAGCAGAATTTGGTGACCGCGCCGATATCATTGGCGGCAATCTTGCCACTCGGGCTGCTGCTCAAGCAATGATCGAGGCCGGTGCCGATGCGGTGAAAGTAGGTATTGGGCCAGGGTCGATCTGTACCACCCGGGTGGTTGCTGGTGTCGGGTGCCCGCAGATCACGGCGATCATGGAGGCGGCTGTGCCTGCTCGCGCTGCTGGGGTGCCCATTATCGCCGATGGCGGTATGCAGTTCTCTGGTGATATTGCTAAGGCCATTGCCGCAGGCGCATCCTCTGTCATGCTCGGATCTATGTTGGCGGGAACTACTGAATCGCCTGGCGATGTTGTGGTCGTCAACGGTAAACAATACAAGCGATACCGTGGCATGGGCTCTATGGGGGCTATGCAAGGGCGCGGCCTGACCGGTGAAAAACGCTCCTTCTCTAAAGACCGTTATTTCCAGGCTGACGTGAAGAGTGAAGACAAGCTAGTGCCTGAAGGGATTGAAGGGCAAGTACCGTTCCGAGGCCCCATCGAGGCCATTACCCATCAATTGGTTGGTGGTCTGCGTGCCGCGATGGGGTATACCGGATCTGACTTCGATCTCTGGACCTGCAACAAGCGAAAGTTTGTGCAGATCCATCCGCGAGGCTTGCGGGAATCTCACCCGCATCACATTCAACAGACTGTTGAAGCACCGAACTATCGGTAGCCAGGTACATTAGCGTACTATTGCAGTTAGCACTGCCTCTCGCATCTTAAGCTGGCTTGTCTGGGGACTCGGCTTCCTTGGTGCCTAGCAGACAGAGATGAGCCAATATGCCTTTATAGCAATGGGTATCATGAGTGCTGAGCTGAGTTTGCGTTAGCTCTGCTCTGGAAGTCTCATGAAGCGTCGTGTGGGTCATTGAGGGCTATCACGATTGCTTTGAAGGGCTGATTTTAGAACTCCAGCTCAGCACTTCTGCCGTGATTATAGTGATGGTGTTTGAGGCGTGCCCAGAATATTTTGGAAACCATCGTTTTTAGAGGCGTTTGATCGGGGTCTCTTGAGATTTCAGTGGCTTTCAGGGGAGGTTGTGGAGTAGTTGGGCGTTTGGTAGAGATTGTGCTGAGCTGTACTTTCTCGATTCAGTAGAGCGTTGACGGTGGGGACGCAAGGGGAACTCCAGCTCAGCATGTTTACTGCCAGGGTGCGGTGGCTTCTGTGGTAGTGGGGATCTTCGGGATGATATTTTTGACCATCTAGGGTTGTTAAAAGGGGCATGTGGCCATTGATGGATTCTGTGATTTATGTCCGTATTCTTGCGAAAACAAAACATTTGTGTCCTGAGGCAAAAATAATGCCAAGACATCCCGCACTTACCAGGAGGTGAGAACGCTTTTCTGTCTTATGCCTGGTCCGCCAATAACCCCTGAAGAGGGCACATTACGGTAGTAGGATGCGAAACAACGATGGGGAAATGCACTGTGTTGCTTTTGCCTCGCTTGTGCCCGTTCGGGCAATGTTAAATTGAACACGAGGCGTTCTATCACTGGTTTTTGAGGGCAATCGAGGTAGGGATTAGTGCGATAGTGCACAAGCCTTGAAGGAGGAAACCAGCTGATGCGGGATTATGTAGAAGTGGGATTGGGCGCAAGCACGCCGAACGCATATTCACTGGAGCAATCACAGTTTTACCCACTCGTCGCACCCGCTCCTCCAAAGAGGTTGACACATCATGGAATATCGATGCTTACCCTTCGACATTCCTTTTGTGTCACATCAACCGATGCCATTGCCGATCCAGAATTTCGCCATTGAAAATGGATCGCCTGGGCTGGCATGGGGTCATCAATGCAGAGGGCCTGTTAGGTAGGCATGTTGATATTGAGGCGGCAATTGACCAGGTGGTCGCTGCTGCCCGTGATGAAAACGGTGAATTCAGCTATCACAATACTGATGCAATTGCCAAGTTGCAGGAACTTCATGCTGCGCCTTTAGACACCGACCTCCTGAGTGAACGCATCAGTCAAATCCGGGCGGCGGTGCTACCGTTGCGGTGCGGGTATCGCCCCAAACGCTGCCGAGTTGGCCCCTAGTTGTGATGAAGGCCTGGTGCCGACTCTGTTGTTTATCCAAGGAACCCTGCTGTCTGCCGAGCACTACCTTTCCCAAGGAGAACCACTAAATCTGAAGGAATTTCATTGCTTCTTTAGACATTCCGGTCATCGTGGGTGGGGTTTCTGACTACACCACAGCCATGCATATGATGCGTACCGGTGCCCGTAGGGCGTCATTGTTGGTGCCGGCGATGGTATCAATGGCGGCGAAGCCCTGGGCATTCAGCCTGCCCTGGCCACCGCAGTGCAGATGTGGCCGCTGCTCGCAGGGACTATTTGGATGAGACCGGTGGGCGCTATGTGCACATCATTGCTGATGGTGAAATCTACACCTCAGGCAATGTTGTGGTTGCTATTGCCTGTGGCGCAGATGCTGTGGTTCTGGGATCCCCACTGGCTACTGCAAAAGAAGCTGCTGGTAAGGGCTATTTTTGGCCTTCGGCTGCGGGGCATCCTCGGTTCCCGCGTGGTTGTGTCGAACCCGTGAGTGAGGTAGATCCCGAGCAGCGGCCCAGCCTGGAAACCCTGCTGTATGGCCCCTCAAGCGACCCATCGGGAACCCAAAATTTCGCGGGCGGGTTGCGGCGTGCCGTTGCAAAGTGCGGTTTCCAAGATCTGAAGAGCTTCCAAAAGGTCGAGCTGGCTCTATCGGATCGGTTTCTAACCACCAGCTTTTCGACGTCGCAGTTCCCACACAAGCGGAAACAACCAAACACACCGCTAACATTCCCAAAACTCCCATGTGTTGATTCAGCAGGAGCCAGCCGGCGGTGGCAGCCACCGCCGGCTCCATGGATAAAAGAATGCCGAAAGTGCTGGGAGGAAGTCGTAACGCAGAAATTCCAGCGTGTAAGGGACCAGTGATGCTAGTATCGCTGTGCCTATCGCTAGAAGTAGAAGATGCGCGTCAGTAGCTACCATGAATAAGTTTGCCATGCTGAAGTGGAGTTGAAGGCAGGGATCCAATCAAAAGTACTATGGCAATAACTCCAGTTCCCGTCACCTTTTCACCGGCATTGTCTGCAGCTAAAATATAGAGTGCCCAAAACAGTCCAGCGCCCAACGCACAAACCACCCCAACCGGGCGCATCGACGACAACCCGAACAGCCGCTCCACCCCAAACAACCCAACACCTACCATGGCCAATCCCACCCACAACACGTCCCGGATACTGTGAGATAGCACAGCCGATAACACCAAAGGTCCGATAAATTCAATCGTCACAGCCGTACCCAGAGGAATATGGCTGATTGCGACATAGAAAAACGCGTTCATTATTCCCAACGACAGGCCAAAGAATGCCACACTTACCCATTATGATCGTGACCACTGGTGTGCCTGAGGGTGCATCACCAAGGTCAGAAGTAAACCTGATAGAAACAATCGGCATAGCGTGGTTGTCCACGGGCCCACGAGTGGGAAAAGTGACATTGCTAGTGCGGCACCGAACTGCAATGACACACATGAGCCAAACACAAGTAAAATGCCTGTGACCTTGTGGGACTGTCGCATGGGGATAATGTTAGTGCCTTATTGGTGGCGCTGTTCCCAGTTATAGTGGGAAACCATCGGTACAATCGACCAAGACACTTCATGTCTAAAGACACCATGGAAGGAAACACCGTATGCAAAGAATCGACATCCAGGTTCGTCCCCAAATGCCTATTATTTCCATTTTGGGTTCGCAAGACGTGCCAGAAACTATCACCATGTGGTGCGAAACCCCAGCGCTCACTACCTGTGATTCTCGCCAGGTTTCTGTGGGCATTGGCCAGATGCACCCAGATGATGATTATCCAGTCACGTTATTTGTGTGTAATACGGTTCCTACTGTTGCCGAGGAGTTTTTCGCCACCGAGCTCACCCTTAAGGCTGGTGAGGTTGAGGTGGATGGAGCTGTCGCTGCCACGTCTCAAGGGAAGGCCGGTGATTCTGGCATGCGTTTTGCATTGCCATGGCAGGGGCGCACATTACTACAATTTGCTGCCCCAAATGGATACAAAGAGGCTAAAGGCGGCATCCAGGTGCCGAATTCTCTCGACATTTACCTTTCTGCCGTGGCCTAGCGAAGACCAGTCAGCTAGCGGTGGAGCAGTGGGGATTAGGGGGTTGATTGGAGCGCGTATCCCAGAAAAGCGTAGTTTTGGTCGTGGGTGCTGGACTAACTTGGTGATGTTGAAGTTCTTGATCGCACTGCCAAGCTGGGGGTAACAAAGTGCTGTGTTCCATTCCAGCGGTTTCGGGATGTGAAGGATCTATTTTTCTGAAACTCCAGCTCAGCAAACCTACTATCGTTGTGGCTGGTGATTGGGGTGGTAATGAATGTGAGATTTTCAATCCGGTTTGAAACAGATCGGGTTAAGCTGTAGCTGTACTCGATTCAGATAAGGGTGAGCGAAGCTCCATTAACACAACTCCAGCTCAGAACTCTTGAAGCTCAGGTGTAGAGCGATCCTTTTGTAAGTGCTTATGAATATAAGTGGGGCCTAAGGGCCTGTAACCCCATGATTTGTGTGCACCATGCTGAGCTGGAGTATCGGGGTGGGGAAAGCTACGTTGAGGTGGGTTTCGGGGTTGTTCGCACCGCTAAGCTCGGGGTAACAAAAGTGCTGTGAGTTTGCTCAGCGGTTTTCAACCGGCAGAAAATCCGCTCATTCGGAACTCCAGCTCAGCAAAATCAGCTACTGTGAAATCTTCGAAATCTTCTTGACTGTGGGCATGTTGCGAGCATTCACGGCCAGAAATGCGGCGTAGCATTAGGGCCCTGCACCGATCTCATGAGTACACTATCTAGCTGTGACGAAACAAACCCACCCCCATAACCCTCATAAACATAATCCGGTGTTGGTCGTGGACTTCGGGGCGCAGTACGCGCAGCTCATTGCGCGACGAGTACGTGAAGCCAAAATCTATTCCGAAGTTATTCCGCACACCGCAACGATCGCTGAAATCAAGGCGAAAAACCCCGCCGCTTTAGTGCTTTCCGGTGGTCCAAGCTCTGTTTACGAAGCTGGTGCTCCGGCCCTGCAATCGGAATTGCTCGACTTGGGAATTCCCGTCTTTGGAATTTGCTATGGCTTCCAGGCCATGACCCACGCACTAGGTGGCACGGTTGCTAACACCGGCAACCGGGAATATGGTCGGACCGATCTCACTGTTATCGACCCTGGGGTGCTCCATGCCGGTTTGGAAACCACTCACAAAGTGTGGATGAGTCATGGGGATGCCGTGTCGGCAGCTCCCTGAAGGCTTTCACCGTCACCGCTTCTTCCGCCGGTGCCCCGTTGCAGCATCTCAGAATGCGCGGCTCGGCGGATGGCCGGTGTGCATACCATCCCGAAGTGCTGCATTCACCCATGGCCAGGGAGATTCTGGTGCGCTTCCTCACGGAGATTGCTGGATTAGAACAGAACTGGACCCCCGCGAATATCGCCGATGAATTGATCGAAACCGTGCGCGAACAGGTGGGTGATACCGGCCGCGCTATCTGCGGATTGTCCGGTGGCGTGGATTCGGCCGTGGCCGCGGCCTTGGTGCAGCGCGCCATTGGTGACCGACTGACCTGCGTGTTTGTTGACCATGGTCTATTGCGCGCCGGAGAGCGTGAGCAGGTGCAGACCGATTTTGTGAAGGCAACCGGGGCGAAGCTGGTCACGGTGGATGAGCGGGAGGCCTTTTTATCTAAGCTTGCTGGGGTCACAGACCCAGAAGCAAAACGGAAGGCAATTGGCAACTGAGTTCATTCGGTCGTTCGAACGTGCAGTTGGTTTGGTGTTGGCCGATGAGCCGGCCGATACCGTGGGCGCTGTGAGTATAGTGCAGGGCACGTTGTACCCCAGATGTGGTGGAGTCAGGGTGGGGGGCGCTGGCACCGCGAACATTAAGAGCCACCATAATGTGGGAGGATTGCCTGAAGATCTGGAATTCCAGCTGGTAGAACCGTTGCGGTTGCTGTTTAAAGATGAAGTTCGGGCGGTGGGCCGCGAGCTGGGCTTGCCTGAAGAGATCGTGAATCGGCAGCCATTCCCCGGTCCCCGGTCTGGGGCATTCGTATCATTGGTGAGGTGACGGAGGACCGGTTAGAAACCTTGCGCGCCGCGGATCTCATAGCCCGCACCGAATTGACCAATGCGGGCTTTGGATAATGAAATTTGGCAGTGCCCAGTTGTATTGCTTGCCGACGTTCGTTCCGTGGGAGTACAAGGGGATGGCTGCACCTACGGCCACCCCATCGTATTGCGGCCGGTATCCTCGGAGGATGCCATGACCGCCGATTGACTCGGCTGCCTTTATGATGTTTTGGAAAAAATTTCAACCCGCATTACTAATGAGGTTGATGGGGTGAATCGGGTGGTATTGGACTGCACGTCAAAACCACCAGGAACCATTGAATGGGGAATAAAGCTCAGGCCTGAGCTTTCAGTTGGAGATGATTCCATTCCAATTCGATGCAATCGGGAATACGCGCAAGATAGGCATCAATAGCGATGACCTGCTTGCGGGTGGGAAGAAACTCATCTTCCATGTCAAACTTTTTGACTTGGGTTAGCCAGCTATAGACGTCGATCCAATCCCACACCTTTTGGCCAGCACCAATGGTGGAAAACTGGTGTGGGAAGGGAGTGGTGGTGAGCATGGTCCACTTTCGGACTGCTTCCTTGGTGACCCCTACCCGGTCGGCAATATCTGATAAGGACACCAAATCTCGATAGACGGATTCGGCTACTACCTGGGGGAATGCCAGAGTGATTTGGGAGATCGAGTCGGCGACAGTTGAAATGATATCGTCAGTGTCGTCGATGGTCAGAAGCAGCATGGTCACATCGTTTCTTCGTGGCCAGTTCCGCTCCCCATTGTTCGTAGAGGCGACAAGCAGTAGCGTCGTCGGACATGTCGAGTCCGGTTACGCGAAGAGGGATGATGGTAGTCATAACGCTGTGTCTAAACCGCCTTACTTTTTGATAACTAGCCAGTGGTGTGGTTGACAACTGGCAACTGATTTTATGCGGTTTAAACGCAAGCATCAAGCGCCGGGGGCAGGGCAGCGGGGGAGGCTCATGCCTCTGACCAGCACCATTACCGGCGTGTGGGTGTTAGGGGTGATAATTAGGGAGGGAGCGATCTCAGTTGACTATTAAGTTTGCGTAGTCGTTCCCAACATTGTTTCACGTCTTCGTCGATCACGGCTTAAGGGTTTTAGCAGGGATCGGACATTGCGTGATTCATCGTTTGCCGCTTGCGACATCTCCGATATATTTGATGCATATTCTCGCTCGGTTGGTGGGTAGCTTCTTTAATATAGAGGTCAGAGATTCTTCCAGTCCTCAACCTTGCCGAGCAGCTCGTCAAGTTCGGTGTCTAACTGGGCGCTATCGAAAGCCTTCTCGGTTTCCGTTAGCTTCATCTGATATTGGTGGCATTGATGAGCTGTTCCAGGTTATCAGTGATTGGGTGACCTCTAACCGTAGAGTCCGCAAATTCCTATGCGGACAGCGAACTATATCTTTGCGCTTGATTTCAGAACATTTTCCTGGGCGCGCCCGGTGGAGAAGACTCGGAAAGAGCAGCAACCGGCGGGGCAGGTTAATCTAAAGGCATTGTGGTTGGTTTCCTCTATCAAGGTCCAGCCGTGAAGCTAGCCACATCGAAGAGTCTCATTGACCGTTTTTTTGGGGTGTTTCAGCCATGACTGCTCGCTGGTGTAGTTTCTTTTTCCCATGATGTTACTACTCCTTATATGAGCCCCCGAAATAGGGTATTGTGTAAATCACTCCAATGTAATTTAGTCTCAGTAATATTAATGAGTTGCAAAAACTCAAAAATGACAAAACTACAGTTGGAGCCCTTGTTAACTTTGCTACCATTCTAGCAATATTTGAAAAATGAACAGCGGGACACCAACGAAAACGGCTGATTATTTTCCAGATTTCCCGCTCGGGAACCTGCACAGAATCAGAAAAATGCGCTAGTAAAGGGTTAGAAAAAGTGAAGCTTTTTGACCGGGTGGGTTATCGGGCATTAATTTCCTCTTCATGATTCTTCAAAAGTGATTATTACCCCACCGTATTACCTCATTTGGGGGAGGGTGGTGAATACAGGTGCTTTACAACGCGCATAATCGTCGTAAAGCACCTGCTACAAGACAGACGTATCGGTGGTATGAGCCGTTATTTTGTATCCACCTTTTACGTCGCCAAGATTTTTGGTCATCGTGATTGTTACCAACCCACCCTTGGCTTTGAGGGTTTTATGATGTCCTTTCGGACATTCTGACAGTGTCAGAGTTATCGATGCACTCCACCTTTGAACCGGGTCTTAGTCCCCAGCACCACGCGGACGTCGCCAAGATTATTACTGATGCTCACGGCATGATCCTGCTTTCACATCGGAGAGCTCGGCGAAATCCATAATGACAGTTTCCCATATTGTGGTCAGTAGTTGCTCGCAATCTCATCCTCCGCAGTGATCTGCGCATATTGGGTGCCCGTGGCTCCACACAACGCGACCAAAGGCGCCAAAGATGATGGGCTCAAAACCAATAACCACGCGGGGCCACCGGCTTTTCTTCTTTCACCGGTGGCGTGGGACCATCCACATTGCTGGGTCGGTGGTCACATAGTTGATGGACCCCGGAAAAACCGGGAGTCATCGCCGGATTCCCATATTGCGGGTTCACCAGTGGGATCCCACTGCGGCATCGTTGTGGTGGGGGCAACGAATGGGGCGACAGAAGCCCGGTGCTGGCAAAGTATCCCGATAGGTCCACTTGGTCGGAAAACTGGAGATTTTCCCGACCCCCCATCAGCCCCTCTGGCGGGTTAGGAACATGCTGGTTTAACGCCCACCAGGTCAGGGCAGCCACCCCGAATGTGGCAATCAGTACGCCACCGTTACCGATCCCCATGGGGCCGGTGATAAGAATCATGACGAATGAGGGCAAAACCAGCCCAATCCTTCGATCTCGGGAATACCGCTTATCCGGAGCTAAACAGCACCTCAATAGGTGCCTTATCCACGGAGTAGCGGGGGAAGATAAGCATGCACATCAAATAAAGAGTGACCCCAGCCCCACCAATGAGGGTAATCATAGCGAAGGCCAACCGCACTATCGTGGGGTCGATACGGTATCTCACACCAATACCCTCACATACGCCACCAACCCAGTTCGAACCATTTTTGTCGCCGCGGGAAACCGGGGCGGTCGGCTATCCCATGCGTCGCCACGTATTCGCAGTGGCTACCGGTGGGCGACAATAAAATTAGCGTCTGAGGTCGGTGACGGGATCGTAATAATAAGAGTTGGGACCACTGGTGTTCATACTCTTTATTCTCCTGGGGGACATAAGAAAAAACATCGGGGGTTGCCCTGATTTCCGCCCTGAGAGCCAAAATCCGGGACTACCCTGATGCTTCTCAGCGAAAAATCATGGAAACATAGAAAGCATGACACTTGCCCCCGCATATCCCAAATATCTCCGGCGCCGCGATAGTGCGGTGGTTGCTGGTGTAGCCAGCGGCCTGGCGGCGCACCTGCGGGTTAACGTTGCCTGGATTCGCATTGCCTTTTGTTGTGCTATCCATCCTCAATGGATTGGGCGCTGGGATATACATTGGCCTGTGGATTCTCTCAAAATCCGTGACCGAAGGTCAACCGATTCCAGATCGGTTTAATAAGCTCGACATCACTCACCCTAGTGGTGGCAGGATTGTTGCTTACGTTGGGTGGGCGATTTTCGGCGTCGCCACCGTGAGCCTGTGGATTGGAATTCCGCTGCTGATCATAGCGGTGGGTTCATCTCTCGCATGGTTCGCCCACGACCGATTCGAACCAAAGGCGCATCCATTGCGATTATCGCCGGGGCGCTGTTGGTGATCAGCGGCCTCCTATTGGCGGCCTACCACTGGGAAGAACGAGCCACATTCAATGCAGCGGTCGGTACCGTGCTGTTGACGATCACCGGGATAGCTGCCCTGATCGTGCCGTTTGGCCTGCGGTTATGGGAAAAATTCTCCGCCCAGCGGGAAGCGCAACTCATCGCCGACGAACGCGCCGAAATCGCATCCCGCCTGCACGATTCTGTGTTGCAAACCCTGGCACTCATCCAGAAAACGTGCCGACAATCCCGAGGAGGTTGTGCGATTGGCTCGCAGTCAGGAACGCGAATTACGGCAGTGGCTATTTGACCCCGTCACCGATGTGACGGTGCTTGCCGCATTGCAACGAGCATCCGGCGAGGTAGAAGATACATTTGGTGTGCGGATTACGCCGGTGACGGTGGGCGAAGACATTCCGCTTGACGACGCCAACCAGGCGTGTGTCCTCGCAGCCCGGGAAGCCATGGTCAATGCCGCGAAATATGCTGGTGACAGCAGTATCGATGTGTATGCGGAGACCTTTGGTGGGCTCACCATCTATGTGCGTGACCGAGGGCCTGGCTTTGATCTGGATGCGATCCCTGCTGACCGTCATGGGGTGCGCGACTCCATTTTTGGCCGGGTGGAACGTGCCGGGGGTGAAGTTACCATTCACTCCACCCCTGTGGCAGCAAACCCTGAGCAACATGGACGGAGGTAGAGATTCGATTGCCAGCACAGTAAGAATAGATGATATGAAGGTATTCCTCGTTGACGATCATTCGGTGTTCCGCGCTGGTGTCAAAGCCGAAATAGGAAAGGCGGTGGACATCGTTGGCGAGGCCGGCACTGTCCTTGACGCCATAACCAATATCAGAAACACCACCCCAGACGTGGTATTACTGGATGTTCACATGCCAGATGGTGGTGGTGTCGCGGTGATTCAGGGGGTAGTCAACGGGTCTGTGGCCACCATCCCGAAATTTTTGGCGCTATCAGTCTCCGATGCTGCGGAGGATGTCATCTCCGTTATCAGATCCGGGGCCCGCGGCTATGTCACCAAATCAATCTCCGGTCCGGAACTCGTGGACGCCATCGCCCGAGTCTATGATGGCGATGCCGTCTTTAGCCCCAGACTTGCGGGCTTTGTCCTCGACGCCTTTGCCCGGCCCGATGCCCGAGCTGGCGTCGGCGTGGTCGATGCCCCCGAACGAGACAAAGCGGTAGAGCAGGGGCATCCCCCCATTGACGACCCTATAGTCGACGCCCTTACCCGGCGCGAACTGGAGGTGCTTCGACTCCTGGCCAGAGGCTACACATATAAGGAAATCGCCGGTCAGCTCTTTATTTCTATCAAAACGGTCGAAACCCACGCATCGAATATTCTCCGTAAAACCCAGCAGTCGAACCGGCATGCCTTGACCCGGTGGGCGCATTCTCGTGACCTGGACTAGCGTCCGTGGTCGGGTGCTTCTCACTCTGGTGGCGGTCCTGGTGGTGGCCATTGCCAGTCGGGGGCATCCGGTCGCACAGCAGTTTTTTGCACAATTTCCGCGGGTCCACGTGGTAGTCACCGCGTTTTTGGCGTTGGTGGTGCAATCCCCTGCCGTTCGTATTGGTGGGGATCTCTGTTGTCTGCAACCGTGGCGCTGTGGATGACCCGGACCGCTGGGCTCGCGTGTTGCCCTCGACGGGGGATAGTCGCGGTGCTGGTTGCCGCCCTGGTGGGGGATATGCGTGCCCACCTGTGAGTGCTCGTCCGTGCCGTTAGCGAAGCGAATGATGAATTCGGGGGTCACGCCAGCTGCTGCGATTACGGTCATGCTGGCTGCACCGTCCGCAAACCCATTGGTGGTCTACGCTACGTTTACGGCATTCGGTGGGTGGGAGATGGCGGTCGCCTCGACTCGTTGCCGGGAATGCTTGCGGTCGTGGGGGTGGGAGTTTCCGTCATGGCGTGGGGTGGTCGGGCGTTTGCCGGATTAGGCCTGGTGGCGCCTCACGATGGTGGGCGTCGGTCCTGGTGGGGTCTGATGAGCCATGATGTTGTGGATTCCCTCACGTTTTTGTGCGTGGGAGCGTTCTTGGCTGCGGTCATTAACCTGGTGATGCCGGTGCATTTGTTGGTGTCGCTGAGTCATCAGGTGGTGTTTGGTGGTAGTCTCATGATGACGTTGGCGATTGTTGCGTCGTTATGTTCCTTTGGTGATGCGTTTGTGGCGGCATCATTGGTGGGGTCCATCCGGCGGGAATGTTGGGGTTTATGGTGGTGGGGCCGATTATTGATATGAAATTGGCGTCGATGATGGAGGGAATTTTTGGGGATAGGCCAACACGGTTCATTGCGGTGAGTGGCTTTTGTGTCGGCATTGGTCGCCACCCCTGATAGTGGCATGGTTATGGGGGGTGGTGGGGGTGATGAGCTCGGCGGATTGTGGGCAGTTTCTGCGTGTTGGTGGGGGTGGCCTTTGGGGTATGCGTCGATAAGCGGGAAGTTATCGAGCGTGGGTGTCGCAATCGCCGGTGTTGATTGCGTTGTCGAGAGTTGGGCTCGTGATGGTGGGGCTGACCACGGCTTGCCAGCGTGAACATTGTGGCTGCGGAAATCACAATCACCGCTGGTCACCATGGGTGTTGGGGGTCCTGGCCGTCATTATTGTGGGGGCGAGTCCTGCGGCGCTGCAGCCCGCGCAGGTGGAGACCGCTAATCGGATAGTGGTTGCCACAAATAATGGGGGTACTATGCCGCCGTTGCCGCCCGGAGACACGCCAGAATTGGAGATTCCCGACATTATAGGGCGGCTCATGGCCCCTGCGGATGATCAGATACGTGGGAAGAAAGTGCAGGTTACGGGGCAATTAAGCGTAGAGAATGGGGTGAGCTTATTATCGCGGGTGGTGATCATTTGTTGCGCTGCTGATGCCCGTGCCTATCAGGTTGAACTATCCGACCCGCGGCACAAGCTCCGCAATATTCCAGCCGGCACGTGGGTGCATGCCACCGTCACATTATTGCCCGGGACCGGCACTGAGCAGCGCAATTGGGTGCCCATTGTGGTGGTTGAGGCTGCGGAGCCTACGGCTGATCCGGGCTATGGTGCGTTACGACGCTAGCCTCCGCAGCGACCGGGTGCCGTCGATGATGGGGAATACTATCCACATCCATGCGAAAATTCCCAGCCAGCATATGGTTGTGAGCCACCATGGCGCTGGGGCGAAAACCGGGACCAGGAGCAATGCAATCCAGACCACTACGACTGGCAGCATATCGGTGAGACGTGGCTGCGGTTTCACATTATGGCTGGCAAGAAACTGTTGGACCTGTTTGCGGTAGGGGTGGGCGTAGATAACCATTATGCCGACTGCGACGCATGTCACCATGATGATGGCCCGCATATTTTTGGGAAGATCGGTCGATAATACAGCAACCGCGCAGCTAAACAGCGCAGAGGAGACGATGCGGACCACGAGTGGAGTCTGAGGGGTGGCGGTCATGGTAACACGCTAGCATGTTCGACCTTGCCGGTTTTGGGCTATGCGGTTAATGCTGTACGTCGATGATGAGCCTGGTGGGGTTTTGTTCTGTGCGGACTTTGTAGGGATGTTTGCTGTCTTTGAGGCCAATAACAAACTGGGCTTGTCCTTCGAATGTGCCGCCGGAACGGACTTCTGACACCGCTGACCCTATGCCCTGGTACTGGGCTGAGATTTGGATCGTCTCGCCCGACTTCGAACGGCATGGCAACGTTTTTGATGTATAGGTTTAGTGCATGGTCGCCATCGTATTTGATGGGTCGGCCGCCGCCCTTGTTGGGTGGGGTTATCGGTATATTCGGCGGTCCATTCGGGTGTGTTTGTGCCGGCGAAATTAATGGTGACCTGGTCATAGTCGTCATAATTGCCAACAATCATCCCAATGGGGACGAGTTTGCCTTCCTCGGTGTTTTGGGTTTGTGGTTGGGTTTGTGTTGTCCCTCAGCATTATTGCTTGGAGTGGTTGTGGCTGGGGTGCTGGGGATGGGGGATGTGGGTTGTTCGGGTGCGGGGGTGCGGTGGCTGAGGGGGTTTGGGCGGTACTGGCGGTGTTTGCGAGTTTGCTCGTGGTGTTGTCGCTGTTGTTGCAGGCAGCGAGGGGTGAGCGCCGCGACGGTAATGACGACGGCTAAGGCTCGGGGGTCAGACTCTTTTCACCATATCACAATAGTAACTTCTGTAACAGGGATTGGCGAGTTCCGACTGCGTATTATCGGAAGCGATCGTTGTCAAACCGATATGCTGCGGTTATGCCACTAACATTGCCCTTTTTGGTCATACGGCTCGATGGCTGACGTGTGGGTTTATGGGCTAGTTCTTGCCGAGTGAGCGTGCTGGTTGAACGGTAAGCTAACGAGAAGCTGTGAGGGAAGCGGAACTGTTGAGCTGGACTACCGTGATGGGCGGGTTTGTGGGCAGTATCGGTCTGTGGCAGGCGTGCCAGTTGCGCAGGTTTCTTGGTGCCTGCGGTTGCTGTGGTCGTTGTCGGGGGTTTAGAGGTGGGGGTTGGCATGTTGAAGCTGGTGCGTGTGGGGGTAGGTGATGTGCTGAGCTGGAGTTCTGGCCTGTGGGACCACCCATGGTTGATACTGAATCGAGAAAGTACAGCTTGAAGTCCGCGGCGTGGGTGCCAGGTGGGCGGCAATGAGCTTTGATAATCGAGCGTGGTGGGGGAATAGTGGATGTGCTGAGCTGGAGTTCTGATTGGGCGAAGGTGCTACCGGATGGAAGTCGCAGGCGGCAGAACAGCATGTTTGTTACCCTCAGCTCAGCAGTTGTGCTAGCTTGGGGTTAGTGTTTTGAGGACATTCTGATCATCGTTGTGGCAGGTTCTAGCAGGTTGTGCGTGCCGGGAAGATGCTGTCTGATCTCGGGGGTAAGGTGCTCAAGTTTCCTTCGGGCATGCCAACCCTATACACTTAAGGAACCATGAGCACCGCCAACCACATCGAATCTACCGATTCCTTTCCCACGGCCATAGACTACGATCCCTTTGCAGCCAATGCCTGTGCGCTCCCATCGTCCAGAACATTCTGCTCGGATGTTGCGGCAGAACCCCTGCCTGGTAGTGCCCGTACCGGTGGTGTCTTCGTTCTCTACGAGCATGCAGGTCCGTGGAGCCACGACATACTCGACGGCGGTACTTTTAGCGCAGCCGATACCGAAACACTCAAGCAGCTCCCTGGTCTTTACCTCATCCGTAAGCCGGGGCGTATCGGCCGACAGGGTGGTCCGGAACGCAATACTTACCTGGTGTTTTGTGAGCAAGGGATCACCAAGCATCTGATGATTAGCAGCGTTGATGAGTTGGGGGAGCTGGATCTTACCAGCCCCGATACCGTCCCGGAACGAGCGCGCGTGATCACCGAACCCCAACTTCTTGTCTGCACGCATGCCAAACGGGATCGTTGCTGCGCGATCAAAGGCCGACCCATCGCCCAAGATCTGGTGCGGGCATTCCCGGATGCGCCGATCTGGGAATGCAGCCACACGAAGGGGCATCGCTTCGCCCCCTCCATGATGCTGTTTCCCTGGGCCTATTTTTATGGGCGGCTGAATTCCCCGTGCCGCTCAAGACGTATACAGCTATGCCATGCAGGATAAACTGTTTCTGCCTGGGAATCGAGGCTGGGGATTTTCACCAGCCAACAGCAGGTGGCAGAGATAGCGGTTTTAGAAAAAAATATTCGATCAGGGTGAACGCCTCGTCCCGGCGTTCTTACCGTTGCGGTTACTGCGACCACCGCCACCAGTGCGGAACCTGCGGCCCAAGGCCAGGGGTAGAAAAGCTGCTGGTCAGCCATCGTGATGGTCGAAGGTGGCTGGTCACCCTGGAACAGCGGGAAGCTTCGGGGGTCATTCCCAGCTGCGGGGACCAGCCCAAAATCGCCCAGGTGTGGGTAGCTATCAGTGTGGCTAGGGCATAACCACCCCGCAGCCAACCCCTCAACCCCTTAGCGGCGCATGATCTTTCGGGACAACCAGTTGCCCAAGAGCTGGGCGATCTGCACGATAATGATAACTCGCGAACGTGGTTACATAGGTGACCTCCAGGTTAAAGGCCCGATAACCCCTTGGTGATGGCAAAGTCACCAAGCCCGCCGCCACCGATGTAGCCGGGCCATGGCGGACATGTCCACGATGGCAATGAAGCAGAAGGTATAACCCATACCAGCGGGGCCCAAGGCCTCGCGGATGATTACGCCGGTGATGATTTGCCAGGGGCTGGGCCCCCATGGCTCGGGCGGCTTCAATCATGCCAGGGTCGATGGTCACAAGGTTTTGTTCCACGATGCGCGCCACCCCGAAGGTTGCGGCGACCGACATGCCGACGATGGCGGCGTCCCGACCAATTTGGCTTCCCACCAGTGCTTTTGTCAGGGGGCCGAGGGGTGACAAGCAGAATGATGAAGGGGATGGGGCGAACAAAGTTGACCAGGATGTTGAGGAGCCCGAAAACGAACTTGTTTTGAAGGATGCCCCCGGCGCGGGTGGTGTAGAGCAGCATGCCCAGGATGAGGCCGCATAGTCCACCAATGACGAGGGTGGTGCCGACCATGACCAGGGTGTCGACGATGGCTTCCTGGAATGGGCCGGCGAGCCGATTCCAATTGGTTTCGCCGGCGGCCAGAATAGCAGTGGTCATCGCAGGATCTCCTTAATGTCGGTGGTGCGCTGCAACCGGTTGTGGAAGTCGTCGATCACAGATTTTGGGCCGGTCAGGCGGACCGTGACCTGCCGAAGGAGTGGCGTTGCAAAGTGGTGACGCCACCATGCACAATGCCGATCGACGCCCCGTTGCTGCGGGCTTCTGCGGCGGCGGCGAAGAACCCGATTCTTCCGTGAGGTTGATGGTGAAAAGGCGTCCTTCGTGGGAAAGCAGTTCCTCCGATTCGATGGTGTCGGGGGTGTTCCGCAGGGAGGTGGCTACGAATTTTTGGGCCACCACGGTTTTGGGGTTGGAAAACACTTCGTAGGGTGGTGCCGTACTCCATGATTTTGCCGTTTTCCATGACCGCTACCTTGTCGGCGATGGCCCGCACCACCTCCATTTCGTGGGTGATGACCACGATGGTGATGCCTAAGTCCTGGTTTGACTTTTCCGCAGGAGGTGGAGGACTTCATGCGTGGTTTCGGGTCGAGGGCGGACGTGGCTTCGTCGGCAAGTCAGGAGGGCAGGGTTGCTGGCGAGTGCGCGGGCGATGCCGACGCGCTGTTTTTGGCCGCCGGAAAGCTGTTCGGGGTAGTTATCGCCGCGATCGGAGAGGCCCACGAAGTCGAGCAGTTCGGCCACTCGTTTCGTCTCGCTCGTCTTTGGGGATGCCCGCAAGCTTGAGCGGGTAGTCGATATTGCCGGCGGCGGTGCGTGAATCCATAAGGTTGAACTGTTGGAAGATCATGCCGATATTGCGGCGCACAGCTCGGAGTTCTTTTTCCTTCATGCCCACGATATTGGTGCTGTCGAGAAGCACTTCGCCGCTGGTGGGCGTGTCGAGGCCATTAATCATGCGCACAAGTGTGGACTTGCCGGCGCCGGAGTAGCCAATGATGCCAATGATTTCACCAGGTGCTACGGTGAGATTAATATCACTGAGCGCAACAACGTTCTCAGCACCTTTTTTGCGTGACGGGAATGTTTTAGAGAGATTTTTGAATTCGATTTGGGTACCGATCACCTGAAGCCTCTTTCTTGAGGTTAAATCCCTAAAACCCCAGTGGTATTACCGGGGTTTTAGGTGTGGGCTGAGGGAATTATTTGTTGGACTGTTCTAACCGCTCCAGGATCTTTTGCAAATCCTCGGCGGAACGCGTGACCGGTATTGATGTGCCCTTGAGTCCTCGGCGACGGCATCCTGCACCTCTTGGGTATGCCATAGCTCCGTCAGCTTCTGGAAGACTTCCTCATCCTTGCGGTCGTGTTTGACTACGAAGGCATTGATGTAGGGTTCGGCAACCTCCGACTTGGGGTCGTCGGCGAAGACGGATAATTTTGGATCGATATTGGCTCGGTCGAGGTAGGTGTTATTAATGATTGCCGGCTTGCCCTCGCCGTAGGCGACTGTGGTTTCGGCGGCGTCCAGCCGGCACGACCTTCACCTTGGATTTGTCCTGGTCGATGTCTTCTGGGGTGGGGGTGACGGTGTTTTTCGTGTCGTCTTTCAGCGTGACCAGTTTGGCTTGCACCAGCACGTTAATGGCGCGCCCCTGGTTGGAGGGGTCGTTGGGGATGGCGACTTCTTGTCCATCAATGCCGTCGAGGCCAGTGTGATCCTTCCAGAATAGGGCCAAAGGGAACAATTTCGGTGGCGCTCGACCGGGGTGAGATTGTCCTTGTTGGCAACATTATATTCCGCGAGGAATTTCAGGTGTTGGAATAGGTTTACGTCGATTTGGTCTTGGGACAGCGCTAGATTGGGGGTGTTATAGTCACCAAAGCTTGTGACCTCCAGTTTGATGCCGTTTTCTTTGGCTTTCTGTTCGAATACTTCCCAGGCTTTCTTTTCCGCGTCGGTGGTGCCAATGCGGATGGTGGTTTCGCCATTGGCGCTGGTGGAATTGCTGTTGCTGGAGCAGGCAACCAGGCCGGTGGCGGCTATAACGGTGGCGGCGGTGGCTGCTATGAGGCGGGTGAAACGAATGCCCATAATGTTGAAATCTTCATCCTTAGGTATGTGTACATTTAACTAGCAGTTGACCCTAGCGCAGTTGCTCAAAAATGTACAGCTTGGTCTATTTGATCCGTGATATAATAGCGCTCTATTGTGCGCAATGCGGCGTCGTAAAGTGCGGTTTTGTGCCCACGGGTGCCAAATGTAACAAAATTGATAACATGCTTGGTGGTGACAGACTGAGCGGTATGCTTTTCGACGTCCACTAAAGTGGAACCCGCTATGGACGAAACTCTCACCCCCGTGTCGCCGGACCTGATTAAGGTGCGCTACCTTGCCACATCCCTTGGTACATCATTGCTACTGGTGGTGCGGTTGTTGTGCGCGATATTTTGACGACAAATATTGGGGCATTCATTGGGAGCTATTATCTCGCCATTATTGCGGGATTTTTCTGCTGTGGCGATTTGGCTCATCCCCGCCAGGTTGTCGTCTTGGCTGGCTCGAAACCGACAACGATTTACTGCTCAGCAGGGGAAAACTCTGGCATACCTTTACCGTTGTTCCCTATGGTCGGGTCCAATATCTCGATGTGAGTCAAGGGCCAATCGAACGCAGGTACGGGCTGAAAACCCTGCGATTGCACACCGCATCCGCCAGTGTTGAGCCAAAAGTCCCCGGACTCGATGCCGACCTCGCCGATGAGCTCCGGGCTCCGCATTGCCCGGCGAGCATAGGGTCGACCTATAAGCTATGAATCATCGCGTCCATCCTGACCCTGTAGCTGCGCTTGGAGCTTTATCGTCGCCTCCATTATTTTTGCCGTCTGCACCTTTGGCGACTACACCTTCGATCTCGTCCACCGTCTCTGTCCAACGACCGCACCGAAACCCTCCAGGCCGCGGGGATCATTGGTGCGGGCGTGGTGATAGCCGCAGGAGCCTCCCTCCTGTGGTGGCGGGCCACCAGCTACACCGTCACCGACATCGATATCGTCTTTCGTTGGGGTCTTATTCGGCGCAAAATCCCCAGTGCCCGCCTGGACCGAACCCAAGCCATTGATGTTGTCCAGCCCTTTCCATGCGCGACTTTCGGGCTAGGCCGCCGTGCGTCATCGAAAACGCCGGAGCTCAACTCCCGCATTGAAGTCCGCTACCTGAAACGTCGCGCCGCCGAAAACCTCAAGAAACAATTGCTCGGCCAGTTCACCGAAGGCGAGCTCTCGTTCCCCCATCCCCATCTATCGTTCCCTGCTGGCGTCGCTTTTTAGCCTGTCGGCGTTCATATCCCCTGGTGCTACCCTCACCAGCATGGGGTTTGATATTCATTTGGCGGCACTGCTGCCGGTATTCGTCAGTACCATCCCCAACATTTGGCGTACTATTGATGGCTCCTACCAATTCACCGCCCATCGAGTTGGCGACACTATCAATGTTTCCTATGGGCTTGCCAACCTCCAACGCAAAACCCTCAACATGTCCCGGGTTCACGCGATCAGTCTCCGAAAAACCGTCCTATGGCGACCGTTTGGTTGGTGGCGGGTCCAGGTCACCGTCGCAGGCTACGGCGGAGCGCGCAGCGACGGCATGACCATCCTCCCCGTCGGCGACAAACGCATGGCCATGATGCTGTGCGAACTGCTCACCGGGTGCCGGGTTGACCCCGACCAGCCGGCGCACCTCCAATTCCGCAGCCCAGCCCGCGCATTCCTCGTGTCCCCCATCGACTTTCGCCGCCAAACATTCGAGCTTACCGACGACTGTGCCATCGAACACCGTGGCTTTTTCGGGCATCGTGCCGCCATCGTGTTTCGTCGGCACATCCAAGAATGTGGCGTCTTCACTGGGCCTATCCAGCGAATCACCAATATTTCTACGGTGAAACTTCACCCGGTGCAGGGGCCGGTGAGCATGAGTGACGCGACCTGCATCGAGACGATGCCCAGCGCTTGCTTTAGGGCATGTGCATGGGCATCGCTCACCAGCGCTATGACTTTCGTTCCGTCTCGTGGATCGTGGTCAGACAGCCTTTTCGGCGTGGTGTCTTTTAGCAGCTTCGGAGCTTTTTGTCCTCGGATTTTTGCTGGTACTCTGCCTCGGCCTGCGCGCTGTTGGCGGGGTGGCCTCGGCCTTCTTGGGATCCTCGACCTTGGGGCTGCCGCCTCGGTTTCTGCGGTCGTGGAAGCAGCTTTGTGGGCTGTGGCCTTGGGGGCTGTGGCCTTAGAAGTCTCGGCCTCTGCTGGGCTCTGCCGCTTTGTCGGCCGCAGTTTTGCTGGGGGCTGCTGCTTCGTTGGGTGCTGCCGGTTTTGCTGAGGCGTGTCCGGCTTTGGAGTCGTTAGCATTGGGGGTCGTCAACTGCGGGTTTGCTGTCCTGTGGCTTGGACTCCGTGGTTTTGGGTCAGCGGTCTTGGGCTCCGGAGTTTTGAGACTCGGCGGCCTTGGACTCGGCTAACTTGGGCGAGGCCTCAGAGCTCAGGAATGCTTCGGATGCCGCTGTTTCAGCAGGTTTCACGTCGGAAACTTTTTCCGCGATGATCGAAATAGCGCCTAAATTCTGGGCATTCTCGCTGAAAACCTTCCGCATTGCCAAGACCCGCTTGCGTGCCTCGTGGGTTACGGGCCAGATTAAACATAATCTTCAATACCCAGTGGGCCCTCATCCTCAATCATTTGCTTGGGCTGCAGTAACCCCATGGGTGCCACCTTGATTGATAGCACCTTAAACCCGTTACTTTCCAATAGCTCGCTCCACTCGGTGGCAGTCAACGGGCGAGCATTCACCTTGATCGTTGTGGCCAGAGCCTTGCGCAGATTGTCGGCAACCGTTTGGATCGACGTTATTAGTAAGCAGCAGCTCGTGAATGGCATATCGTCCCCGTGGCTAGGATGCGATTCGCCTCGGAAAGCAATAGCGGCTTTTTCCCTTTTTCGCCCTGCATGGTGAGCATTGCTCGCCCACCACTAAATCGGCAGAGCCTGCCGGCAAGCCAGTATCAGATGCCACACCATTGATGACCTCGGTAGGGATTCCCAGCCGAGCTTGCTTTGTGGACAACGTGGTTGCGGTGGCCGCATCCGGGTCTTGATCTACGCCGGTATACGTTTTCGGGTTTCGATCAGAGTTTCAGCGGCTGTGATTCCCAAGCCCGGCGCAAATTCACTACACGCTTATTTGTGGATTCGCATTATCAATCATCCAGTTAGTGAGTTTCTTTCCACCAGGGCGAAGCACTTTTTTTCCAAGCTTAGCCAGCAACCAATGCCCTTGTAGATGGGCTTCATCTCGATCACGCTTACTACTTGCCTCGTGTGCCATACGTGTTCCTTTCGGGGTTAGTGTAGGCAGTCTTTACTATCCCATTATGCAGATTAGCCGGGGGTGGTGGGGTAAAGATTTCGTAACCATAGATGTTGCGTATTGAGTCAAGTGGTATGGCCATTACGATTGTCGCGGTTGTTCCAGCCCCTGTGGTTGTTTCCGGTTTGTTGGAGACTGGGCTTGGTAAATTTGGCTAGATTGCGCTCGATGCGTTGTAGGGAGTTGGGCATGGTGGGATTGGCTGCGCCGGGATAACCCAATTGTCGCCATACTTCGTAAATGGCCACGGAGGCGGCATTGGCCAGATTCATCGACCGGATCCCCGGCCGCATGGGAATCCGTACAATTTCCGTGATTCGTGGATGGTGTAATGCCGACTCATCCAAGCCAGTAGGTTCCGTTCCAAAGAGTAATACGTCACCAAATCGGTAGGTGATATCGGTGTGGGTGGTGGTGCCATGCGAGCTAAACGCGAAGACTCGGTGTTGGCGCTCCGGTAAGGTGTCGAAACAGTTCTGGAGATTTTTGTGTACCTGCACATTGGCGAAGTCGTGGTAATCCCGGCACGCTTGAGATTTTTATCTTTCGGATTGAACCCTAATGGCCCAGCTAGGTGGAGGGTTGCACCAGTGTTTGCGCAGAGGCGGATGGCATTGCCGGTGTTCGGGGGAATGCATGGTTGGTCGAAAATAATATGGGCAAACGACGCGAAAGGTTCAGTGGTCATGATTAAGCACTTTACGCCGCAACGGATGACGCATTGATAATGCGACATAGCTTAGCACCGACAGGAGGTTGATAGGGAATGGCGTTGCAAAATCTGACCGGCTATTGGTGAAGTCGTTCAATTTGGGTGATTTTTGGTTTTGCCGCCATGCTGAATCGTACGGGTATGCGCTTGGATGCCCACGGTGTTGGTGGGTTCCGGCAACAGCGAAAAGGTTGGCGAAAGTACCGAGCTGGACTTTCGATTCAGTACTCATTTCGCTGGGGCGTTAATTCTGAGAACTCCAGCTCAGCACTTTTGCTATTTACTGGTGGCGGCCCGTATGTCTGCTGATATTTCCGATGGATTGGTTGGGCCAGCACAGAATCAGGGAATGTGGGTGCGGGCAATCACACGGATGATTATCAGTGCGAGATTGGGGCTCTTGAATTCTAGGCAGTGAATATAATGGCAACCATGACAGCAATCAAACTTGACGGCAATCTCTATCGGGATGAGATTTTTGCGGATCTTGCCACTCGCGTTCAGACACTCCGGGAAAAAGGAATCACGCCAGGGTTGGCAAACCGTGCTGGTGGGTGATGATCCCGCCAGCCACGCATATGTCAAAATGAAGCACCGAGACTGCGAACAGGTGGGGGTGAAGTCGATTCGAAAGGACTTGCCAGCAGATATTAGCCAGGAAGAATTGCATGCCGTCATTGATGAGCTCAATGCTGATCCCACATGTACCGGGTACATTGTTCAGCTGCCATTGCCCAAGCATCTCAACGAAAATGCCGTGCTGGAGCGTATTGATCCGGCTAAAGACGCCGATGGTCTACATCCAGTGAACCTGGGTAAATTGGTTCTGAACGAACCCGCCCCATTGCCCTGCACTCTAACGGTGCCATTCATCTGCTGTTGAAACGTTATGGTGTGGAGACCGTGAAAAAGTTGTGGTTATTGGTCAGGGGCGTGACCGTGGGACGGCCGATGGGCTTATGCTCACCCGTAAGACGGAAAAACGCCACGGTGACGTTGTGTCATACCGGTACACAGGATCTGAAGGCTGAAACCATTGCTGCCGATATTATTTGAGGCTGCCGCAGGTAAGGGACATATGCTGACCTGCTGACATGGTGAAGCCCGGCGCGGCGGTGCTGTGATGTGGGCGTGTCCCGGGTTGATGGCAAAATTGCTTGGGTGACGTTCACCCTGATGTGTGGACGGTTGCCGACCATGTTTCCTAACCCCGGTGGCGTAGGCATTAACCCGGGCCTTTGGTGCGCAATGCGGTAGAACGTGCGGAGCAGCAACTGGAGCAAAATGGCTGACGCTGAGGCGACAGCTGCAACCGTTCCCGCTGAGGCCGAAAAACCCGAATCGTCAGAACATAATCCATCGGAGGGGAAACCCACCAGGCAAAAACCAGCAAACATCCTTGATAATCCGCATGATGTTGGCCTCAAACCTTCCAAACTGCCTTTGACGGCGCAATACGGTTGTTTGGGACTCTTCCTGTTAGCGATTGTGGTGTCTGGCGGATTCGCGGTCATGGAGCACTGGCGCCGCGCCACGTTCACTCTCAGGAGCTGGACTGGTATGGCTGTCGGTGGTGCGGTTAACCTGTGATTCGAAAGTTCTTTCGGTGTTGGCGGTGCGTTCTCGGAAGTTTGATGCGATCTTTACGTCTGTTGTTGGTGCTTTTATTCTCTTTCTGTCATCGTCTGTGGACTCCTTGGGGAGTTAGCCAGGGAGCCGTGAGCCTACGAATCGTACCCCTGGGAGTCCCAGGGGACCTGCTTGGTGAGTCTGCTGGGAAATCCCCCAAGATGCTGCAGATTTGCTGAGCTGGGGTAACAAATACGCAGCATTGAGGCTATAGGTATCTTGATAGTGGTCACGGCACTTCTCGGCCGAACTCCAGCTCAGCGAACTTTGCTACGGAAAGCTGCCATCGTGGATTTGCGAAAACTGGGCGGATACTTGCGGTGTCAGACCCCTGCTGTTATCCTGTTGCGTCATCACATAACCACACCACTGTGGCTATAGCGCAAGTGCTGAGCTGTACTTTCTCGATTCAGATGCCACTGTGGTGGGGCCTGGAGAACGCAACTCCAGCTCAGTAGTTTCGATACTGGTGGGGTGGCTGCCTTAAAAGGCGGGAAATCGGTTCGGCGGTGACTCGTGAAGGCCAGGTTTCTTATGGTGACAGGGGTCGCCGGGGAATGGGCTCGCTTGATCATCCCGGATCCGTCATACTGACTCAGGACTGTGCAGGGTACAGCCCCCAAAAAGCCCTAAATGAAATACATATTGGCGTCTGTGCCATTGGCATCCGCCATGGTGAGAAAATGCCGAATAATTCGGCTGACCTGTCGGCATTCCACCAAGAATGCGTCGTGTCCAACTGGTGAGGAAATCTTAGCCATCGCCAGTAAATTGCCCCAAGTTGCGGGAGAGGTGTTCCTGCTGGTGGTAGAGGGTAAAGAATGTCTGTGTCTACGCCGGCGATCATGGTTGGCACTTGTGATGCGGCAAGCGCCTTATTGAGTCCGCCGCGTCCGCGTCCGATATCGTGCCGGTTCATGGCCTCGGTCAGGGTGACATATGTGCCAGCGTCGAATCGTTCGGTGAGTTTTACCCCCTGATAATCAAGGTAGCTTTGTACCGCGAATCGTTGATGGGGATCACGGTAGGGACCTAGCGGATTTTCTCCTGGTTGGACTGTGGTGCCGAAACGCTCGTCGATTTCTAGTTCGCCTCGGTAGGTGAGGTGTGCGATGCGCCGGGCCGCGGCCAAACCGTTGTGCGGGTGGCTTCGGTGCGATAGTAGTCGCCACCCTGCCAGTCGGGGTCTTGTTCGATAGCGGATATTTGGGCGGTTTGTATCCCGATTTGCCAGGCACTGGCTCGGGCTGAGACCGCAAGCACGAGTGCGGCGTTGACGAGTTGTGGATAGAGCAGGGTCCATTCAGGTCTCGGGCCCCACCCATGGAGCCGCCGAGGACCGCGAGTATCTGCGTTACCCCGACTTTTGTCAGGGAATTGTTTTTCCGCTGCCACCAGGTCCCGAATAGAGAGCGCGGGAGCGGGATCCCAGTGGTTGCCGTCGGGTGCGAGGCTGGTCGGCCCCTGTGGAGCCCATGCATCCGCTCCAGGGCATTGGTGCAGAGCACACAATATTTATCGGTATCAGGGGCTTTTTCCCGGCCCGACCACGCCATCCCACCAGTCGACCACATTAGAATCCCCGTCAATGCGTGTTCTACCACGATGAGGTTATCGCGTGAAGGTTCCCCATGCCTGGTAAGCGATGGTGACATCGGGAATGGTTGCGCCAGCTTCGGTTATAAACTCGCCGATGTCTACTTTATGCAGCGTTCCCGTGGTGTCGAGCATGAGGCTTCCTTTCGTGGTCTGAATGAACTCATGCTACCTGGACAGCTTGGTCTAGTCGAATATGCGTGGTAAAGCCACAGTGTCGGTTTCCTGGCCCCGTGGGTGTGCTTTGCGACGCCCTGCCCATGGCGAAACTACATCGCATTCTATGCTGGGCATAAGTCACACCAAGAGTGCTGTTACCGTCATCACCCCTGCGGTTGTGGGCCCTGCCAAAGCGACCATAGAGATACCAACCTGAATGCGGTCGCAGCCTATTGCGACCACATTATTTGTTTTGCCGCTAGCGTGGTGGCGTCCTACGGCCCGACGCCGTGTCACCGATAATGCAGAAAACCTGCCCGACCTTATTTCCGAAAGGATAACCCTATGAAATATCGTGTGATGAGTGTGGCATTGGCCGTGAGTCTTGCTCTGTGCCCCCAACCCGTTTTCGCCGCCAAAGCGGGCAATGGGGGACTTCCTCCGCCGGGATGGTTGCGGCGGTAACCGGCGGAACGACTGCCGAGTACACAACCGGTACCAGCTCGTCAAGCTCTGGCCCCCCTTGCGGTGGTGGGCAAGATCGGTGCTGATATCGCGCAGCAGCAGGCGAGGGGGTAGCTTAGCGGTTTAGCTCGGCTGTGGTTGCTGGTAATGAGTTCATCTGGCGAGATGCAAAACACCCATAATGGCCGTTCCTGTTGCAAGGTGACGACCATTATGGGTTTTACGAATATCATGCGGCTGCGGAGGCCAATGGTTGCGCTGGGGTAGGGAGGGTCGTTGTGTGTGCTTTTTCAGCGTCGTGAGTCGGTAGCTGAATATTGCGATCACAAAGACGACACCTGATTCCTAGGGGGAATGTATTCCCATAGTTTCATTTGAAATCCCCTGAAATAGGTAATGAACGCCATGACCATGACGAGAATATTCACCGCAACAATGGAGTTTTTCTGCTGCTCAGCCGCATCAGGGATTGGTCGAGTTCTTGGCGGGAGTACCAAAACCAAATTATCCGCGGGGTTTTTGATGATGATTCGGGTGAATGCCAATAGGATGGCAATGGAGGATTCCGAGAACAAGATTGCGGTGTTGCTGGCCAGTAAGAGTCCGGCAGCAATGAGGGCGGGTGGGAAGAACGCCGCCGTTCGCATGGTTTTGGCGGGTGTTAGTGATGCTAAAATTATTCAGCGTCGACCATAGTTTTTCGGGGTTGCTCACATGCAGGCCCCCTGAAAGACCAGGGTAGGCTCCTGCGAAGAATCCGCAGAGATAAACTAATAATCCAGTGGCAGACATTGCCGCTGCTCCTTTATTTTGTTCATAGATTTGGTGTTCCTTGCGGAACGTCACAACTCATCGTAATAGCATTACGTTATATCTTGCTTAAAATTAGCTGCGTACTTCGCCTCATGTTTTCGGTGAAAATGGTGGTTATTCTTAAGGACTAGTTTTTCAGCATGCGAAGAATCACCATGGCGCATTATGCCCACGATAACATGGGGACTTATGGGGTACGGTGTTGCCATTCGGCGGTTTTTATGGGGCGAATTTCACACTTTTACACTCTTTGGTTACCTCCGGTTGAGGGTAGGCGTGAGGGCCTAATTTTATTGTTGATGCGTGCAACAATATATCAAAGTGCCAGTTGAAACAGTAAATCGTTACGATAATGGCTGCTTTATACCTATATTCCAAATAATCTGCATCGTTGTAGTCTGGGTCACCTATATACTGAGTGAGTTCCGAATCACACGGAGATGCGTTTTTCCCGTGTTTCCTCGTGTGGTCACCATGAAACCGTTGTAAAAGAAATTGAGTTTAATCATGGCTGAAGCTTCTACTACTCCGCGCATTGCGGAACCCAAAAAACCTAGAAGGGATAACACCCACTGGCTTTATATCGGCGTCATTGTTGCAGTGATCGCCGGCATTGTCTTTGGTTTGGTTGCTCCCAATGTGGCCAAGGAATTTAAGGTGCTAGGCACCATGTTCGTCAATCTCATTAAGATGATGATCTCGCCGGTGATTTTCTGCACCATTGTGTTGGGCATTGGTTCGGTGCGGGCCGCCGCGAGTGTGGGGAAAGCCGGCGGTATTGCCCTCGGGTATTTCATCACCATGTCCACGTTTGCCCTTGCCGTGGGGTTGGCCGTGGGCAACATTATTGAGCCTGGCCATAATCTGAATATTGAGGCCACGAAAACCGCGGGGGCTGAATATGCTGCCAAGGCCGATCACGGTGGTGGCACGATCGGGTTTATCCAGTCCATTATTCCCGATACGCTGTTTTCCGCGCTCACTGAAGGCTCAGTGTTTCAAACCCTCTTTAGGCGCTCCTCGTGGGTTTTGCGGTGCAGTCCATGGGTCGGAAGGGGCGAGCCGATATTGGGTGCCATTGCTCACCCTGCAGCGGTTGGTCTTCAAGATCCTTACCATGATCCTCTGGATCGCCCCCATCGGCGCTTTTGGTGCTATCGCCGGCGTGGTGGGTGCCACCGGTATCGAGGCGGTCAAGCAGCTTGCCATTTTAATGGTTGCCTTCTACATCACCTGCGTCATCTTCGTGTTTGGGGTTTTAGGGCTGGTCCTGCGGCTGTTTACCGGGTTTAGCATTTTCAAGCTGGCCAAATATTTGAGCCGCGAGTATCTGCTTATTCTCGCCACGTCTTCTTCCTGAGTCGGCCTTGCCGAATCTGATGCGCAAGATGGAGCATGTGAGGGTGGACAAAGTCCACCGTGGGCATCGTCGTGCCCACCGGTTATTCCTTCAACCTGGATGGTACCGCCATTTATCTCACCATGTCGGCTATTTTCATTTCTGATGCCATGAACAAGCCGCTGTCGCTGAGCGAACAAATCGGCCTGTTGGTCTTTATGATTATCGCATCTAAGGGGGCCGCGGGCGTGTCCGGTGCCGGCATTGCCACCTTGGCGGCGGGCCTGCAGTCGCTACGTCCCGAACTGCTCGATGGCGTGGGTGTCATTGTGGGCATTGACCGGTTCATGTCCGAGGCCCGGGCGTTAACTATTTCTCCGGTAACTGCGCGTTGCCACGCTTCGGTCGAACCTGGACGAAAACTATTGATAAGCAAAAAGTTATGGATGTTCTTGACGGCAAGATCCCATATGTGGATAGCGGTAGTGACCATGATGTGGATTTCAAGAATCCCAGTGTTGTGAACCCTGCCACCGCAGAATTGCAACCTACACCGCAGGTGGATCTGGACACTATCGGCACTAGTAGATTTTTGCGAATCGGTCACATTCCCCTAAATGTGTGGCAACATATAAATAATATGTTATTGCAATCTGGGGCCACAACTAACCAAAAATTACCCCTAGAAAGGGGAGGTATGCCCACGTCCGATTAGCTGCACACCGCAGGTGTACCACCCGCCACCGCATCGGTAGAGTTGTCAAAAGTACCAGTTGTAGAAAGCCATCGCACTCATGCTGGCACTTCTGGTGGCGGTGTTCGCATTCAATTAAATGCCTCATGCTGTCACCTGCATTGAAGACCATGGAGGTAGAGCTAGAGACCACTGAGGCGCAGATTGGCCTCACCCAAACCGCGTTCTTACAGCTGCCGCCCTCTTTTCCCCTGTTCTTGCCGCGGTGGGGATCTCATTGGCCGTCGCAAAGTTTTGGTGGGCATGTTAGCCATCACCGCTGTGGGCTGTGTTATTTCGGCAATAGCACCGAACGTGACCGTGCTGTTTGTCGGCCGTGTGATTCAAGGCGTTTGCGGCCCAACCATTTCTCTGACCTTGATTATGCTGCGGCAGCAAGTACCCAACGAAAAGCAATATGCGTTGCTGATGGGCATTTTGGCCTCCGTCAACGGTGGTATTGCCGGTGTGGACGCCCTGGCCGGTGGCTGGTTGGCGGGAACGTTTGGGTTCCGCTCGATTTTCTGGGTCATGGCAGTCATCTGTGCTATCGGTGTGGTAAGCGTGCGGTTGTTCACGCGGGAATCCACTGCCGAAGAAACCATGCCCATGGACCGACGGTGTGTTGCCGCTGACGGTGTCCCATTGGTTCACTCTTGATTGCCTCAACGAAGCCGGGAAGCTTGCCGACGCCAACTGGTTGATGGTCGTTGGCCTGCTTGTGCCCTGGTGGCATCGGTATCGCAGTGTTCTTGAAGATTGAGGCCAAGGTGCCGCACCCGCTCGTCACTGTTACGTATCTGAAGCAACGTAGGGACCTGGGCCCTGTTGTCGACAACCGTCCTCACCATGACCAGCGTGTTTGCCGTCATGAACGGCATTATCCCCAACCTGGCCCAAGACGCCACCTATGGCCCAGGCGTCGATCACCAATATGGTTTCCTGGTACACCCTCACCCCGTATGCGTTGGCTGGCCTGGTTTTCGGGCCGATCGCTGAGCACCTTGCCGCAAAGAATTAGGCTATAAGCGCATGCTTCAGATTGGTCTTGTCGGCATGTTCATCGGCCTTCTGATCGCAGTGTTTAGCAGTGGCATGGCGAACGAATGGGTGCTGCTATTCATCGCCATCTTCATGGGCGTCACCTACGCCGGCACGGTCAACATTATGCTCAGCGGTTTGGGCATTGTGCTCAGCCCTGCCGATAACCAGGGTTATCTTCCGGGCATGAATGCGGGCGCCTTCAACCTGGGTGCGGGAATCAGTTTCGCCGCCCTGTTCGCGGTGGTGTCGATGTTCAAGGACGCAGACGGCGGCTATGCTGCGGGCATCATCGCTGGTGCCATCATTGCGGCGATTGCGTTCTGCACGTCGATGCTCATTCCGAAGCCGGAAACCATTGACGACACCGTTGCTGCCCGCGATGCACGTGAAGCGCTTGAAAAGATGAAAATCGACGCATGACAACCGCAAAGCGAATCATTCTTGATTGCGACCCGGGCCACGATGATGCCGTTGCTATCCTCCTGGCCCTGGGTGATCCCCGCATTGAAGTGTTGGGAATCACAACGATTGGTGGCAATCAGACCTTGGAGAAGGTGTCCCGAAACGCCCGAGTGGTGTGCACTGTTGCCGGTGTCACCGATGTGCCCGTGTATGCTGGCTGCACCCGACCTCTGGTGCGTGACGTGGAAGTGGCTGCCGATATTCACGGTGATACGGGCATGGAAATCCACAGCTATCAGCTGCCGGAGCCCGCGTTTGACCTGGCAGACGGGCATGCCGTGGATTTCATTATCGACACCATCATGTCCGAGGAGCCGGGTACCGTGACCCTAGTGCCCACCGGTCCGCTCACAAACATGCTGGCTGGCTGCCCGCAAGGAGCCGCGCATTGTGGAGCGAGTGCAGGAAGTCGTGCTCATGGGCGGCGGCTACCATGGGGCAATTGGTCAGCGGTGGCGGAATTCAACATCAAGGTCGACCCCGAAGCCGCTACATTGTGTTCAATGAAAAATGGCCGGTGACCATGGTGGCTTGATCTCACGCACCAAGTCTGGCGACCGCTCCCGTGGAGGCGGAAATCGCAGGTCTCGGCACCGACTTGGCTAATTTTGTGGTGGGGTTGTTCGGATATTTCCGCGAGGCCTATAAGAACGCGCAAGGGTTCGACGATCCGCCCGTGCACGACCCCTGCACCGTCGCCTACCTCATCGACCCCACCGTGGTGTCGATGCGACGCGCGCCGGTGTCCGTGGAGCTGACCGGCACCTTGACCACCGGCATGACCGTGGCCGACTTCCGCGCGCCCGCCCCGCCCGACTGCCACACGCAGGTGGCGGTGCAGCTGGACCACGCCGGTTTCTGGCGGCTCGTCATTGACGCTTTACGACGCCTGGCGCCGCCGTCGTAAAAGCCTCAGGCTATGGCGGCAAACCCGGCCTGCAAATCAGCGATGATATCGTCCACATTTTCGATACCAACTGATAGCCGTACGGTGGCCGGGCTTATGCCAGCACGCTGCAACTCCGCCGCATCCCCTGGGAATGCGTCGTAGTTGTGGGGTGCACCAGGGGAACGCGTGTCACCAATGTTGGCGTCACGAATGCAGCTTCAGGGCATCAATGAACGCCCACGCCTCATCCTGGCCACCATCAATATCGAACGAAAGTACGGACCCGGTATATTTCAGGCCCAACTTTTCCTTCACCTTATACCAGGGCGAATCCGGCAAACCCGCACAATTCACCCGCTTCACCTTGGGTGCTAAGACTAAAAACTCCGCCACCTGTTTGGCATTGGCATTATGCCGCTCCAACCGCAAAAAACAGCGTGTCCAACCTGCACACTCAACCAGGCGTTAAACGGCGACAATGCTGCCCCCATGTCCCAGCAGCAGGCCGGCGCGCGTTTCACACCAAAACGCCGGGGCGCCCAAGTCCGCATATTTTTAACCCATGGTGGCGGGATCCGGGGTTACGAACCCGGGAAACACCGGCTCACCAGCGGAATTCTTGACGGTCCAATCGAACTTGCCGCCGTCGATCACAATGCCGCCGATCACCGAACCGTTGCCCGTGTAGAACTTGGTCAGCGACGCCACCACAATGTCGGCCCCCAATTCCGGGGCGAACCAAGGCAGCCGTAGCGATCGTGTTATCCACAATCAACGGCACGTATTGCGGTGCGCCACCTGGCAATGGCCGGAATGTCCAGCACGTCAGCCTGCGGATTGGCGAACGTTTCCCATAAAAACGCCTTCGTGTTCGGCTGCACCGCGGCCTGCCACGATGCGGGATCGTCGGGATCCTCGACGAACGTGGTGCTACTGCCCAACCGCTCCAGCGGGCCAGTGAATAGGGTGAGTGTGCCGCCGTAAAGCCGAGGGCTGGCCACGATATGATCCCCAGCCTGAGCCAAGTTCAAAATCGCCGCGGTCTCAGCTGCCTGACCTGACGCAAACGACACTGCGTACACGCCACCCTCCAGGGCGGCCAGGCGATTTTTCCAGCACCTCATTGGTGGGATTGGTGAGCCGGGAACAGATGGGGGCTAATATCCTCTAGCGCGAAGCGCTGCTTAGCGTGCTCCGCGGAATTGAAAACGTGAGATGTGGTGAGGTAGGGGGAAGATTCCGGGCCCCGGTGTCGGAATCAACTGGTTGGCCGCATGGATCGCCTGGGTCTCCAGGCTCCAATTTTGCGGTTTGGAATTATCGTATTTGGTTGACATAATGCATTCCTTCATTCGCCTCAACGAGGCAATAAAAGTGTTCACTGACTGAGTTCCGAAATTACTTGCTTAGTGCAATGAAGCGAAAGGCTCACGGTGATACCTTGTGGGAAATAGCGCAATTACCTGGTCATATTTTTATTCATGCGCCATTGGTGCCTTGCCAATGGTGGTGAGCTATGGGCGGCAGGGGAGCTTGGGGCAGGTCTTGCTGATAGTGTGGTGCTGCAGTGGCGATGCTATAGCACCATGCCGCCAGCGGCTTCACGAGTGCTGAGCTGGGGTAACGGTTGTGCTAGATTCAGGCCTGGGAGTTTGTGACATGTAGAAATACTCCTCACCAGAACTCCAGCTCAGCACAAGTGATATCAACTTCGAACGCCCATAAAACCATCATCAATCCACCATCAGGCCACCCACACATCACCCGTATCACAAGTGCTGAGCTGGAGTTGTGGGCTGCGAGGGCGCCTCTGATGGGTACTGAATCGAGAAAAGTCAAGCTTAGAATCGCTGGACCGGGGCGGAAAGGGCGTGTTATCCGTGGTTCGGCGGTGCTGATGGACAACTAAGGTCTGGTAGATAATGTGCTGAGCTGGAGTTCGTGTGGACAAGCAAGCGCCGGTGGGGGAGCGGTAGGTTGGTGCGGCGGGTCAGCGTGGCAGGTACCTACGGGCCAAGTGCTGCATGTTTGTTACCCCAGCTCAGTAAAGTTGCAGCCCTCAGGTTTACAGTTCGATGGCGGTCAATAAGTCGGGTCGAACGTAGCCCGGCACCTTGGTGGCGGTGAGAATGCTATCCACCAGGCCTTGCCTTCGGCCGATAGGATGGCGTCATGAATGGGCAGGGATAATCGTGGCAGAATGCTGTGCGCAAATTCCACGGTTTCGGACACCTTCAGCCAAGGGGCAGCAACTGGCAGGAACAGGATCTCAATATCATTGAGCGAATGCATGGCAATGTCGGGAAATTCGTCACCAGGATGCAAAATACGCCCGTCGATGAGGTACCCCAGGTTAGTCGGCCGATTGAGGCTGGGATGCACAACCGCGTGATAACCCCCCACGACATGATATGATGCCCATCAAGCTCTAGTTCGTCGCCTGGATAAACTTCATGAGTATCGCAATCCGTCAGCTGTTCAATAGCTTCTTTCGGGCCATAAACCGGCAGGTTATGGATGATATCGAGATTGCAGTGGTCTGGGTGGGAGTGAGCTAGCATGCTCAGCCCCTCCATAATGGCGGGATTGGTAAAAATGCCAGGATCAATCGCAATGCGGTCGATACGCACGCCGGAATGTCCAAAGAGGGTTATAGCGGTCATGGTAACTATCATAGAAAATCTTCTGGCTATTTGAGGTATGTTCTTGGGGTGTTTGCTCATCGACGGCTAAACTCGGCAGCCATGAATGCAACACAGTGGATCGCTCTTGGTATCACCATCATTTTGCTCATCGCCTGTATCGTGATTTGTGCCTGGATGGTGCGGTGGGTCATCAAGAATCTCAAATAGCTCTACCCACTTTCCAAAGGTCGCCTTCAGGACGGTCTCACTAATGATTTTGTTATCATGCAATTAGTTAATGGTCGCATTATTGTGATTGGCTATTGCTATAGCATGGTGATGCGCGACAGAGTGAGAATGGAAATCATCCAGACACCACCATGATGGTTTCGGAAGCATGATCGGAGCCGGTGATGTGCACGGCTTGGCTATCGGTGATGGCTAGAACCTCGGGGTGCGCGGCGATAGCCTGGTCCACGGCCGATTCGAACATGGGATTATGCTTGTGCGGCAGCACCCTTGTCGTGGTGAGGCTCAAACCGGCAAAAATCCGTCATGGAATGAAAAATCAAAGCGATTCAGGGATCCTCCAGCGGGTGAATATACACACAATCATCAGCAGCAACTGCGCTGCCTGCCGACTCCCCAATATATGTGGTTCCCTGGCGCACCGCTTTGACGATAAGAGAGCCCGCACCACTGTCCCGCAACTGTTTGAGCAGGTAAAAGGTGTGCCCACCGGAAACATAGATGCAGTCCGCTGCGTCGATTGCGGCGGCGACGGTGGCGGCGTCCGCGGAAGCAATGTCCACTTCCCTGATGGTGGCGCCCAGGTCGGTCAGGGCCTGCCGGGCCTCCGCCACATAAAAATCCACATCCTCCACGGCGGCGGCCGTGAGAATGAACGCGATAGTGCATTCTGCCAGCGATTTATCAGAAATAGTCGGGAGAAGATGCGCGACTTTTGCGAAATATGAGGTGAGAAAGAGATTCATGCGTCCCAGCGTAGCCATAGTTGCCCCACCGGCAATGGTCAGAAGTGTGATGTAGTAGATAGTTTTTGGTGTTAACCACTACAGTGAGGTGATGAATGAAATCCGATTTTATCGCGCCCACGACGACTATGGCTTCTCTCTAATTTTGCCGCTTATCGCTTCGAACTGGATGGCAAAACGATGGCCTACATCAGAGCATTACTTTTCAGGCCATGAAGTTCCTAAACCCGGAAACCCAGAACCTGATTCGGTCGCTAGACACCGGGCGGGCGGCTAAAGTGGGCGCCGGAGAAAACCGCTGCGGAAGATTGAGAATCCGTAAAGACCAGGTTATGTTTGATGCGGTTTTGGCAAGATTCACCCAAAATCCCGACATTGCCCGCAAGCTCTTAAGTACCGGCGACGCCTATCTGATTGAACACACAAAAAACGATTCCTATTGGGCCGATGGTGGTGACGGCAGCGGTAAGAATCGACTAGGTGAGGTCTTAATGGCCGTTCGGGATTCCTTGCGGGCCCAGCAAGCACCATAAGGTGATTCCATAAGGAATATTTCCGCAGCTCAGGCCGATGTTTCGAATCCGCTACCCCCATGTGTTGGCTGGTGGCTAGACAATAAAGGGCCCCTGACGTAGGGTCGCAAGTGTATTTGAATTCGTCAACTAACGACCTGAACAAATATGAAGATATGAAATGGGGCCATGAAGCTACGGGAAACGAGAAATCATCCACGACTCACGATATTTCTCTGCTTTTTGCTGCTCGTGGCCATGTTCGCCATTATTTTTGCCATCATTGATTATATGCGGGATGAGCAGCCCGTGGTGGAACAACCCAACGCACAGCCAGGTCCTATAATTGCTCAGGAAACCGCCGGTGCCGAGGGGCAGACCGTGCAGTCGGTGCTGCTGTCAGAACAATACCAAACAGTGCTCGACGCCGAATGGATCGATCAGGGGTGCTGGCTCTCGCACTGTCCCAATTCCAGCTGGGCTATCCGCGGCACACCGCCGGAGCGCGCCCTGCTCACCAAGGCGGAACGCGGCAATCTTGAGGCGCGGGATGATGCCCTGCAAAGATTTCAGCGGATTGCGGTGGTAAGCACCATCTATGTGTACAGCGTGAAGGCCAGTCCGGGGAAAGGCGTCGAAGCCATAGTAAGCGTCATGACCAACAAATGCTACGACAATAATCCTATAAGCTCTACCGATACCCACCGCATGTTTCTGGCCGCCAGCAGCGTGAATGCGAAGGAATACGTTGTGCTGGCAGACGAGGTGATTTCGCCGGAAACCGGCAGGTTAACCGAATCCTACGTGCCGCTATATTCCTCCCGCCGGGACAAACTCCCTGTTTTGTGCAAAAATAACCCCCGGCAAATCGGCACCACCGGGGGTATCTCAACCACAAAACTATGCGGTTAGGCCATCAATAATCGCATTGAACGCTGCTGACGGCCGCATGACCGCCACTGCCTTCTTGGAGGGCAGGTAGTAGCCACCCAAATCGGCCGGCTCACCCTGAACTGCCAATAGTTCCGCAGCAATAGTGTCGGCCTGCTCCGTCAAAGCCGCAGCTACCGGGGCGAAAATGGCTGCCAGACTCGGCATCCGCCGTCTGCTCAGCCAGCGCCTGAGCCCACGCCATCGCCAGGAAGAAGTGCGAGCCACGGTTATCAATCTCGCCAGCCTTGCGGAGGCGACTTGTTTTTCGTCGAGGCCGTTCGTGGCCCACGCATCCAGCGTCGGCAAGCACCGCAGCCTTCGGCGTGCCGCCCGTGTTCGAGATGTGCCGCAGCGATTCGGAACCAACGCCAGGAACTCCCAAGGAATCCCACCGCAGATGGTTTTCGGCCTGTACCTGCACATGCTTCGGCGCCGAACCGCCCGCACCTGTTTCGGAACAAACCGCCGCCCGCCATCAACGCACGATCGACAGCATCTTCGCCGGGTGCCCAGCTCCAGGATCGGGGAACAGGTCGGTGTTATAGTCACGCAACACATTGCCGGTCACCGAGATCGTGTCCTCGCCGCGGCGAATCCGCGCAATCGACACCTTGGTGGCCTCAACCGGAGACGATGGAAATGTCCAGGCCAGTGGTGTCGTGATCCGTCAAATACTTCTCCACCAACCCCTTGATGTTCCGGTCGTGGGCCCGCTCGGGATCCAACCAGAAAATCGCAGGCATCCCCGACAGCCGGGCCCGGGTTACCGCGAGCTTTACCCAATCCTGGATGGGGCGTCCTTGGTTTGTGCAGGCCCGCCAAATATCCCCAGCCTCGACCTCATGTTCGATAAGCACGTCGCCGGCGGAATTCACCACCTGCACCGTACCGTCGGCCGGCACCTTGAACGTCTTATCGTGCGAACCGTATTCTTCCGCCTTTTGCGCCATGAGGCCCACATTCGGCACCGTGCCCATCGTGGTCGGATCGAGACGCGCCATGCGCCTTGCAGTCGTCGATGACCGCCTGGTACACGCCAGCGTAGGAGGAATCCGGGATGACAGCCAAGGTGTCCTGCTCCTCACCCGCGGCATTCCACATGTGCCCCGAGGTGCGGATCATTGCCGGCATCGAGCGTCCACAATCGTCCGACGGCACATGCAGGTTGGTGATGCCCTTATCCGAATTCACCATGGCCAACGCCGGACCATTCGCCAAGGCGGCGTCGAAGGCCGCCGCGATTTCCGCACCGTTGTCCAGCGAATCTAGGCCGGCATAAATAGCGGCCAGGCCGTTCTCGCCATTGAGCCCGTTGCGTCAATACGTCGCCGTACTTCTCGAGACACGTCTGCGAAATGGGCGCGCCAACGGCCGCGAAAATCACCGGATCCGACACCTTCATCATCGTGGCCTTTAAATGTTGAGAACAACACCCTGTCGCGGCGGCCTTCGCTACCTGTGCGGCCAGGAATTCGTCTAAGGCTTTCGCCGACATGAACGTGCCGTCAACCACTTCGCCGGCCAAAACCTTCAGGTTGTCGCGCAGTACAGTTTTTCGAGTAGCCGTCCGCCGCACGTAGCGATAGTCAGCACATCAGCAGCCGGCATGATGACGGATTTTCATTATGGCGGAAGTCGTTGGCTTCCATTGTCGCCACGGTTGTTTGGGAATCCTGAGACCACACCCCATGCGGTGCGGATGCTTCTTGGCAAAATTCTCTGACCGCGCCGAGGGCCCGCCGGTCGAGTTACCTTCGCGCAAGACCGGGTTCACGGCTGACCCCTGACCGCATCGTAGCGGGCCCGGATGGCCTGTTCCTCGTCCGTGACCGGGTTGTCTGGGTAATCGGGAATCGCAAACCCATTTGCCTGTAATTCGGCCACGGCCGCCTTGAGTTGGGGCACGGAGGCGGAAATATTGGGCAGCTTGATGATGTTCGCCGCCGGGGTTTGCGCCAGTGAACCCAGTTCCGCAAGCGCGTCGGAAACCTGTTGGTCGGCGGGGAGATAGTCCGGGAATTGCGCCAGGATCCGGCCGGCCAGCGAAATGTCGCGCTCCTCAACCTCGACGCCGGCGGTGGCGGCGAATGCCGAGACGATGGGGCGAAGCGAAAGCGAGGCGAGCAGCGGGGCCTCGTCGGTGCGGGTCCAAATGATTTTAGCCATGGGTCTCCTACATAATGTTTGAGAAGTACAAGGAATCAGAATACCGGTTGCCCCATTCTTTGTCCCCGTCAGTGCCGGAAACCGGCCGCATAACGCGAATACAGTACGGTTGTCCTGTTTTAACCGATGCTGTCACTCACCCTAATGGGGGTAGGGGTGAGTGACCATGCAGATACGACCATCAGCGTCAATGGCATCCGCGCCGCCACCAAAAATTCGCTCCAGCACCAACCGCGGTTTCCTCCCCTGGCTATTCGACGTCGCCCCCGACGTGGTGCTGCTCCAAGAGACTCGCGCCACTGACGCCGAGTCCCGAACCGCGCTTGCCCCCGCGCTCGACGCCGGCTGGCATTTCTATAGCGCGCCCTCCATCCGTAAAGGGCATGCCGGCGTGGGTATACTCTCCCGCCGCGAGCTATCGACGTTCGGGTCGAGCCTAGCCAGTTTCAAGACGTGGGCCACTACATCCAAGGCACCTACCCCGATGATGATGGCGACGTTAGTCGCCTCCCTCTACTTGCCTGTTGGCGGGGCTGGCAGCGAAAAGCAGGATGAAAAATACGAATTCCTCGATGCCTTTGACCAGGTAATCTCCGATGCAGCAATTCAAAATTCCCACATGGTCATCGGGGGCGATTGGAATATTTGCCACCGCGAACAAGACCTCAAAAACTATCAGGCTAACCGCCAAAAATTCCGGGTGTCTGCCTGATGAGCGGGCATTCATGGATCACATGTTCGGGACCTATCCCGATAGCCAATCCCAGGTGGTGGGGGCGGGGAGTGGTACAGGGGCCGTGAATTATCGCTCGAAGAAACGTCGTCAAGCCCCAAAAACTCCACAATGGTACGACGTGGCGCGACGCCTCCACCCCGACGACGCCCCCTACACCTGGTGGACCTATCGTGGCCGCGCCTTCGGCAACGATGCTGGGTGGCGCATCGACTACCAAGCCGCAGCCAAATCCATGTTTGAACGGGCGACGACGATGCGGGTCGACAAGGCTACCGACCATGCCGCCCGCTGGAGCGACCACGCACCCCTCACCGTGTGGTATCAGTGAATCTTCTATCTGCAAAAACTTGGCGGAGTCCCACCTAATAGGGGTAAATTAACAGCAGTTCACCCAGATTGTGATTCAAGGAGAATTGGTCATGTCTGCGCGCGCTAAAGGCGTCATCCTGCTCATTGTCGGAATCGTTCTGCTACTCATTTCCCGCACCCTGCTCGGTGCCAACGACGTCAACGGCCTTCTCGGCGGACTCTGTATCGGCATCGGCGGCGCCAGCGTGGTGAGACTCGCTCGTCTTCCTGCTCAGTAAAAGACCGGAAATGCAGTAAGACACGCGGTCGGTGGGTATACTGCCGACTTATGACTGAAGCAGCACCCACCGAATCCATGGAGAAAAACCCAACGAATTCTCTCGGGCATCCAACCCCACCTCGGATTCCTACCATCTCGAAACTACCTGGGTTGCGCTCAAACAATGGATCGACCTCCAAGACACACCTACGAGGCGTTCTATTTCATCCCGGACCTGCACGCCATCACCGTGGACCAGGATCCCAAAGAACTCCGCGCCCGCACCATCTCCGGCGCCGCCCAACTACTAGCGCCTCGGCATCGACCCGGATAAAGCCGCCCTCTTCGTGCAATCCCACGTGCGGAACACGCCCAACTCGCGTGAGGTCTTCACCTGTCTCACTGGCTTCGGCGAGGCCAGCCGCATGACCAATTCAGCGATAAATCCACCAAACAAGGCGCCGACCGCACCTCCGCCGGGCTCTACGCCTACCCCATGCTGCATGGCCTTTGCCGACATTCTCCTCTACCGGCCGGAGATCGTGCCCGTAGGCGAAGACCAGCAGCAACACCTCGAACTCACCCGCACCCTCGCGGAACGCTTCAACTCCCGATATCAGGAAACCTTCCCCGTTCCCGAACCATTCATCCCCACCGGTTCCGCAAAAATCTACGACCTGCAAGACCCAACCGCGAAGATGAGCAAGTCCACCAGCAACCCCAAAGGCCTGATAAACCTGCTCGACGACCCCAAGATCTCCACCAAGCGCATCAAGAGCGCAGTCACCGACAACGACGCGAAATCCGCTTCGATAAAAAACCAAACCTGGGGTGTCAAATCTGCTTTGTTATCCAGGGCGGCGCTCACCGGAACCACCGTCGATGACCTCGTGGCACGCTATGCCGGGCAAGGATACGGTGCCCTCAAACTGGACACCGCCGCCGCATTGGAAGCATTCGTGGTCCCCCTCAAAGAACGCTTTGACATGTACATATCCGACCAAAGCCGAACTAGAGAATGTGCTGGCCCGCGGTGCAGAACGTGCCCGCGAAGTCGCCACCCAACACTCGCCGACGTCTACGATCGCATCGGTTTTCTGCCTGCCCGACAACCATAAAACCTTGCCGAAAACAGGGCGGGATTGCTGGCTCCTGCTGATGGTTGCCACGCCGGGCTAAGCTCCCCTTTCACCACCAGGCCCCAACCTGCAGCAGGTCAGATACCAAAAGGGGGGCTTTTGAAACCACAGAATGGTCACCCCCGTGAGGGGAGGCCGTTAGACTTTGACATAACAGCTGCTCAAAGTTCTGTCCACATGTTCATATGACGTACCCCACTTTCACGGGTGGGCTCACAGTGGGGATCATCCCGGCTCATGACGATTCCCCAACTTACAAGGACTAACAACACATGGCTACCACAACCCATTTCAACGAAAAATATGCCGACGAATACGGCATTGAACGGGCCAACCTTGATGACCCCGGTTTCATCGACAAATATCGGCGCCGTTGGGGCTGGTTTGACCATCTCCATGCTCGCGAATGAACGGTACACCTCCATCGGGGAACCAATTTGCGGCGGGCATCACCTACTTCTCTGTTCTCAGCATGTTCCCGCTGCTCATGATAGTTTTTGCCGTTGCCGCCACCGTGCTGGCCAGCCGCCCCGATCTACTCAGCCAAATCAATAATCAACTCACCACGTCGATAGGTGGTGAACTGGGGAAAACCCTCCACAACATCCTCATCACCGCGGTTGACCAGCGCGGATCGCTCTATGGCGTGGGCGGGGTTACCGCACTATGGACCGGCATTAACTGGATGAACAACCTCCGATACGCCATATCGAAAATCTGGAACTACTCCAGTGACGCCAAAAACTTCATCATCACCAAACTCGTCGACCTCCTAGAACTAGTACTACTACTAGTGTTGTTGATTATCGCAGTCGGCATCACCGCGGTGGGCAACTCGGGCCTATCACGATCCATCCTTGTGTTCTTGCGGCTTGACCACATACCGGGAATTGGTGCGGTAACAGTCGCCGTGGCACTCATCCTCGGCCTGGTGGCCAACTTCCTCGTCATCTACACGCTCATCAAAAAATCATCCCCCACGGAGAAGTCCCACGAAAATCCGCATTCCAGGGCAGCATCATTGGGGCCATCGCCCTGAAATATTTCAACAATTAGTAAGCATCTTTTTCGCCACCGCCATCACCAACCCGGCGGGCGCAACCTTCGGGCCCATCGTCGGTGTCATGGTGTTGTTCTACCTGATTTGGCGCATCGTACTCTATTGCAACGCGTGGGCAGCCACCACCAAAGAATCATTAGCGATCGCTCAGCTCAACACACCAGCCCCAGCGGTCATTCATGTGCGTGAAGAAATCAGCTATGGAAACGGCAACCCCCAACGGTTCACCACCGGCTTTGCGATCGGCGCCGGTATTGTGAGCGCCGCATCCATCATGCTCAAGCTCAAAGGTCGCCGGAAGCCGCCAAAATACTAACCGCTAGTCGGTTTTCTTCCGCCGATCCCGCCGCCACAAGGCCAAACCAATAACGCTCGCCAAGAAGAGACACGAACCGGCAACAATATAAACAGCCCCGGTGGAACGATTCTTCATAAACTGTGACGCATACGTACCATCACCACTGCTGGCATGAACCTCCTGAATCGGCCGGGGGCTGGGCGTGGCGGACGCCGAGGGATGCCGCGATGCTTGAGCCCCTGCCGCGCCGGGCTGGGGAAGCATCCCAACATTTGCCGTCACATTACGATTGTCGTCGATAAGCTTTTGCGCCTGCTGCCAGGGGCGCCCCTTATCCACGGTGGTATCCAAAATCACGGCGGCGATTCGGCGATTGCCCACCTTTTTCGCCCCAACAAACGTGTGGTTCGCATCCGACGTAAAACCGGTTTTCCCGCCAATACCATCCGGGTCGTTCATGAGCAGCCCATTATCGTTCCCAATCGGCCACCCCGGATTATCCTGATAGCCAGGGAACTTATATTCATCCGTGCCCACAATCTGGGCGAACGTGGGATTCTTCCACGCATAATGGTAAAAATCGCCATGTCGCGGGCCGACGTGGACATGCCGGGGGCGTCTAAACCCGAATAGCTGGCGGCATAAGTATCGGTAGCGCGCAGGTTATGGGCGAGCGCATTCACCCGAGCCAGAGCCTGCTCGTTGCCGCCCAACTCTTGCGCCAGCGCGTGCGCTGCATCATTGCCGGATTGCAGCAGCAGCCCGTGAAGCAAATCTAATGGTGTACTTCCGCCCGGGCCAATGCCCACAGCGGATCCCTCCTGGTTGGCGGACTCGGCACTCACCGTCACCACCTTATTAAGGTCAAGATTGTAAGACCTCCATGGCTAATCAAGACCTTAATAATACTGGCGGGTCGATATCTGCCGTGCGGGTCTTTAGTACCCAAAACCGCACCAGAGTCCAGATCCCAGACCAGCCAGGCGCTAGCGGTAATGTCTGGGACAACAAACCCAGCGGCTTTTTCACGCCGCAAGTGCCAAACTCGTTGGGGACCTGGGGGAGCGGGAGTAGGAGTGGCGGCACCAGGAACCGGTCGTTCCGAGGTGGTGACAGCTCGGGGTGGATGCTCCGCATTGGGACAGTTATTCGTATCAGGTGCGCTAGTTCTGGGGCTGGGGTTATTTCGGCGTCGGGCATGCCCGGGGTACTGATAGGGCTGGGATTGGCGTTACCAGCAGGCGCCGGGGCGGAATTCCCACCCGCAGCAGGAGCCCCCGGCGTTTCCGTCCTACCCGCAGCATTTGCAGCATTTGCGGTATTCGTGGCGTTTGCGACCTCTGCGGCTGCCGCAGGCGGGGCGGCGGGAGGCGTGCCGGGGACGCCAGGCGAATCGGGAACCTGCGCCGCGTCGGGCGTGACGGGGGCTTGAGCATGGCCGCTGATCGGCATGGACATGCAGCATAAAACAGTCAGCATCATGGTCGCTGCTGAAAGTTTTTTCTGTTTCATTATCTAGCCAGCTTTCTTTTATCACTTACACTGGGGCCTATGGTGATAACCCCTGATTTTCTACCTGAGAACAAAACTCTGACACCGGAACTGGTAGCCACCTTACCGAAAATATGCCTGCAAAGTCGGGGAGACTTAAGCACAATTTTAGCTCAGGCAAAGAATCGCCACGTGATGTATGTAGAGCACCTGGCAGCCGTAGCGGATGTGCCACGGTTGGCGAATATTGCTGAAGAATCAGAGCATTATGGTGGGTTTTGTGGTTGATTGCACCGGTCCGGCAGACCTTGAAGTTATCATGGATGACCCTACAGGGATTAATCGTCGGAGCGGTAGCACATACCCCAGAAGTGGCTGCATTACTGCGAAATGCCCTGGTACCGTACGTCTACGATGGCAGCGTATTAGAACAGGTAATCTATGCCGCGGCACGCATCACTGATGCCATTGGGCTGGTGTCGGACTTCCAACTCACCGATGACGCCGAGATTATTCCCACGGGCGCTGCGGTATTTGTGCTCGACCGCAACCTGCCGCTGTTATGTCAACCAGCGGAAGATATTCAGCAAGAAAAATTGAGATAATGTCGGATCACCCATTAGTTTTATTGGATTCTATGGGGTTTAATGTTGCGGTCGATGATATGACCGCGGAGGTTATTGAGGCGACCGAACTGAGATCGACCAATACTATCGGTTGCTGCATAACACGTTGGAGGCATCCTTTTTGCCGATGCGAACACGGATGGCATTGCGCGAACAGGTGATCGAACCCGCTTTTGCTGAGCTTGTCGACGCCGCTACCGACGTATCCTCATCTTCACCCGCTTCCCAACAATCGGCACAGGGAACCCCGATCTCCCTCACCCCGAGCAGGCTGCTGCCATTGACCCGCCCTGCTGGCGGAATTGGGCATCACCTGGGCGGATTTAGGCCTGGAAATGAGGGGCTCGCCGGAACCTGTGGCGTCGACAAGCGCCGAGAGCCCGCTAAATCGTTAAGAATCTAAAAGGAGCCTAAATCCCGACTTAGTTCGGTTTTGAGTTTGGAGAACCGCTTGGTCAGCATGTCTTCAAGCTGCTGCCAGGCCTCCGCGTGTTCGTTAAACGGTGGCGTCGGGGTGTAGCCGGCATTATTGGTGTAGCCGGTGAGGTAGGAAATGTAGTCCCGCATCCGGGGATTCGCCAGGAAGAACGAGTTGAGGGAGTCGTCGCCGGCCCAGTCGGCGGCGTCGGCAAGCAGCTCGTAGGCGCGCAGCAGCTGGTTGGAATCCACCTGCTCAGGACCCTTTTTTCTATGTCGCGGGTAATGCCATTGAAGGAATACACATTGTCTTGGTGGACCGTGACCCCGAGCTCGCCAGCATTGGCAACGGTCATAATGTCTTCCCACGTGGAAACCTTGGCGAGGTCGTGATCGTCGTGTTCCACCAGCCACCGCACCAGGGCCTTGGAAGAATTGAAAGTGAAAATCTCACCGTACTTCCCCAAGAAAACCGGCTTGGCCTGCACATATGTGCGCAGCGTGTAGACGGTACGGCCGTCGATGGAGATCTTAATCGGGGTCGATGCCGACGATTCCCCACACGGTATTGTCGTGAGGATCGACCTGTTCAGCCTCCTCCTTACGTTTTTGCTCTTCCGCCTTTTTGCTTTTCCTCGTTGATCTTCTTCGTCTCTTCGATTCGCTGTTCGGTGTCCTTGATCTTGTCTTCGTCCACCTCTTTGACCGTCACCAGGTCATCGAGCTCGTCAATCACTGAATCCCAGTTGACGAGAACCACCCGGCCAATTGCGGTCCATTCGGACATACCCGCCGGCCCGGTAAAGTGTTCCAATCCGCGTTCGGCATTTCCCAAAATAGAATGTGATGAGAAAAACACCTGAATAGGTGTCGATGCGACCACATCGCCGAGGCTCCGTGCGATTCAGAGCACCGGGCCACCGCTTTCACATTGCTGCTTGAGGGAGTATCGGCGAGGAATGCCGGTACTCCAACGAGATCGAATTCCTCTTTTTCTGCAGGCACGGCGCGTAGGGCATCTCGCGCAGAAAACGCCCCCCATTTAGGGTGACTTTGCAGGTCGTGTTTCTCATCAGATTCCAGGAAAACCAAGAGTTCCGCGGGGGAGTGAAACACGAAGAGGTCATCGCCAGCACCGAGGAAGGCTTGCCATTCGGCGCCATGTTCGCGCCAAGAAGGTGCCCACAAGGTGTAGAAATCGCCCTTGGTGAGCGACAACTTGACAGGAACAATACCGTTATTAGCCATGGGGATACATCATAGTCTACTAATCGGGTCGGAAGTACCCTTTAAATTCCATGCCCAGATTCTCAGTGCGCATTGACCCCAATTGCACGGGATCGCCGGCCTCGATGATTTGGCCATTGCCGGCATACATGGCTACATGCCCATTCCATACCAATAGGGTCGCCGGCGATGAGCTCGTCGGGGAAACTTGGCGCCCAATGTTTTGGTTTTCCGCCAGGCGGGGCAGCTCGACGCCGGCCTGCCGCCAGGCCCATTGGGTGAGACCGGAACAGTCAAAACCGGAGGTTGTGGTGCCACCCCACACATAGGGAGTGCCAAGAGCGGTTTTTGCCGCGGCGACGGCGCGTTGGCCGCGTTCCACCTGGTCGGACGATGCATGATGGGTGCTGGTTGTTGTCCCCGTTGGCTTTGTGGTTCCCGATGTTTCGTCGAGGGGAATGGCAACTCGGGCGGCGACACTGTGGATTTTTGCGGCATCCGTTGTGGCATCTGTTACGGTATGTGGCGCGGCGAGCTCTGACTTTGTTTCGGAAATTTGTTCTAACCGAGTGGTGAGGGGCGCGAGCCGTTGCTCTAGGCCCTGCAGATGGGCCACCGCCTGTTCAATATATTTATTAGGCATCACGATAAGCTGCTTGATGACTGCGACCCACTTGGCCCCGCTGCTGGCACACACCACCGACAGGGTGGCTGTGACCTCGGCTATGAATGATTGGATAAGATGTTCGAGAAAACGACAGGTGGTCTCGCATTCTGGTAATGCTTGGGCAAGCAACTGTATGAGCTCGTGTGAATCTTGGATGAGGACACGATGATCGGCCATAAACTGCGAAGGATTATTACCGAATACTTGTGCTAGCTGTGGGAGCTGGGAGAAGTCGGGAACGCTGGGGGCCGCCACGGGTTGTAGGGGCGGCCTGAGGTCGGCCAATACCTGAATGGTTCGGGTGAGATCAATCATCGCCATGTTCCAGTGCTTGGCCTAGGGCTGCATCATGCTCCTCGACAGCCGCACGTAGTCGAGGGGTTTTGGCCACTGCATCATCAACGTAGGCGCATTGGATGCGGGCTCGCAGAGTGACGCTATCGACGGCGGCATTAAAGGCGCTAATGAATTTTTCCCACCCCCAGCATGGTCTCGCCAGGGAGGAATGTGGATGTCACAGGGGTATTGGCAATGGTCGTGAGCCCGGTAGCAAGGTTACGGATGTGCTGTGGATCAATGAAGATTATCGTTCATATCTAGTTGGACTGCCCAGCCGAAATTATGGGACAAGGAGATTCAAGATCGCTACCATAAAAAAATATGGATATTTTACTTGTGGACCATCCATTGGTAGCCGCCCGCCTCAGCATTATGCGTGATGAACGAACCAATAATTCCAGTTTCCGCGCCGCCTTAGCGGATCTTGGAACCATGCTGATTTACGAAGCATCACGCGACCTACGTGTTGAGCAATTCCCGATTGACCACACCGGTTGCGGCAACTACCGGGACACGATTGGCCGATCCACCAATTATTGTTCCAGTGGTTCGGGCCGGCTTAGGCATGATTGATCCGGCACTGAAAATGATTCCCGATGCCCAAGTGGGATTCATTGGTCTGGCACGGAATGAGGTGACCCATGAGCCAGTCCCATATCTGGAGGCCTTGCCCGATGACCTGAGTGGTCGCACAGTTTTCGTGGTCGACCCAATGCTGGCGACCGGTGGTTCGCTGTTGCACGCGGTGCGGATTCTTGCCGACCGTGGTGCCACGGACATCACCGCGGTATGCATGGTTTCCGCCCAACCGGGTGAGACGCCCTCGCCCATTCGGGGCTACCGGTACGGCTGGTGACCGCCACTATCGACCCAGAATTGAACGATGATGCCTACATTGTTCCAGGCCTGGGCGACGCCGGTGATCGACTCTACGGGCCGCGAAATATTGATTTGTAGGAACAAAATAGCAGGTCATTACGGGTAGACCATGATCTAATCCGAAATCTGATAAGAAAATAGTAAAAGTGCTGGTAGTGGGATTTTTATGGTCACTATATGCAGGTAATTCTGTGTGAATATTATCACCCGTGAACGTTTGCATATTTTTCTTGTGCAAATTCAAAGTCTTGGGCAAACTAAAAACATGCGACTACTTATAAGAAGTGGTCTAAGCAATAAATGGGATACGTGGCCTAGCTATGGTCGCGTGTTTGGCGCCCGCTTACGGCTGCTTCGTGATATTCGAGGTATAACCCAACAGCGCCTTGGGGAGATTTGTGGTTTGAGTGAAACCAGATATCCAATCTGGAACGTAATGATAATAATGCTAGAACCCCAGCGGACCCTAGCTTATCAACAATCTATAAATTATCTAGCGCACTTATGGTGCCGCCGGCGGTGATGCTGCCGGCTGGCTCGGAAATCGTGGGTGGCGTGTGTGATCTTGCGGAGCTTGTTGATGGCATTATCACCTTTGAACTCGTGTGGCCTCGCTACGCGAGCGATACTGAGCCATTCACCGAGGATCAGGCCTTTGCTATAAATGCGGGTATAAACGGGTACCGCGGTTCCCGATATTAACCGCGTGTCATATGCGCTCGGCCGTAGCCATGGATCATCAGTGATCTGTGGTTACGGCTATGGTTATTTCGAACGCCTTGTGCCGGAGAGCCAGTAGTAGGCGGTGGCGGGTGGCAGCAGGGACGAGGTGGAGGTGAGGGAATGTCCTGCGGCGACAGACTCCAGCTCAGCACCTGCGCTATCCTCCAGATGATCCCGCCTTGGCCCCTTGCGAATCCTGCCAATCCAGATGTTTCCGTGTGTTCTCGTGGATCATGACCGGTAGAAGAGATGCTGAGCTGGAGTTGTGGTGGCGATCCCATGATCCGTCTTGGGGATAGCGAGCAGCACATCGAATACCCAGCTCAGTACTTATGCAGCACGTCTATGCAGCGCATTCATGCAGTAGTTTCACATAGCCATGCAGCACGGATTGGTCACGGATCGTTCACAATACTGTTTGCTGGCAACGCTGAGATGCGTTTTGCGGCCCGAGCACTATAGCTGACGTATGTATGTGGTTACTTCCCGGGCGATCCGCTGCAATAAGTCCTCCGCCTGGGTTCGGCTTGTAGCCTCGGCGATTTCTATATACAGCTTGGCCTTTGGCTCCGTGCCGGAAGCCCGGGCCCATACCCGAATTTTTCCTACCGGGCTCGGGCCCCGCAGCAGCAGCCCGGTAGGCGTGCGCTCCCACTGAACACAGCTTCGAATTCCAGGTTTATCCCAGCCAAGGTCGTGGGCGGATTTTGAATACAAGCCCCAATCAAACCGGTAGGATCATTCGTACGAATTGCGATTTGCTGGCCCACATAAATCCCATAACGCTTATACAGAGATTCGAGCTCATCCGCGAGAGTCAACCCCTGCGCCTTTAACTCCGCAGCCCAGGTGCAGGCAATAAGGGCCGTGGTGATGCCATCCTTATCGTCGACAAGCCAGGGAGCGGGCGAAATCCCTATCGCCTCTTCATAAGCGAACGCCACGGTGTGCTCCCCACCTGCCGCATTGAGATTTTTAAACCCGGTTGGGGTGAGCCGTAAATCCCAACCCCGATCTGCGGCGATTGCCGTTAATAATTGGGACGACACCATGGTAGTGGCAACAATAGGTTGTTCCCCCTCACCATCCCACGGCGCAACCATGCGAGTTGCCAGCAACGGCCCAGTTTCATCACCCCGCAGCATGCGCAGCGTGCCGTCCTTCAACCGAATCCCCACCGCACACCGGTCAGCATCTGGATCCAGGGCGATCACTATGTCCGCTGACACCTTTTTTTCCCCAACCGCAGCAGCTCCGCCACAGCTTCAGGTTCTTCCGGGTTGGGGAATTCCACCGTGGGAAATGTTGGATCCGGGTATTGTTGCCGCATCACCGGAAAGATTTGGGCGAACCCCGCCGACTGTAACGTTTGTACCATGGCCCGGCCCCCAACCCCATGCATGGCCGTCACCGCCACCTTAATATTTGCCCGCTCATTATTGACCCGCAATAAATCCGCTTGGCTGGGCATCACAATACTCGTCACTTCATCAATGAAACGACGCAACTGATCCGCGCAGGGGCGCACCGTCACCCGGGGTATTTCCACCGCCGCCGGCACCTGCTGGGCGATAAGTGCCTCAATCTCTCGGGCGGCGCTACTGGTTAACTGGCGACCATTATTCATGTACACCTTATAGCCATTATCACCAGCCGGATTATGCGAAGCCGTGATTTGCACCCCACCATCAAGCCCCCAACTACGCACCAGCCAAGGAATCAACGGCGTCGGGGAAGGAGTGGGCAGCAGAAACACCTCAAAGCCGGCACCTGCAAAAACCTCCGCGGTGGTCGTTGCAAACACGTGGGAACCATAACGAGCATCATAACCAACCACCACCCGGGGCGCCGGGTCATCATCGTGAAAATCCAACCCACCAAGCTCGTAAGGGCTTGTGGTAGCAAACTGTTCCGCCATGGAATAGAGCTTCCGGTAGGGTGGCGGCGTTCCGGGGAAATGATGCGGTGTTTCCCCAACCACATGGCCACCCCCGAAGTGATTCGTGTTACCTGAAAAACATTCATTTGATGAGATGCCGGACCGATCGGGGCTCGCATCCCGGCAGTACCAAATGCTAGCTGTTCACTCATACCCCTACCTGGCCTGCCCTTCTTGGAATGCTCTTGAAATGCTGAAAGTCGGAAAATATCAAAATACTTCTTAAAGCTTAGTCATCTCATTATGGGATTGGGTGGGGGATGGGCATAAACTTAAACCAGCATCGACATTGATGAAAATAATGAGCAGTACACTTTTGGGTATTTCATGGAGAACACAGTGAAACAGCACCATTCCAGCAGCGATAATCACGACGAACATACCCCAGACAACAACATGCCAAATGGGTGTGAAACCTGCGACGCTACCGAAACTGGCACTACGGAAACCGCAGGAGACGCGGGGAACCAGCCACATCGGTGGTGCCGGCAACGTCGTTGGCGGACATCGCTCATGAGTGGCTAGCAGACCACACAACCGAACTTTACGAGTGGCGTTGGGATTTCCACGCCCACCCCGAACTCTCCGACCAAGAATACCGCACCACCGCCACCATCAATAGCATTCTGCGCGATCACGGGCTCACCCCCATCTGTTTCCCAACACCGGGCTCATGGTGGACATCGGCCCAGACACCCCGGAAAAAATTGCGTTCCGCGCTGACATTGATGCGCTCCCCATTCAGGAGCACACGGGCTGCGAGCATAGTTCGCAAAACGCCGGCGTCATGCACGCATGCGGCCATGACATCCATATCACGGTTGCCCTCGGGCTGGCGTGCGTACTCGCGGAGGCAGACCGTCGAGGACTCATAAAAATCGGTATTCGCATTATCTTCCAACCAGCAGAAGAGGTTATGGATTCCGGCGCCCCAGAACTCATTCAATTGGGGGTCTTGGAGCGAATCAGTAATATCTTTGCGATCCATGCAGAGCCAAAAATTCGCACCGGCATGATCGGGGTTCGGGTAGGCCCCATCACGTCTGCCGGGGATGTTATTGAGGTTAAAGTCACCGGTTCCGGTGGGCATTCATCTCGCCCGCACCTCACAAACGATGTGGTGTATGCTCTGGCAAAAATAGTCACTGACCTGCCAGGACTATTGACTCGTCGGGTGGATCCGCGGACGGCAACAGTCATGGTTTTTGGGGCGATTAATGCAGGTTTTGCCCCCAATGCTATTCCTGAAGAAGGGACGATTCGGGGACAATCCGCACGGGAGATATCCATGTGTGGCGGAAAAATCCAACCGCTTTTGGAAGAACTCATTGGGGCGATTGTTGCGCCAACCGGTGCGCAATACCAGATCACATACGTGAAGGGCGTGCCGCCGGTGATTAACGATGATGTGGCGACAGCCGTGCTGGCGGATGCGGCACGAATGATGGATCCTCAGGCGGTGGTGCAGGCGCCCCAGTCGTCGGGTGGGGAGGATTTTTCGTGGTATTTGGAGCACGTTGCGGGCTCGATGGCGCGGTTGGGTTGCTGGGATGGCGTGAGCGAGAAAGGGGATTTGCATAAGGCGAATATGTTGGCGGATGAAAAATGCATTCCGGTGGGGGTGCGGCTCTTCGCAGGTGTTGCGGATCGGTTTAATTCCCACGCCGATCAGGTGTTTGTGGTTTAGTCGCTGCCAGGTATTGTCTGCTGTGTAAGCTTTTCGACGCCCATAGTTGTGTTACCTCTGGAGGACGATTGACCACTCATTCTGCAAAGCGCATTGTCATTATCGGCGGTGGGCCTGCCGGCTACGAAGCAGCTCTTGTTGGTGCCCGCTATGGGGCAGACATCACTCTCATTGAAGATAATGGTCTTGGTGGTTCCGCAGTCATTGATGACTGTGTCCCATCAAAATCGTTTATTGCCGGTGCCAATGTGAAAACCGATCTTCGGCGTGCCGAAGACATGGGGCTGAACATGAAACTAGCCGAGGATGCTGCAGGGGCAGGATCTACCAGGGCTTGTTACCGCCCTGAATGGTCGGGTACGGCAATTAGCTGGGAAACAGTCGAATGATATTTATCGTTCGGTCGAACGCGCCGGGGTTCGGATCATCGCAGGTCGAGGCACTTTTGATGACTATAATTTGAACCAAACCGTGCATTATATTCGGGTAGAGCATGCCAATGGCACGGTAGAAACCATTGAGTGTGATTTGGTGTTGGTGGCGACTGGTGCGTCGCCTCGTATTCTGCCGGGGGCACAGCCCGATGGCGAGCGGATCGTGACCTGGCAGCAAATCTATAACATTACCGAATTGCCGGAGCATTTGATTGTGGTTGGTTCCGGCGTGACCGGTGCGGAATTCGTGTCGGCATTTGCGGAGCTCGGGGTGAAAGTCACAATGGTGGCGTCGCGGGATCGAATCTTGCCACACGATGACGCTGATGCTGCGGATGTGCTGGAAACCGTGTTGACGGAGCGAGGGGTGTCCTTGGTGAAGCACGCGCGGGTCGATTCGGTGGTGCGCATGGATGATGAGGGAGTGTTGGTGCGCACAAGTGATGGTCGAGAAATCCGCGGATCGCATGCGCTCATGACGGTGGGTTCTATCCCTAACACTCGAAACATGGGTGTAGAAAGCATTGGAATGGAGACCACCCTTCGGGACATATTAAGGTGGACCGGGTGTCGCGCACGAATGTGCCCGGGGTGTATGCGGCGGGTGATTGCACGGACCTCTTTCCGCTCGCATCGGTTGCCGCGATGCAGGGCCGGATCGCCATGTACCATGCCTTGGGGAGGGGTTTCACCATTGCGGTTGAAGACGGTGGCGACGGCTGTGTTTACCCGTCCGGAAATTGCGGCGGTGGGGGTGACCCAGCATGAGATTGAATCCGGCCAGGTGAGTGCCCGCACTGTCATGCTGCCCTTGGAGACTAACCTCGGGCAAAGATGCGGTCGCTTCGGCATGGTTTTGTGAAAATGTTTTGCCGAAAAACACTCTGGCATTGTGATTGGTGGGGTGAAAGTTGTTGCTCCCACCGCATCGGAGCTGATTTTTACCGATTGCGGTGGCGGTGACGAATAATCTTACGGTGAATCAGTTGGCAGATACTTTTTGCCGTGTACCCATCGTTGTCGGGATCCATCACAGAGGCGGCTCGCCAATTAGTGGAACATGATGATTTAGGCTAACCCAATCAGGCGCACCCAAAGGAACACACCTGATTGGCTGCACTTTATCGTGGGCACCCAAGCGCGGGTGCCCATTTTTAGGTCACCATACTGGGGTAATTGAAGAAAATATCAGATAGCTCCACCTAATTGGGGACACCAATTTGCGGGTGCCTGTTTGGGGGCGCCAAAGGGTGAGTGATAGAAGATCCGCTGCATTTGGCCCAGGTTGGACAGGAAGTGTTCTGCCTACATTTGGTAAGGCGTCGATAAGCATGAGCATGATCTACCCCATATGGATAACCAAATGAGTATAGTAGGGAAACGGGGTGGTATTATGCGTTAAATCACCTCAATAAAACTGTGTTAAGCAGCATAATCATAGTAGACACCCATAGATTTCCCGGTGGTTTTTATCATCACTTGTACCGTACCTACCTGTGCGTATGGGTACCTCGCAAGGGAGAAAGGTCATTATGGAAAGCCCCGAGTCGTTCCCGTACGACCGTGAATCCGACGAGCTGGAAACTTCTTTTGTTGAACTCCTCATGAGGGCACGCAACGCCGATTATGGGGAAGAACAGATTCTCAGTTGGGAAGAGCTCGTTGGGAAAAACCCGGTACATGAACGATGATGAGTTATTGCTCGATGCCCTGGTGGAGCTGGGTGACGCCTACACATATGGCGGGGAATTGTGCCAACTTCCTCACATCCTTTCAGGAGGCCCGCGTAATATTTGAAACCCTCGACCTGGATCAACAGGCCGATTGGGCGCCTTACCTGGGAAAACAATATAAATATTATCTCACTGCGCTGCTTGACCACCCCGATACTCCTGCTGCTATTCTGCATAGAGAATTGGCGGAGCTTCGGGACTTCTGGTCCGCGCATGCGAGCTCCATGAAGGAATATTATTTGCGTGCCTACTATGTATTCCGGGAACTTGGCGATGATCCGGCTGCCCGGGAGGCGTTTTCCCTCTGGCTGGCTGAACCACGGGAAGAAGGCAGTTTCTCCGAATGCCCCAGCTGCTCCGCAATCCACCATATCAAGGCATTATATGCAATGGGAGACACCTTTGATGCCGTGTCCGTTGGCGAACAGGCGCTCAGCCAAACCGAGGATTTTTGCAGCGCGCAGCCGGAAAATCTGTATTTGTCCATGCTGGAACCGTGGATTTACGCCGGTGAAGTGAAGAAGGCGCGGCGGGCGCATCGGAAAACCCTCCGCCGCGACCTACACTCCCGCATAGGGACGGAATTTTATTCGCAGCATTTTATGTATTATGCGTTGATGGGTATGCGCGGATATAAGTTTCAGTATCACATTGGTGTGATGTTTTTTGTGTCGCAATTGCCTTATTGGCTAGAAATGGAAAGTCCTAGAATTCTTATGGATAGTGCCGTCGCTGCCGCAATATTATTGCGGCATTATCCGCGACCATCCCGGCGGCTGCGGCTGAAGTTTTCGGGGTCATCCCTGCCATGGATCATTTCTACGGATTTGGAGAATCCCACCGTTGCAGAAGCCGCCCAATGGTGTGTCGATATTGTCGAAAAATTAGCACACAGATTTGATTCCCGCCCCGGACTGGCACACCCACACACTGTTGTTGATATGCGACGCCGAATCTTTGATACCGAAATCCCCTCATAGTATCGCCGGCATATCATCATGTTGAACGGCCACGCTTTTATGATGCGCTTACGCTGCTTCTGCGCTTAGTCATATGATCTTATGCCGTCACATCGGCGGCGTTGTCCGTGCTATCCACCGAGGTAGCGGCACGAACCGCAGTGGTATCGACGTTGCTAGCGGGGGAAGAGGGAGAACTGTTGTTAGCTTCTGCAGTTTCTGCTGTGGCTACTGTTTCCGGGAAATATGAATCAACCCACCGGGAAATGATTTCCAATCCATCATCGGCCGCATCCTGCACGGTCTTGGGTGGTAGCACCGGATCGTTCGGTAATACCCGGTTGGGGTCGCCGATGGGGTGGGTAACAATATCGCCAAGAGCATGGTCATAAACCCCCAACGCCACCATTTCCACGCTGGTCTGCTCACAGATTGCCCAACAGTAGCGGTCGAGAGAAATACGGGCCATGCTGATGAAATCGTCCGGGTTTACCCGTAACTTTTTGAGTGCCGGCCGGTCATCAATACGCTCATCATCGTGGAGGGGTCGTAGATAAAACCGACCACCATTTAATTCCATTACATCCATGGTTATCTAGCTTAGAACGAAGCCTTTATATGAGGGCTGAATTTCCGGCTTTTATCAATGAGTTTCTTTATCATGGGTATTCCGGGGGTAATTATGGTGAATGGTCATGCCACACTATCATTGGATCCCGATACCAGATAACGGCCGGTAAAACCCGGCAATAGCCGGGTAAATCTTAAAGAGCACGGCTATTATCGGTGATTTTCCTCCGCATTAGTGTGCATTATGCGCCTAAAGATAATTGGTAATTTACGAGTGAAAATATTGTGGATTGGGCCACCACCATAATGACTTATCCCCACCTGAGGTAGGCGTCGTAAAGCAACCGAAATAAGCAAAAACCCCGGTTGAGCAAAGGAACCAACCGGGGTCGCAACCATATTGGATGCTATTCGGGGCGGTGGGGCAGCAACGTTAATGTCACCAACCCGGAACCGCAGCTGCTGGAATGATCCGAGCCGCACGACAGGGCGCACTCGTCACAGGCGATGGTTTCCTTGCTGCTTTTCAGCATGCCCATGCGCTGCAACTGCTGGAGCGCCGCATCCACCGTGGAGGCGGACAAACCTGTTTGCCGGGAAATCTCCATCGTGGTGGTGGCCCCGTTACGAACCGACTGTTCAACCGCTGATAATGGACGCATTAGAACCACACCTTCAACACATTGAAAATCACTACTGCCAATAACCAGGCAGTGCTTAACTGAATACTAATACCAATGAGCGTCCACTTGACCCCGATTTCTCGGCGCTGGGCCGCCAGGGTTGCCACGCACGGGGTGTAGGCCAGCAGGAAGACCATGAATGCCCACAGTGCGGCAATGGCGTGCCCGCCGGAGGTATCGTCAAAGTCCTGCCTGATGGCCTGTGCCAGGTCAGACTTGCCCTGCGCCTCAGGATCCTCTTCGCTCGGATCCTGCAAGCTATAGGTTTGGGCCCACGTGGAGATCACGGCTTCCTTGGCCACGAAGCCGGTGACGAGCGTACCGGTGATCGACCAGGAACCAAACCCGGCCGGGGCAAACACCGGGGAAATAGCCTCGGACATCCGGCCGTAGGCGCTTTCCTGCGGTGGCAGATCCTTATCGGCAAACCCATATTCGCTGGTCAGCGGGGTTGATTGCAGAACGAATACACAACCACCGTGGCCACAATGATATTGCCGGCGGTTTGCAGGAAGCCCTTGAGGCGAATCCACATCACCGAGAACGCCAACCGGGCACCCGGTAGCTGGTAGGTGGGCAGGTCGATCACCAACGGTTCCGAACCCATGCGCCGCCACAGGGTATTCCGCATGGCCAGCCCCACCAGGATCACCAAGGCAATAGAGATCAGATACATTGCAAACACCACGGTGCCGGCATTATCCGGGAAGAACGTGTTCGCCAGCATCACATACACCGTCAACCGAGCTGAGCATGACGTGAACGGGATTAGCAGCGCGGTCAGCAGCCGCTGTTTCGGCTTGCCCAACACCCGGGTTGCGGAAATAGCGGGAACGTTGCAGCCAAAAACCAACGATGAGCGGGATGAATGCCTTACCAGGCAGGCCAATGGACTTCATCACCCGGTCGGTCACCACGGCGGCGCAGGGCCATATAGCCGGAATCCTCCAGCACTGCGAGGCACAGGAACATGAGCGCCATGAGCGGGCAAACGAGAGCACCATGCCCACACCATTGATGAGACCACCCACGAGTAGGCCGGTGACAATCGGATGATCGAAATGAATAGCGGTCAGGAATGCATTGGTCCAGTCGGTGACCGGGCCGTTGAAGAAGTTTGTCAGGGCGTCCTGGAGCGGGCTGGCCACGGTGGTGGTGATTTGGAACACCAACCACATGGTGGCCAGGAACATGAGCGGGCCGATAATCGGGTTGAGCGCAAACCGGTCTATTTTCTCATTGAGGGTGGTCTTGCCGGCTTCCTAATCGTGGTGCTGGCGTTGACCGCTGCCTCCACCCATTCGAGATCGCCGGTCAGCCAGGTCGAACTCGCTGGCGTCTGCCGGCACATCCCTGTGTACCTTCTTGGGTTTCTGCAGCTCTTCGGCGACGATGGCGCCGATTTTTCTCCACATTCGAACGAGTGTCGCGGGTCTACAGACACCACGGGATACCCAACTGTTCAGATAGCTTTTTACTATCAATTTCTTCACCGTTGGCGGCGGCGACGTCGGCCTTGGTCATCACCACGACCAGGCGATTTTCCTGTTCCGTCAATTGCGCCACCATGTAGAGGCTGCGCGACAGGGCTAGAGGCGTCGACGGCGATAATCACCAGGTCAGGGCGGTCTTGCTCGGCGGCTTCAATGACCAGATTGCGGGTGAGCTCCTCGTCCGGCTCATGGGATCCAGTGAGTAGGCGCCGGGGAAGTCGATGACGTCGTAGGTAACGTCTTTGGATTGCTTCCAGGCGCCGCGGCTCACTTCGACGGTGGTGCCCGGCCAGTTGCCCATGCGGGCTTTTGCACCGGTCAGGCTGTTAAAAAGCGTGGATTTGCCAAGCAGTGGGTGCGCCGACGAGTGCCACGATGGGGAGCGCCCTTGGGGAGACCATAAGCATGCCCGTGCGATTCGCAATGGCATGTTGTTGCTGGGGGCAGGGGTTGTTGTCATGATGGTCCTTATAGCTTTTTGTCGCTTTACGACGTGATACGCAGCGATAATGCGCCCAAATCAGGCGGGGATCGGATTCACATGGAGTTGGCGTGCAGTGGGGCCGTCAATTGCATAGCGAGTGCTACCAATTTTGACAACCCGGCCACCACTGTTAATTTTTTGGGTAATGGTAACTGTGATGCCTGGTCGAAATCCCAGCTCGGCGAGGCGCCGACGGGTGGCCTCATTCAGCTTTTCTGTGTTGATGTCAGCAAGCACGCAGCGCTGACCAATGCTTACCGATGTAAGCATCTGGTCGGAGTGGGGCATAAGACAAACCTCCAAAGTTGAAATGATATAGTGCAAAACCTTGATAAGTCTTACCTACAATTTGGGAGTGAATCGTTCATATTCTTGCGCTTAGGCGTCACTTAGCGCAATCACCCATGCCACACGAACTTACCTATTTAGGGGGTATTTTTCGGGTTAGATAGTAGTGAAAAACTCGGATAAACTATCGAAAGAATACCCCCAAATTTTACGCCCCAGTATCCCGATAACCACGACGCAAATCATCTACAATGCGTTGATGGTCTAATGTGTTTGGATCTAGCTTTCGTGGTTGATTATCTAACCCAAAAACAGTTGCTGACGCTAGGACCTCCGGGGTGATAAACTTCACATCTTTCGGGAGGGTGGCGGGTAGCTGAAACGGCTGCGAACCCGCAAAACATGAATTAAACCCCCAGTCCCCAAACGTGGGAACATGCACATGATATGGCACCACCGTGCGACACCCGGCCGCCTGCAACGTTGAATAGATTCGGGAAAACACATCTGGTGTGGTAAACGAGCTGCTTGACTGCACCGTCATAATCCCCCGCGACGTGAGCTGCTTGAGCAGCATCGCATAGAATTCCTCCGTATACAGCCTCCCCACGATCTCCGTATCGGGATCCGGTAAATCCACAATGATCGCGTCATATCGCTGCCCATCGCCCCAGCGCGCACCCAGCTGAAGGCGTCATCAATGACAACATGGACTTTTGGGTCTTTGAGTGCCCCCTGGTTATCGGCCAATAACACCGTGTTGGCCGTCTCGATCATCATGGGATCCAATTCCACTTGGGTGATTCGGTGAATTGTTGGTACCTTCAGGAGTTCCCGGGCGGCCAGCCCATCGCCGCCCCCAATGATGAGCACCGATTCGGTGGTGTCTGTGAGGTCGGATAGGTGAGTGATTCGGTGTAGCGGTATTCATCCCTGGTGGAATATTGCAGGCCGCCATTGAGGTAGAGGCGCCGATCCTTACCCCATTGCGTGACGACGATTTCCTGGTAGTTGGTTTGGGCGGTGAACACGATCGGGTATTCGTAGAGCCGTTGCCGGGCGGTGGTGATAATGCCGTCGTCTGCCGTGATAAACAGCACCACCAGCACGCTTGTTGCGGCAAGAAGACCGGTCATAATCACATAAAAACTGTCGAACCTGAGGGTCGTGGCGGAGCACAATAATGGAGATTGCGAGGCCGCGGTGAGATGAGCGGTCCGGCCGCCAGCGTGCCCGACGAGCCCCAGGTAGGGGAGGAGCAGGAATGGCCAGGCCAGGCCGCCCAGTAACGCCCCCAGGTAGTCGGCGGCGTTGAGGGTGGCCAGCACCGAGCCGGAGGTTGCGGCGTCGACAAGCCGGCCGCGTTGGAATAGCGTCATGAGTAGCGGCAGTTCAGCGCCCACGAACATGCCAATGACCAGGGGTCGATAGGGTGAGAATGATGAGGATTGCCCGATGATAACGAACGTAGTGAGCAACATTGCGCTCATGCCGCCGATGAGCCCCAGGAGCAGTTCGATCATGAGGAACGAAATTTCGGCCCGGTGAAGCAGGGGTTTTGCCGCGAGGGCACCCAGGCCGAGGGCGGCGACGAACCCCGCCACAATGAGGGAGGTTTCTACGATGCTGCCCCCGTTGAGCACGGTGGATAGGGAGATCAGGGCCAGTTCGTAGACTAGGCCGGCGGCGGCACAGATGGATACCGACACCAGCAGCAGAAACCGTTTTGCTGGCGATATTTCTACAGTAGACATGCGGCGTTAATGATTCCCACGACGATGAGAATGATGCCACTGAGCAGCACTGATGGCCGTAATTTGGTGTCTTCTACCACGTAGCGGAATTTTTCCGGGTTCAACCATTCTAATAGCACCAAAAAAATGGTTTGCAGCACTAATCCCACGGTCCCGTAGACGGCGGTGGCGATGAGTCCTGCTACCAGGTCGGTTGGGGAGGTTGATATGGCGGCGGCCAGAACGATACCGATTGCTATGGCTTGCGATCCGGCCAGCACGCAGGCATTGGGGAGGTTGTCCACAAAGACTTGTTTGCGGAATTTGCCTGGTGCGAGCAGGTCTTGGACGATGAAAACCAATGCCGAAAATCGTCATCGGATAGGACGAAATAGGCGAGGGTGCTGATAACACCTTGACCTAGTGGCTGGTCTGGCGTAGGCACTTCTGTGAGCAGCGCGGTTGGTTGTGCGGCCAGCAGTATGTGATGCATGTGTTATCACTCCCTATCGATTATTGGGTATTCATCCCATTCATTATTTCACCTGCTTATTTCACACCACTGCCGGAGCCGCCACCTCCGCCGCCGCTGCCGGAACCGGATCGACCACCCGATGATGATCCTGGTGATGACGGCCCAAAAACCCGGACCCATGAACACATAGGTGCCGTTATTGAGTCGTTTATGGCTTCACCACAATCAGGCATTGATTATTTTTGTTAATACCTGCACTAAATTCTTGGGGTAGCGCAAATAGACGGTGTTGGTTTTGGGGTCTTCCTTTTGCGCGTCTGGCCGCCGTGGGCCCTTGGTAACAATATCGTTTGCTACCTTTTTGGGCTCACCGGAGCAGGAGTACACAGCCTGGTCTGAGGCGAGAACCTGAAGCATTCGCCTTTTTATATGTTTTCGCAATATATTTGCTGATGTCGGTGTTATCGGACGATACCGCATACCCCAGAACAAACGTGAGTACCGCACCAATCAGGCAGGCGATAGCGATCTTCAGCCATTTGCTACTTTCCATGACTTATGTCCTTACAGTCCCTTCGATCCATTAAAATTCCGCATTGCTAGCTTGTGGTTGTGTGGTGCGATAGCGGCTGAAACGTCGATGTGGTGTGCACCACCGTGTAGTCATTGGGGTAGAGATGATAGGTGTCCCAAAGCCATCCATCGTGCTGGGGCATACCAAATAGTGCTGTGATGTGGTATTTTCCTTCTCCAGGAAAAGTCCCTACGAGCCAATCGTCATCAAAGACGGCACAGAGGTCCGTCGCGGCGGCGGTGAAACCTTCCGGGAATAGCGCGCAAAGTGCTCGGCATGGAAACGATATTGACCGTGGGAATGTGCGCATGGTTAGTTCCTGGACATCGCGTAATGGTTCCCCCACCATGTTGTTGGGCGGCACACGAAACTTCTTCCCGAAACACCACGGTGTTCTTTCTATCGAGAAAGCTCGGCAGCATGTGAGGCCCCGATAATGCACAGGCGCAGGCAAAGGCGTTGCCCATCATCGGATTGGTCTGCTGGTGTGAAAACGGTGTCGGCAAGTTGGTCTTCCGGCGCCGGACCGCCTAAACATAATCCCAGCGCGTCGGCAGACACGTCTTTTGAGGAATGGTGAATTCGATCGCGAACGTTCAATTCCATATTGGGCGGGTGGGGCCGGGAAAACATGTAAATTCGCCTGGGTAACAACCCTGGCCTATGGTGGCTTCCCACGGGGTGGTTGGCCCATATTTTTCCAGACCCAACCGCATCCCATTCGGGCCTTCGTAGTCCACGTAGCTCAGTGTCGCCGGCGGCGGGCAGGCCAGTAGTGCCCTCGGTGGTGTAGAATGGGCGCCGCCACGTTCGATCTCCCGGTAGGTCACCCCATCAACTTCGATGGTGGCATGTGGGTCAAGGTTAAGGTCTTTCCGGGGATTCCAGAGCACGAGTTCTAATTGTCCCTCATCAACCTCGACGCTGAGCCATAGGCTACCGGAGCCACCGTCGATCATGTGTTCGTACCACACGAATGGTCCCTGGCTGAGTGTCACCGTGCCCCGCACCACATAGTCGATGCCGCCGCGGCTGAGGATTGCGCCGGGGCCTATGACTTGTGGGTTGAAGTCGTTTTTCCCGGATACGCCAGCGGCGAGGCGAGGATCGTTGCGTTGTCTAGCACCCTCGTTTGAGGCAGATTTTTTCGCTTTCCATGATTGGTAAAACGCAAAGAGCGCCACTAAAAGCAGGATGATAGCGATGAGTTTCAGTAAAAATGCCATGGTTACCATGGTACTTCAAACCAGCTTAGGGTCTTTTCGGGGGTACATACATTGTCATATCTTTCTGATGTCAAATGTTGGTTATTGCACCATAGATTTTGCAGAACACGGGTTCTCTGGTGCTTGTGGGGGTGGTGGCGTGCAATACGCACCAAATTGGACCTGTGTGGCTAGGCATGCTGGTAAAACAAACTGGTGTTCAGTATGTGATTGCGGGCTTGTCAGGGGTGGGTCGTCCGGAGTTTGTCTGGTGGTGACTATGGGTTCCATTGGTTCCACTGAATGGCCCTGGTCGGGGTGGCCCGCTATGTGTGCTTGGTGATGAATACCAATATAAGACTTTCATGTGATATTTAACCTACAAATATCATAATATGGGCTGCATTCTTAATAAGGGAGTGTATAGTGAAGACCACTACCCGATAGATATTGTGAAATATATCTCAAAATGATAAATATTTGTCGATCGTCATGTTTATCATTTACTTCTTGGTAAGGAGAAAAATTATGGGGAAGCCCCCCACAAAAGTGGGTTTTCGTGAATATGCTATCTACCAGATTTATCCGAAATCATTCCGGGACACGACCGGAAGTGGCATAGGGGACCTCCGGGGTGTTATCGAAAAATTCCCCTACATAGCCTCCCTTGGGATCGACATGATTTGGTTCAATCCATTTTTTCGTCTCCACAACGTGACGGCGGTTATGATGTTGCCGATTACTACAACATCGATCCCGCTATCGGCACCATGGATGACTTCGATGAACTCGTGCGCGCACTCGCCGACAATGGCATTGGCGTGATGCTCGACATGGTACTCAACCAGACATCGACCGAACACGAATGGTTCCAAAAGGCCCTCGCCGGCGATAAAAAATACCAAGACTTCTACATCATTCGGCCGCCCGCCGCAGACGGTGGCTTGCCCACAAACTGGGAATCAAAATTCGGCGGTCCCGCCTGGGCGCCTTTCGGCGACACCGGCAACGCTATATCCCACCTTTATGATCCCACCCAGGCTGATCTGAATTGGCGTAACCTGAAGTGCGCGACGAAATGGTAAAAATCGTAAACTTCTGGCGGGCCAAAGGAATCCATGGTTTCCGTTTTGACGTCATCAACGTTATTGGCAAGGGCCGCGGAACTGAAGATCCTCGGCACTCGGCGAGAACCCCGCTACATGTACACCGATGGTCCTGCACGTCAACGCTTACCTTCCAACAATTGAATGCCGAGGGTTTTGGGCGGATCCTGATTCGGTAACCGTCGGCGAGATGTCGTCGACAAGACATTCAAAACTGCGTGGAGTACTCCAATCCGGATAACCATGAGCTCGACATGGTATTCAGCTTCCACCACCTCAAAGTGGACTATCTCAATGGGCAAAAATGGAGCAATGTGCGGTTCAACCCCATCGACCTCAAACGCACTCTCAACGAATGGGCATTGGGCATGCAAGAAGGCAACGGTTGGAACGCGCTCTTCCTCAATAACCACGACCAGCCGCGATCCGTCAACCGCTTCGGTGACCCGACAACATATCGGGTGGAATCCGCAACCATGCTGGCCACCATGATCCATATGCTGCGCGGCACCCCTTACATTTACATGGGCGAAGAAATCGGCATGACCGATCCCGAATACCACAGCATCGACGACTACGTTGATGTCGAAGCCCGCAACGCCTACAACGCGCTCATCGACCAAGGTCTCGACGCGGCCGAAGCGTTTACGATTGTGCACTCCAAGGCTCGTGACAACTCCCGCACCCCCATGCAGTGGGACAACAGCCCTAACGCTGGCTTTACGACGGGCACCCCATGGTTTGCGACCCACCAACCAAGAGCACATCAATGTGGCGGCCGAAGAACAGGGCGGAAAAATCCTCGCCTACTACAAAAAACTCATCCGCCTACGCAAACAGCACCTTGTCATTTCCATTGGCGAATACCGACCGTACCAGCTCGAACACCCACAGGTTTACGCGTTTACCCGAACTCACGAGGACGAAAAACTCCTGGTCATCATCAACCTGTCCGATAAGGAAATCGCGTACGACATTCCTGAAGACTTTGCAACAGGGAAGTGCTCATTGCTAACTATCCGAATCCACTGTTGCCGACACGGTCAGCTTCACCTCTATGAAGCTCTGACTTTGAAGAAGGAGGTG